>Ga0209181_10011242_pt1 | contig 11499 bp, 9 predicted proteins | sample MAT05_FD_187208 | JGI IMG/M metagenome (GOLD analysis project Ga0209181, IMG submission 187208) | Freshwater microbial communities from Lake Fryxell liftoff mats and glacier meltwater in Antarctica - MAT-05 (SPAdes) (version 2) | ecosystem: Environmental > Aquatic > Freshwater > Ice > Liftoff... | reverse complement strand
GCAAGGCCTGGGGCTGACCACGCTGATGCTGCAAAGCGCCGCCGCCGACCGCGCCACTTACCTGCAGCGGCCCGACCTCGGCCGTCGGCTGTCCGACGCCTCGCTGCAGGCGCTGGCGGCGTGGCAGGCCGGGCAAACCGAAGAGGGCGTGGAAAGCGCGGAAAGCGGCTTCGACCTCGCCATCGTCATCGCCGACGGCCTGTCGGCGCTGGCCGTGCACCAGAACGCGGTGGCGCTGGTTGCGGCGCTGCTCGAACAGCTGCGCGCCGACCGCGCCTTGGCCTGGTCGGTCGCGCCGGTGGCGGTGGTCGAGCAGGGCCGCGTGGCGGTGGGCGACGAGGCCGGCCACGGCCTGCGGGCGCGCGCGGTGGTCGTGCTGATCGGCGAGCGGCCGGGGCTGAGCTCTCCCGACAGCCTGGGCGTCTATCTCACCTGGGCACCGCGGCCCGGCCTCACGGACGCCAGCCGCAACTGTATTTCCAACGTCAGGCCGGCCGGGCTGCAGGTGCCGGCGGCGGCGGCCAGGCTGCACCAGTTGCTGTCGGCCGCGCGCACTCGTCAGCTCAGCGGTGTGGACTTGAAGGACGACAGCGACAACTCCCAAATAGCTTTGGCCACCGGCACGATCACCTTCACTGTCGACCCGACAGCCAACTTCCTGCTGGCGCCGCCGGCGTAACGCAGCCTGGCCGGGTGGTGAGCCCGAGGTGAACAGGCGACTCGCCGACAATTGCGCCATGTCGACGCACATCACCTTGCGCCAGTTCCGCTACTTCATCGCCGTGGCCGAAAGCGGCAGCGTGGCCGCGGCTTCGCGCATGCTCAACATCGCGCAGAGCGCGGTCACCAAGAGCATGCAGGAACTGGAAGACGACCTGGGCCGCACGCTGTTCGCGCGCAGTTCGCGCGGCATGCAGCTCACGCCGCAAGGCCACCGCTTTCTGGCCAGCGCCCGCACGGTGCTCGCCACGGTGGCCGAGGCGACGCGGCCACGCAGCGACGACGAGAGCGCGGCAGGCCTGAGCGGCACCTTGGCCGTCGGCGTGACCACCCTCGTCGCCGGTTATTACCTGAGCGACCTGTTCAGCCGCTACCGCCGCAGCTGCCCACGGGTGCAGGTTTTTGTCACCGAAGACACGCCGCGCTTCCTGGAGCACCTGCTCATCAACGGCGAACTCGACGTGGCCATCATGCTCAGCAGTGCCTTGAGCGAGCCGCAGGCCCTGGTGGCTGAAACGCTGACGCGCAGCCCCAGCCGTGTTTGGCTGCCGTCGAACCACCCGCTGTGTGCGCAGGACGAGTTGACGCTGGCCGAATGTGCCCGCTGTGACCAGATCGTTCTGGAGGCCGACCGAATCGACGAGCTGATGCGCGCGGTGTGGGCGCGGCAGCAGCTGAAGACACGCACCATTCTGCGCACCAGTTCGCTGGAGGCTGTGCGCTCGCTGGTGGGCGCCGGTGCCGGCATCGCCGTGTTGCCGGATTTCCTGTACCGGCCCTGGACCCTGGATGCCGAGCATGTCGAGGTGCGGCCACTGCGCGACGCGCTGCCCACCGTGGACGTGGGCCTGGTGTGGCGGCGCGGCAGCGGGCTGAAGCCGGTCGCCGCCGAGTTCATCGAGCTGGCGCGTGAAGGCTCACGCGCGCGCCGGGCCTGAACCGCTACAGCTTGATCATGACGTGCCGTGGCACGGTGTAGTCCTCCAGAGCGTACATGCTCATGTCCTTGCCATAGCCGCTGCTCTTCAGGCCGCCGTGCGGCATCTCGTTGGCCAGCATGAAGTGCGTGTTGATCCAGGTGCAGCCGTAGCGCAGCTTCCTGGCCACACGCATGGCGCGGCCCACGTCCTGGGTCCAGACGCTGCTGGCCAGGCCGTACTCGCTGTCGTTGGCCCAGTTGACGGCCTGTTCGGGGTCGGTGAAGCGCGTCACGCTGACCACAGGGCCGAAGACCTCGCGCTTGACGATCTCGTCTTCCTGAAGCGCCCCGGCCACCACCGTGGGTTCGTAGAAGAAACCACTGCCGCTGCGCACCTTGCCGCCCGCAGTGACTTCCATGTGGCCGGCCATCTGCGCACGTTCCACGAAGCTGGCAACCCGGCTGCGTTGACGGTCGCTGATGAGCGGGCCGATCTCGACATCGGGCTCGTCCTGCATGCCCATGCGGATGCTCTTGACGGCGCTGGAGAGGTCGGCCACCAGCTTGTCGTAAATCTTGCCGCCGGCGTAGATGCGGCAGGCTGCGGTGCAGTCCTGGCCGGCGTTGTAGTAGCCGAAGGTGCGCAGGCCCTCGACCACGGCGGTCAGGTCGGCGTCGTCGAACACCAGCACGGGCGCTTTGCCACCCAGTTCGAGGTGGGTGCGCTTGAGCGTGCCGCTGGCTGCCTGCAGGATCTTGCGGCCGGTCGACACATCGCCAGTCACGCTGACCATCGCCACCTTGGGGTGTTCGACCAGGGGCTGGCCCACCGTGGCGCCGCGCCCGCAAATGGCGTTGAACACGCCCTTGGGAAAGATGTCGGCGGCCACGCGGGCCAGCAGCAAGGTCGTCAGCGGCGTCTGTTCACTGGGCTTGATGACCACCGTGTTGCCAGCGGCCAGCGCAGGCGCCGTTTTCCACGCCGCCATCAGCAGCGGGTAGTTCCAGGGCGCGATGCTGGCCACCACGCCCACCGCGTCGCGGCGGACCATGCTGGTGTGGCCGGCCAGGTATTCGCCGGCCAACGGGCCGCCCATGCAGCGTGCGGCGCCGGCAAAGTAGCGGAAGCAGTCGGCAATGGCCGGGATCTCGTCGGCCAGCGCACGCGCATAGGGCTTGCCGCAGTTCAGGCTTTCCAGGCGCGCGAACTCTTCGCCTCGGGCTTCGATGGCGTCCGCCAGCCTGAGCAGCAGCCTGCTGCGTTCCATCGGCGTGGTTTCGCTCCAGCCGTCGAAGGCGCGGTGCGCGGCCGACACGGCCTTGTGCACCTGCTCGGGGCTGGCCTCGGGCACCAGCACCAGCAATTCACCGGTGGCGGGGTTGAGCACGCGTTCGGCTTCTCCCTCGCCGGGCACGAAGGCACCGTCGATGAAGAGGTCGGTGGGCAGATTCGGCAAATCAGCGGGCAAGGTCGGGTGGGTCATGGCGGCAGCTCCTTTTTTCAGCGATGGCCGGGTTCGTCGGCACGGGTCAGCAGGTAGGCGACAAGAATGGGCACGAAGGTCAAGGCGATGATCACCACGGCCACCACGTTGGTGACCGGGCGCTGGCGCGGCCGAATCAGTTCCTGCAGCATCCAGATCGGCAGCGTGGTCTGCTGCCCGGCCGTGAAGGTGGTGACGATGACCTCATCGAAACTCAGCGCGAAAGCCAGCAGCGCGCCGGCCAGCAAGGCGCTGCCCAGTTGCGGCAGGATGATGTAGCGCACGGTCTGGAAACCGTCGGCGCCGAGGTCCATGCTGGCCTCGATGAGGTTGGGATTGAGCCGCCGCAGCCGGGCCACGGCGTTGTTGAAGACCACCACCACGCAAAAGGTGGCGTGGCCGATCACGATGGTCCAGAAGCTGAACGGAATCTCCAGCGTGTGAAAGCCCGAGCGCAGCGCGATGCCGGTGATGATGCCGGGCAGCGCGATGGGCAGGATCAGCAGCAGCGAGATCACGTCGCGGCCGAAGAACTTTGCGCGCGCCAGCGCCGCGGCAGCCAGTGTGCCCAGCACCAGCGCCACGGCCGTGCTCCAGGCGGCAACCTGGAAGCTGAGCTTGATGGCGTCCCAGACGTCCTGGCGTTCCCAGGCCACGGCGAACCAGCGCGTGGTCAGGGCCGGCGGGGGAAAGACATAACTCTTGTCTTCCGCGCTGAAGGCATAGAGCACGATGAGGGCCAGCGGAATGTGCAGGAAGAGCACCACCGCCCAGGCGCTGATTCGCAACCATCTAGTGTGGTGTTGCATGCTATTAGGCACTTAAGAAAACCGATGGATTTGGGCCTGTGGCTAGGCGCAAACCGCAGCGATGCGTGTAGGTATCGCGAGGATTTGCAACGACGCCACAGGGCCGAAGACGCGGTTTTATGTACCGAACAGCGTGCAGCACCACACTACAGGGCATCGAAAGCCCCTTTGCGTTTGGCCAGCCACAGGTAGATGCCGATGACCACGATCGGCACCAGCGAAAACGCCGCGGCAAAGGGGATGTTGCCGGCCACGCCCTGCTGGCGGTAGACGATCTGGCCGATGTACAGCGTGCTGTCGCCGATGACCTGCGGGATGATGTAGTCGCCCAGCGTCAGGCTGAAGGTGAAGATCGAACCCGCTGCCACACCGGGCAGGGCCAGCGGCAGGATCACGCTGCGGAAGGTCTGCGCCGGGCGGGCGCCCAGGTCGGCGCTGGCTTCCAGCGTCGAGACCGGGATGCGTTCGATGGCCGCCATGATGGGCAGCACCATGAAGGGCAGCCACATGTAGACGAACACGATGAAGGTGCCCATGGTGGAAAAGCTCAGGCTCGGCCCGCCGATGGCGGGCGTGGCCAGCAGCGTGTCGAGCAGCCACTGCGCGTGCAGTTGCTGCGCCAGCCAGGAGATGGCGCCTTCCTTGGCCAGCAGCAGCTTCCAGGCGTACAGGCGCACCAGGTAGCTGCTCCACAGCGGCAGCATCACGGCGATGTACAGCGCCGCTTTCTGTGCGCCGCGGGCATGGCGCGCCATGTAGTAGGCCAGCGGGAAGGCCAGCACCGTGCAGGCCAGCGTGACGGCGATGGCCATGACGACGGTGCGCCGCGCCGAGTCCAGGTTGGCCGGCTCCAGCAGGGCGACGAAATTGCTGAATCCGAACTCGCGCACGACTTGGCCGGTGAAATCGTCCAGCCTGAAAAACGCGTTCGCCAGCAGCGCGAACAGGCTGCCGAGGTAGATGACGCCGAACCACAGCAGCACCGGGCCCAGCAAGGCCAGCAGCAGCAGGCCGCGGCGCGTGTAGAGCAGGTCGGACAGGCGGCGCGACAGGCCCATCGGAACGCCAATGTGCGCCGAGGGCGATGCAGGCGTGCTCACGGTGCCGGCCATGGCGTTGCGGCGGCGCTGCGCTCAGTTCGCAGCCAAGGCATGCACGGCGCCGGCATCCCAGTGCAGGTGCACGGTGGCGCCGAGCGGTGGCGCGACGTGGGCAGACCCGGTGGGCAGGTCGGCCTGCACTGAAGTACCCCAGGTCGACACCTTCAGCCGCGTGAAGCTGCCGAAGTACTGCACCTCGCTGACCTGGCCTTCAGCCTTGGCGCCGGCCTGTGGCCCCAGCGTGATGCGCTCGGGCCGCAGCATGGCGCAAGCCGCTCCGGTAAGGCGTTGCGCCGCATCGCCTTGCAGCACGTTGGCCGCACCCACGAACTGGGCCACGAAACGGGTCGTCGGCGTGTCGTAGACCTGTTGTGGCGTGCCCACCTGCTCCAGCCGACCCTGGTTGAAGACGCCGATGCGGTCACTCATCGACAGGGCTTCGTGCTGGTCGTGGGTGATGAACAGAAAGGTGATGCCCAGCCGCCGCTGCAAGGTCTTGAGCTCGCTTTGCATCTGCTCGCGCAGCTTCAGGTCCAGGGCGCCGAGCGGCTCGTCCAGCAGCAACACTTGCGGCTCACTGATGAGCGCCCGTGCCAGAGCCACGCGTTGCCGCTGCCCGCCAGACAATTGCGCCGGCCGTCGGCTGCCGACACCGGGCAACTGCACCAGCGTCAGCAGCTTGTCGGCTTTGGCTTCGCGCTCTGCGCGCGGCGCTTTGCGCACCATCAGCGGATAGGCCACGTTGTCGCGCACGCTCATGTGCGGGAACAGCGCGTAGTCCTGAAACACGGTGTTCACGGGCCGCGCATAGGGCGGCTGCTGCGACACATCCTGGCCGCCGATGAGCACACGCCCGGAGCTGGGCAGCGTGAAGCCGCCGATCATGCGCAGCACCGTGGTCTTGCCCGAGCCCGAAGGCCCGAGCAAGGTGAAGAACTCGCCGGCGTCGATGTTGAGGTCGACAGAGTCGACCGCGCGCACGGCCTGCGCCCCAGTGCCGAAAGTGCAGGAGACGCGGTCGAGGCTGACCGCCGCCGTCACCGTCCGCCCAGCACGGCGATGTAGTCAGACACCCACTTGTGATACGGCACGCAGGCGTTGTTTTGTGTCTTGCACTGGGCCACCGGCGTGCGCCAGAACGAGATCTTGTCGAAGTCGTTGAAGCCCTGGCGCGCGCAGCCGTCGTCACCCAGCAGCTTGTTGCCCTTGCAGGCCGCGGGCACCGAAGGCACCGCACCGAACCAGGCGGAGAGGTCGCCCTGGAGCTTGGGGCTCAGCGTATGTTCCATCCACATGTACGCGCAGTTAGGGTGCTTGGCGTCTATGTGCAGCATGCTGGTGTCGGCCCAGCCGCTGACGCCTTCAACCGGCACCACGGTGGCCACCGGTTGCTTCTTGCTTTTCAGGATGTTGGCCATGAACTGCCATGAACCGCTGGCGACCACGCCTTCGTTGGTGAAGTCGTCGATCTGCACGAAGGCGTCGTGCCAGTACTTGCCGACGATCTTGCGCTGGCCGCGCAGCAACTCGAGTGCCGCCTTGTACTGGATCTCGTTAAGCTCATAGGGGTCGACGATGCCCAGCGCCTTGTTGTGGTGGCGCAGGTAGAGCGCGGCGTCGGCGATGTGGATGGGGCCGTCGAAAGCCTGCACGCGGCCTTTGTTGCTCTTGCCATCGGGCAAGTTCATTTCCTTGAATACCACGTCCCAGCTGGTGGGCGGCTTGTCGCCGAAGACCTTGGTGTTGTACATCAGCACGTTCCAGCCCCAGACATAAGGCACGCCGTAGTGCTGCCCGTTGTCGAAGTGCCAGGGTGCCTGTTGCAGGCGCGAATCGATGGTCTTGTAGGACGGAATCAGGTTGACGTTGATCGGCTGTATCTTCTTGCCGCGGATCAGGCGCGTGCTGGCGTCACCCGAAGCGGTGACGAGGTCGAAGCCGCCTTCGTTCATCAGAGCCACCATCTCGTCGCTGGTGCCCGCAGTCTTGACGTTGACCTTGCAGCCGGTCTTCTTCTCGAATTCGGTGACCCAGTCGAAGTCCTTGCTGGTGGCGCCGCGCTCGATGTAGCCGGCCCAGGCCACGATGTCGACCTGGCCTTCGCCCTTGCCGACTTTTTGCAGCGGTGCTTGTTGTGCCATGACCACTGTGTGGGCGATCAGGGCGGCGACGGCCAAGGTGGCAGGTACAAAAAGACGCGTGACACGGAACGGGCTTGTCGACATGGATCCTCCGGGCTGGGTTGATGCTTGACACCGGAGGATAGGGAACACGAGGAAGACTGTGTCATTCAATCCGACGGCGCTGGGCTATCTGAAAAAGCGACAGTTCGGGTTAACCCAGGAAGCGGGTGACGTTATGCCGGTGGTTGCCTGGCGCACTGCGAGGTGGCCAGCGCCACCAAGACCTTCGAATGCTCCGAACCGGGGTCGACGCGGGCATGGATCTATGCCGCCCACGCTGCCACGCCATCACTTCCGCCGGCGAACCCAACCAGGCACCCGGCCTCAGTTCCGCTTGCGGAACACCACCACGTGCTGCCAGGGCAGCGTGCTCACGGTGCGCTCCCAGTCCAGCGGGAACACGGCCGCCTCGCGTTTGATCTGCGCTTCGCTCATCTTGTGAAGCGGCTTGATCGGCACGCGCGCATCTTCGGCCTTGTACTCGACGAAAACGATGCGGCCGCCGGGCTTGAGTGCCTTCATCACGCTGGCCAGCACCTCGTACGGGTGGTCCAGCTCGTGGTAGACGTCGACCATGATCGCCAGGTCGACGGAACCTGCGGGCAGCCTGACGTCGTCGACCGCGCCGAGCCGCGCCTCGATCTGCGTCAGCCCGCTGAGCTTCACGCCGGCCTGGAGCAGATCCACCATTTCGGGCTGAACATCGACGGCCCAGACCTTGCCGCCCGGCATCACCGCGGGTGCGATGCGCCGCGACAGGTACCCGGTGCCGGCGCCGATGTCGGCCACCACCATGCCCGGCTGCAACGCCAGCGCGGCCAACAGCAGGTCGGTGCGCTCCTCGCGTTCACGCTCCTCACGCTCGAGCCAGGCCGCGCCCTGCCAGCCCATCACCGCCGAGATCTCGCGCCCCATGTAGCGTTTGCCTATGCCATCGGCGCTGGCCGGCACGGCGCTGTACCGCTCGGCGAAGGCGGCGGGCTGCGCCAGCGCGGCAGCGGCCGCCAGCACCAGCGCGGCCAGGGTGCCAAGCCAGAGGAACGTTCTTTTCATCGCAGCGCCAGCCAGATTTCGTTGCGGCGCATGAACCATGGCGTCATCGGGCCGTTGTAACGCGCGAGCACGGGCTGGCCTTCGGTGGCCATCCCCGCGGCGAGCAGTGCCGCCTGCAGCTTGCCCAGATGTTCGTCGTAGTTGGCCTGCGACCAGGTGCCGGAGTAGCGGATGACCGCGCGCAGCGCCGCCGGTTCTTCGCGCAGGCGCACCCGTGCGTCCAGCGGCTCGGGCGCAGTCGCCAGCGTCACGTCCTTGGGCAGCACGAACTGCACCCGCATGCCCCCGGCCACGGCGCCTTGCGTCACAGGGGCGGTCATCTCCAGCTTCACGGAGTCGGTGCTTTGTGTCACTGGCGCAGTCATCTCGAGTTTCCGTTGAGCCTTGTTCTTGCCGAAGATGTAGCCGGCCAGGATGGGGAAGGCCTGGTTGCCAGCGTCGGCGGCCGTGGCATCCAGCACCACCTCGGCCACCACATAGCCAGCGTAGCGGCGCAGTTCGACCTGCTCGCCCAGCTGCTGAACAACGTCGTAGTCGGGTTCCTCGACGGCGTGGCTCGCGGGAACTGTCACGGCAAGCAAAAACAACAATAAAAGTCTGAACATGCGCCCGAGCTTACGGGCGCCTGGCTTCGTCGTGTGCGATCAGGGTCTTGGCGGCGTGTCAGCGACAGCACGCGGGCTGATGAGTGACCGCGCTGCACACGCCATAGCGCCCAACCCCTACACTGCGCCGCCCTCCGCCACGCAAAACCCCAAGACCATGCATCCGCTGCGCCGCCTGCTCGGCTACTCGAGCGCCTACCGGCGCGACGTCTGGCTGGCCAGTTTCTACAGTGTGGCCAACAAGTTCTTCGATGTCCTGCCCGAACTGTTGATCGGCGTGGCGGTGGACGTGGTGGTGAACCAGAAGGCGTCGTTCCTGGCCCGGATCGGCCTCGTCGACCCGACACAGCAACTGCTGGCGCTGACGGGGCTGACCTCGGTAATCTGGCTGCTGGAGTCCTGGACCGAGTACCTGATGGAACTGAAGTGGCGCAATCTTGCGCAGAACCTGCAGCATGTGGTGCGGCTGGACGCCTATGCGCATGTGCAGACACTGTCGCTGGAGTGGTTCGAGCGCAACCGCAGCGGCAACCTGATGTCGGTGCTGAACGAGGACGTCAATCAGATGGAGCGTTTCCTCAACAACGGCGCCTCCAGCCTGATCCAGGTTTTCATGGGCACGGTGATGGTGGGCGCGGTGTTCTTCGCGCTGACCTGGAAGCTGGCGGCGCTCGCCCTGGTCCCTGTGCCGTTCATCCTGTTCGGCGCATTCTGGTTCCAGTCGCGCCTGGCGCCGCGTTACGCGGCCATGCGCGAAGCGGCCGGCGCGACGGCCTCGCGCCTGTCCAACAACCTGCAGGGCATCGCCACCATCAAGGCCTACACGGCCGAGGAATTCGAGCTCGGCCACATCCGGCAGGCCTCGGACGACTACAGGGCGCGCAACGCTGACGCCATCCGCTGGTCGGCCGCCATCACGCCGGTGATCCGCGTGGCCATCCTGGCTGGCTTTGCCGTGACCATGCTCTACGGCGGCCTGCTCGTGCTGGACGGCGAACTCGGCGTTGGCGTGTACTCGGCGCTGGTCTACCTGACGCAGCGGTTGCTGTGGCCACTGACCCGGCTGGCCGAACTGAGCGACATGTACAACCGCGCGATGGCCTCGATCGAGCGGGTGATGAACCTGCTGCAGACGCCGGTGGGCATCCCCTACGCGGGGCGCCCGCTGCCGCGCGCCGAGGTGCGCGGCGAGGTCGTCTTCGAAGACGTGCGCTTCGGCTACGACGCCGCCGATGCGGGACGCCGGGCGGTGGACGGCGTCAGCATCACCATCGCGCCGGGCGAGACGGTGGCGCTGGTCGGCAGCACCGGCAGCGGCAAGAGCACGCTGGCGCGTCTGCTTTTGCGGCTGTATGACACGGCGCCCGGCAGCATCCGGCTGGACGGCCAGCCGATCACGTCGATCGACCTGCAGGACTTGAGGCGCGCCATCGGTTATGTGTCGCAGGACAGCTTCCTGACCGATGGCACCGTGGCCGAGAACATCGCCTACGGCATGGCGGCCGGCGACGACGAAACGCTGCGCGCGCGCATCGTCGAAGCTGCGCGTGCGGCCGAAGCGCATGACTTCATCGCCGCCTTGCCCCAGGGTTACGACACGCCGGTCGGCGAGCGCGGCATGAAGCTCTCGGGTGGCCAGCGGCAGCGTCTGGCGCTGGCGCGCGCGATCCTGAAGGACCCGCCTGTCCTGATCCTCGACGAAGCCACCTCGGCGGTCGACAACGAGACCGAGGCCGCCATCCAGCGTTCGCTCGACCGCCTGGTACTGGGGCGCAGCAGCCTGATCATCGCGCACCGACTGTCCACCATCCGCCATGCCAGCCGCATCCACGTGATGGAAGCCGGCCGGGTCATCGAGAGCGGTAGCCACGACGAACTGGTCAACCTGGACGGCAGCTATGCCTCGCTTTGGCGGCTGCAGACCGGCGAGCGCGCCGCTCGAGAAGCGACAGGTGCCCGACAACCGGCCGGCCAGTAGCGCCAAAAAGGACAGACGATGGCAGTGAAGCACCGGCAAGTCACGACCGCCGTCAATATCCGAACACTGACGATCGGCCGCGGAGTAGCCCGCCGTCAGCGGCAGCAGATCGCCGAAGTCCGACGACGGCGTCGCTGTGCTCGACAAGCACGTTCATGGCTCGCAGTTGAGATGTCTCGTTCGCGGACGGGGCGTGGTCACGCACTTCGCCTCCCCCGGGACCCAGCCGTTCACTCGCCGGCTTCCCCCTCGCCGCGCGCTGCACCCGCTAACGCCATCGGGTGCGCCAGCACATACCGGGCCTTGCAAGCTTCACGTCCAGCGCCAAGACGGCGCCGAGGCAATGGCGATCAACCAATCCTGTCGCTGTTGCAGTTGAAGCGCGTGCGGCACGCGTTTGCCATGCAGGCCCGACCAGATTGCTCGCGTATGCGCCAACTGTGGCAGCGAGCGAGGTGTAGTTGCCGAGTAGTCATCAGCGACGACGACTACGGCCCACAAAGGTAAGCATTCGGTGAACCCGTTTGCCGATTTCGCAGGCGGAGGCTTCAGGCGCAGAGAACGGCTCGGAAGTTCTGCCTCAGTGGGTAGAGCCAGATGTCCTTGACGGGGATGATCTGCTCGTGGACGCGAGACTTCTTGCCCCGG
>Ga0209181_10011236_pt1 | contig 11502 bp, 12 predicted proteins | sample MAT05_FD_187208 | JGI IMG/M metagenome (GOLD analysis project Ga0209181, IMG submission 187208) | Freshwater microbial communities from Lake Fryxell liftoff mats and glacier meltwater in Antarctica - MAT-05 (SPAdes) (version 2) | ecosystem: Environmental > Aquatic > Freshwater > Ice > Liftoff... | reverse complement strand
TTCATTACGGCCTTGAACCAAGGGTCGAGTTCATACGGCTTGATGACCGATTGGCGGCGTTCTACTCGATACCATGCGCGGGTTTGGGAAAAACGCTCGACCGAATTTTCTGCAATCAAGGTTTGTCCTTTACTGTCTTAATACTGACCAGACGCGAAATTGAACAATGCACGCAGAAAACACGTAGCCAGATTTGCCTGAGCTTCGCTTTTGATACCAAGTTGAGTATGACGCTTGGCGACCATGTCCTTGGTGATTTCGGCAATGGGTTTTTTGTTCCAATCGGCAAGATAAATGTTTTAGTAGACTGTAGTGAAATTTTATTTTTAGAACTCTTAATCCGTTGGCCATGTGTCCGAGTAACATACAATATAAAAATAAAATCAAACACTTGTGATAATATTAAAAGTGCTTTTTTATTTCAGGGTTACACGGGGGTTACTTCATGACCGCCAAAATTTAAATTGTTGTAGGCTTTTCCCTACCCGGTTCAGAGCAGCTTTTTTATTTATCTTCCCCCACAACCATCAGCTCACCCCAGTCAGTCGTAAAGTTCCGAGAGTGCCTGCCCCTATGCATCGCCCATCGCTGCTGAATACCAGAAGCTGCCAGCGTTACGCTTCCTTTGCCCATCTTGCGATTAATCGCATCCATGGTGCGCATCACTGTGGTGGACTTAGACTGCTTCTCTGTATCGTCAAATAGCGTTGGCTGTATCGTTCCTTTGCCTTGCAGCCCCATGAGTTGAATGCCGCTCTTCTTATAATGGAAGCCACTACGATAGATTTCTCTCAGACCGCTGAGGGCGGCTTTAATGAGTTCCCTTGTGTCGTCACTTGGATGGCTCAGTGCGACAGTAATCGATCCATTATATTGCGGCGCGTCTTCCTTGAAGGGGTTGGTATAAATAAACACTGCAATGCTTGCAGCGACCGATCCATCTCCCCGAAGCTTTTCTGCTGCACGGGTGGTGAAGTAGGCGATAGATTCTGAGAGGTCATCTAACTCGGTAATCATTGAACCAAAAGAGCGTGACACAACTATCTGTTGTCGCGCCTTGCCAACTTTTTCCAGCTCGAGGCAGGAGACACCGTTTAGTTCCTGAACGGTGCGTGCCATGACGACTGAGAACTGGCTGCGCATCCGTTCCAGATTGGCAGTACGCAAGTCTTCGATGGTCTTGATTTTCATGGTAAGCAGTTTCTCTGAAATGCGCCGACCAACGCCCCAAATCTCACCGGCCGAAATACTAGAAAAGAGCGCGCTGCGCTGTGTATCGTCCAGGAGCCCGAAGTCGCATACCCCGTTCGCACCGAAAAATCCCTTTTTGGCGCAGTGGTTGGCCAGTTTGGCCAACGTCTTGGTTTCGGCTATACCGACGCACACAGGAAGGCCGACGTTGCGTTGGATGGTTTGCCGCATCTTCTGGCAATAAGACGTAAGCGACGCCGGATCAAATCCGCTCAAATCAAGGAAACATTCATCAATCGAATAAACTTCCTGGCGCGGCGCGAATGTGGAGAGGATAGACATCACGCGCGCGGACAGATCGCCATAGAGAGTGTAATTGCTCGAAAAGGCAATGATGCCGTGCTGCTTGGCCAGCTTCTCCATTTTGAACCACGGCTCGCCCATCTGGAGTCCAAGCGCCTTTGCTTCGTTTGATCTGGATACTACACAGCCGTCATTGTTTGAGAGTACCACCACCGGCTTGCCTTCCAATTTTGGCTGAAAGGCGCGCTCGCAAGAGACATAGAAATTATTGCAGTCGATAAGGGCGAAAGGCATGGCTTCACCTTAGCAGAACTTCTTGATTGTGGAGGTCACGACCCCCCAAACCTGCAGCTCCTGACCCTCCTTGAGTTCGATTTCCTTGAAACGTAGATTCTCTGGTTTGAGAATGGTCTTGCTGTCCCTTAGAACAAGGCGTTTCACCGTCAGATCGCCATCTATGATGGCAATAACAATGTTGCCGGAAGAGGGGGAAATTGATTTATCGACTACGAGCAGGTCACCATCGAAGATGCCAGCACCATTCATGCTGTTACCCTTGGCGCGCACAAAAAAGGTTGCTTCTTTATTTGAGATCAGATGTTCGTCCAGGCTTAATCGACCTGCAATGTAATCATCGGCGGGGGAGGGAAATCCAGCGGAGACTTTATGACTGAATAGCGGTACCCGGATGGGCCGACGATCCAAAGATGGCCGCAAGATATCTTGACTTAAGTGTGCTTCTTGCCGTTGGGCTTTACGGTTAGCAAGGATATTTGTCACTACGCTTATCAAGCTTTCCGGTACGCGTATGGTTTTTGTGTTCTCGCCGAATTTACCAGAGCCGACTTTACGTCCGGCACCCGGACGAGCTCCGCCGAGATTGGATGATTTTAAGCTGGGTGATTTCATGTGAATATTGTAACAATATTCACAAAGATAAGTGCTGATTCTTTTGAATTAAGGTTGATTTTTTTGAATTAAATATGCCCGCTGACTTCTATTCGAGCCAGCTCCTTATTGGTTTGTGATCAGTACTGTTCGCGAATCACCACCATTTACTCTTGGTTTCTTGCCATTTGAATTTTTTAGGGGAAAAAATTGTCCAATGATTAGGCATGCGGTCTAAAACCAAAAGCTGCAGAGATTTACCCCGCCCATCACATCTATAGCAGCGCTACCATATAGCAGCCGTTTAACACTTCTCTGGTGTTTTATATCATTTTGATATTTGTCGGCCGGATAATAATGGCGTGCCCTATAGCATTCAGACGGTTCTTTAACCATCAGGAAGCAGTGACGCGCACCTTACCTACTGCTTTACGCGACCATATGAACTATCCAAATAATTACGCCTGCATGAAGGCGTAACTCACATACGATCCCTGCATTTATTAGGTTCTGTGCAGCAGTATACCCGTACTCATTACCCGAAGCGGGCTAAGCAGATTGCATGAGCAAGTTTTCTGATTTCTACCACATCAAGATATTTGACCACGCCAAAGTCTTTGTCGACCTTGGCGTGAACGCATCTACCAATACGCGCATAAAACTAGCCCGAAGCGTATAGCGTAACTATCGAACGCGCTTCAACAAGCCGCATATTCATAAAAAAGACGATTGCCAATGAGCACTGTGGTTTTCAGCGCTCACGACCGATACAAGCCATTAACGATAAACCTTTCCTATCTGCCAATTCGAAAACATTTTCTCCGCTGCCTCGCGTTGTTCTGGAGTCAAGGTAATTGAATCGCGTAATTTTTTTGCTTCTACATTACCGCCATATTCGACAGCCAGATTGGACCACACATAGGACAGCAGCTCATCCTTCTGCATTCCACTACCCAAGTAATACGCCAGAGCAAGGTTGTACTGTGCATCAGTATTTCCATGAACAGCCGCTTTCTGCCATAACTCAGCAGCCTTGACGACATCCTTTGGCACACCTTCGCCAAAATAATACATTGACCCGAGATTTAACTGTGCGTCTGGATATCCATGCATTACTGCCTTCTGCCACAGCTCAAGTACTTTGGGAACATTCCTCGGCACAACTTCGCCTTTGTTGTATATCACCCCCAGGACAAACTGTGCATGGGCAAACCCACGCTCTGCCGCATTCTGCCACCATTCAAAAGCTTTGGCGGGATCCTTCGGTATGCCCTTGTTGTCACGGTAAAGCCAACCGAGGTTCAACTGTGCGTTGGCATTCCCTTGCGCCGATGCCTTTTGTAACCAATCCACACCCTTGACATAATCCTTGGGTATACCGTTACCATCGACGTACAACATCCCAAGGTTAGCTTGGGCCTCGACATGACCCTGTACTGCCGCTTTCTCATACCACTCTGCGGCCTTGCGGGTATCCTTGGCCAAGATTTTATTATCCCCACCGGTATCGTACATCCACGCTAGATCATACTGTGCGTTTGCATCACCAGATTCCGCATTCTTTTTCAATTGCGCAAAATTCTCCTCTGGCCCCTGATCTGCTGGTGATAGTGACGTTGACTGAGCATAAGCACTGACTGAAACAACAAGCAACAACGTAAAGAGCAATTTTCCTGTAATGCGCACATAATTATGTACCAATGACATTTTTAGACCTCATTCAAATTCATCATGTCCGCCGACTGGCGAAGTGTTTATGGAAAGACGATTTATCGTACAAAAGCAAGTGTCTACGTTGACAACGTTAAAGCACATTATCAACGTGCACCCCTAGATATATTATCGACCCTGAATTTTCTTTAGCACAAAGAAAGAGTTAACCAGAAGCATGACTTTCGCAAAGCTGGTATGGAACAGAAGTTGGAAAGTTAATCCAACGCTGTACCGCCATTTTACCAATCAATTCCCTTATCGGCTCAATATCTGTCCCGGCTTCCAGTTTGCAGACAGTCGTTCTGCTTCAGCGCGCTGGACGGAATTCAAGTTAGTTAAGTCACGTAATTTTTTTGCAGTGTCGTTGCCATGTGCAGCAGCCAAATTGTGCCATGCATAAGCCAACACACCATCTTTTTCCACTCCCTTACCATTTTGGTACATCCATCCGAGGCTGGTTTGTGCTTGGCCAAAATCCTGCGCTGCCGCTTTTTTATACCATTCCACGGCCATGGTGGCATCTTTTTTTACGCCTTCGCCTGTAAGGTGCATCGACCCAAGTTCAAACTGAGCATTTGGATATCCCTGCGTTGCCGCTTTCAGATACCACTCTGCGGCTTTAATGGGATCTTTAGCCACACTAGTCACAGCTTCGCCACTGCCATACATTGTCCCGAGTTCAAACTGGGCCTTTGCATATCCTTGAGCTGCTGCTTTTTTATACCACTCCACAGCCTTGTCAGCATCTATATTTGCACCTATACCATTGGCATAAATCCATCCAAGACGGGTCTGAGCGCTAGCATCACCAGCTTCGGCTAGCTTTTGCACTTGTTCCACACTTTTTGTTGCAAATGATGCTTCTTCCGCTAAAACATAGCTGTTAAATGCTAAAAGTAAGATCATAAACTGTAAAATTCTCTTCATATGGGCCCCATCGTTAATTTACAGAAAAAAATGCTGCTGCATACATTACCTTCCCAACTTGCCTTGAGCAAGTTGATTCAATATAGTGCGCGGGTAATAATTGTCAAGAGCTAATTTAAATGCCTGTGACATGCAAATAAAATGTTCAGCATTGAAACAAAAAACAAATTTTGCTGGGATAATTAACTTAAATACTTGCTGACAAGAACAATGAGTTTAACGCAAATGACGTAACAGAAGTTCATGGAAGTAACTTGATATTTCCATCAACTAAATAGTGCGCACAGCTTTCCAACATCTGGTTGATGAATCACTCCCTTTTCGGTAATCAGCGCTGTAACCAATTCTGCAGGTGTAATATCAAACGAAGGATTGCGTATCTGCACGCCCTGCGCAGCCCAGTGGAAATCTCGAAAGCCTTTTACCTCGTCTGCATGACGTTCTTCGATGGGAATATCCGCACCGCTTTCGATAGACATGTCTATCGTGGAAAGCGGACAGGCGACATAGAAAGGAATATGGTGGCGTTGTGCCAGCACGGCGACCATATAGGTGCCAATCTTGTTAGCGACATCGCCATTCGCGGCGACACGATCTGTACCGACCACTACGGCATCTACTTCACCTCGACTCATCATGAAACCGGCCATGCTATCAGTGATGAGGGTTACCGGAATTTTTTCCTGCACCATCTCCCATGCTGTCAAGCGCGCACCTTGCAGGAAGGGACGTGTTTCGTCAGCAATAACGGATATTTTTTTTCCTGCTTCAACTGCTGACCGAATTACACCCAGCGCAGTGCCATGGCCAGCGGTAGCCAGCGCTCCAGCATTGCAATGGGTCAGGACTTGCGCGCCGTCCCTTAACAACTCGGCACCGTGCAACCCCATCATACGATTGATGCGAATATCTTCGGCAAAAATCTCATGCGCCTCGGCCAACAGGCGCATAGCTACTTGCATGTTGGATTCATTCGATACGCTTTGCCATACCTGCTTCATGCGGGCTAACGCCCAAAACAAGTTAACCGCAGTCGGCCTGCTTTGAGCCAGCGTATTGAAACCTTCATTCATCCCGCGCTGGAAAGATTCGTCAGTAACAGCGAGCAAACGCAGTGCCTCCAGCGCCACGCCGTAGGCTGCTGCCACGCCGATAGCCGGAGCGCCACGCACCACCATGCTGCGGATGCCTTCGGCCACAGAAGCGGCAGAATCGAATTGCAAGTAAATAAACGTTGCAGGCAAAATGCGCTGGTCTATCATCTCCAGCACACCATCCGACCAACGCAGAGTTTCAATTTTCATAATGATGTCTCCAAAAATTGCTATCCACGACATCGTAATTATCCAGTTTGTTATTTCACCGGACTACCACCTTGTATTGGATGGCAGTATCACAATTGATCAGGCATTCAGTCACCCTCAAATTCACACAACGCAAACACACTGTAGCCTTGTTTCTCCAAGCGCTTACGTCCGCCAACATCGGGTAGATCAATGACAAAACAGCACTCAACAATTTTGCCGCCCATCTTCTCTATCAGCTTGGTTGCCGCCTCCGCCGTACCGCCAGTAGCAATTAGATCATCCACAAGCAATACCCTTTCGCCTGAAGTAATCGCATCGGTATGAACTTCAATACGGTCAGTGCCATATTCCAGTTCGTAGTCATACCCTATAGTTTCTGCAGGCAATTTGCCTTGTTTACGAATCGGCACAAAACCTTTACCCAAAGCATAAGCCAGCGGCGCTCCTACGATAAAACCTCGCGCTTCAATACCCATCACCTTGTCGATTTCCATATCAGCATAGCGACGTACCAACTCGTTTATAGCAATCCTGAAACCTATCGGATCCTTAAGGAGGGAAGTAATATCGCGAAACATGATATTCGGCTTGGGGTAGTGCGGAATGGTGCGAATAAGAGATTTGATAGGCATATATCTTCAGATTGTTAGGTGCATTTTTTGTAATCAACAAATTTTTCTTGCACGTCGTGCATTTGTTGCGGCGTAAGAATGTGCGGTTCACCTGCCTGCAAAGTGCGCCAGTACAATTCACACAAAAATTCAACCTCAATGGCTACCGTCAACGCATCATTTAAATCAGAGCCCAGCGCAATCATGCCGTGGTTAGCCAGCAAGCAAGCTTTCCGCCCCTCCAGCGCGGACAATACATAGTCTGAAAGCGTCTGTTCGCCAAACAACGCATAGGGCGTGCAACGAATCGTATTGCCACCAGCCGCGGCAATCATGTAATGCACAGGTGGAACATCCTTGCGCAAACAGGCCAATGTCGTGGCAAACGCTGAATGAGTGTGAATGACCGCACTTACGTCAGGACGGTTGGCTAGAATGTCACGATGGAAGCGCCACTCGCTGGTGGGCTTACCACCGCACAGAACATTGCCATTCAAATCCATACGTACCATGTCGGCGGGGATCATTTTCGCCACCGACATTGCAGACGGTGTAATCCACATACCATCACCACAACGCACGGCAGCATTGCCGGAAGTACCGCGATTCAAACCCTGATCGAGTAAACGCTGGGACACATCCAGTAACTGCAGGCGTAGGCCATCTTCACCGGATGGCATCATGACTTACCTTTCAACACTCGGCCCGCAATAGCATCCAGCTTTTCAATCATGGCTGGATCGCGCATTTCCGGTGCAGTAATGAGCGCGAACTCCAACGCCGAGCGACAGCTACAGACATCGGCGAGCGTATCAGTGCGCACTTTCGGAATGATGTGTTTTACCAGCGTTTTCGCCTTGTCGGCATTTTCGCCAAGCATCTTGATGATCTGCCCTACTGTTACATGCTCATGGTCAGGATGCCAACAATCATAGTCAGTGACCATCGCTACGGTGGCGTAACACAACTCTGCCTCGCGGGCGAGCTTGGCCTCTGGCATGTTGGTCATGCCAATTACATCGCACCCCCAGGTACGATAAAGATTCGATTCAGCCAGACTGGAAAACTGTGGCCCTTCCATAGCCAGATAAGTCCCGCCACGAACGATAGGGATATTTGCCTCTCTCGCGGCCATCTCAATATGATCACCAAGTCTTTTGCAAACAGGGTAAGCCATAGAGACATGCGCCACCAATCCCGTGCCAAAAAAAGACTTATTGCGCGCAAAAGTACGATCGATAAATTGATCAATAATCACGAACGTACCCGGCGGCAAGTCCTCGCGCAAAGAACCAACGGCACTAACTGAAATGATATCAGTCACTCCTACCCGCTTCAGCACGTCGATATTGGCATGAAAATTAATTTCGGTCGGAGGAATTCTGTGTCCGCGACCATGACGGGGCAAAAACACAATATTGTGACCGTCCAGTTCACCGAACAATAACTCACTAGATGGCTCTCCAAACGGCGAAGTGACCTTTTCCCAGCGCTTGTTGGTCAACCCTGCAATGTCGTAAATTCCGCTGCCGCCGATTATGCCGATTCTTTCTGGTACATGAATCATATTTGTCCGTAATCGTTTTATGTTTACAAGTGGATTGAAACAGGAAGTACAGTTTTATTCAAGACAATGAATGCTTGCCCAAGCTATTTCCTTTAACAAACGTTGGTATGATACCCATCCATCACCTACCTGAACTTTGAACCCGATATGAAACTTGCGATTGCACAAATCAATTGCATGCTGGGTGACTTGGCTGGCAATTCTGCCAAGATCCTGGCTTATGCTGAACAGGCCAATCAACAGGGAGCCACTTTGCTCCTTACGCCTGAGTTAAGCTTATGCGGTTATCCACCAGAAGACCTACTGTTACGAAGCGGGTTTTACCGCACCTGCAATCAGGCATTGCAAGAACTTGCGCAACAAATTTGGGGGCTCACTGTGGTAGTGGGCCATCCGCATGAGGTAGACGGCAAGCGCTACAACGCTGCCTCGGTGTTGCGCGACGGCCAGATTAGCGCCACCTATCACAAGCATGAGTTGCCGAACTACAGTGTGTTCGACGAAAGACGCTATTTCACGCCCGGCAATTCGCCCTGCGTATTTGAAATTCAGGGCGTCAAATTTGCACTTAATATTTGTGCTGACATCTGGGAGGATCACCCAGCGCAAAGTGCATACGAAGCAGGAGCGCAGGTATTGTTGGTGTCGAACGCCTCACCGTATCACATCGACAAACAACCTTTGCGCTATAAAATCATTCGTGATCGTATCGCTGAAACCGGCCTGGCGGTAATATATGCCAACATGGTGGGCGGACAGGATGAATTAGTGTTCGATGGCGCTTCGTTCGCGATGGATGCACACGGCACGCTAACGCATCAGTTCGTTTCTTTTGAAGAAACGCTTGGGCTGATTGAAATCCAAGATGGCAAATTAGTGATTGGCGAAAGAATCCCTGCTCACAAGCATGAGGACAGTATCTATCGCGCGCTGTGCCTGGGAGTGCAAGACTATATCGGCAAGAACCGCTTTCCAGGTGTGTTATTGGGTTTATCCGGAGGTATCGATTCGGCGCTGACATTGGCGGTAGCGGTAGATGCGCTCGGTGCAGACAAAGTGCATGCGGTAATGATGCCCTCACCTTATACCGCGCAAATCAGCCTGGATGATGCGCGCGAAATGGCCCTCATGCTGGGTGTGCGCTACGATGAATTGGACATCAAGCCAATGTTTGACGCTTATCTCACTACATTAGATGGTATGTTCAAAGGGCTAAAACCGGACACCGCCGAAGAAAATTTACAGGCTCGCATACGTGGCAATTTGTTGATGGCCTTGTCCAACAAGTTCGGTTCTTTGGTGCTGACGACTGGCAACAAGTCGGAAATGACCGTCGGCTATTGCACTCTATATGGCGATATGGCGGGCGGCTTCGCAGTGCTTAAAGATGTCAGTAAAACCTGGGTTTATCGTCTGGCTAATTACCGTAATAGTTTGAGCCGGATGATCCCGGAGCGCATCATCACGCGGCCGCCCAGCGCGGAATTAAAGCCGGACCAGACCGATCAAGACACCTTGCCACCTTACGAAGTGCTTGATGGCATAATGTTACGATATGTAGAGCAGAATTTAACCATCGCTGAAATCGTGGCACACGGCTATATCGAGGCGGATGTATATCGGGTGGTGAATATGATCCGCGTCAACGAATACAAACGCCGCCAAGCACCCGTTGGCGTGCGCATTACCGACCGCGGCTTTGGCAAGGACTGGCGCTATCCGATCACCGTGCGATATCAGGACGGCTTTTAGATAAGCTATACTTAACAACATCTATACATTCGAGGACATCCATGAAAAAAATCGAAGCGATCATCAAACCCTTCAAACTCGATGAAGTGCGTGAAGCGCTTTCAGAACTGGGTGTCAGCGGATTAACTGTGACCGATGTAAAAGGATTCGGACGACAGAAGGGGCATACCGAGCTGTATCGCGGCGCGGAATATGTAGTGGATTTTTTGCCTAAAATCAAGATCGAAGTAGTGATTACTGCTGCTTTGCTGGACGCCGCTGTGAACGCCATCATTAAGGCAGCGCATACCGGTAAGATTGGTGATGGCAAAATTTTTGTTACTTCGGTGGAACAAATCATTCGAATCCGCACAGGTGAGACTGACGAATCAGCAATTTAAATTTTTTGTTCATCAATACTTTGTGAACACATTCAAAAATATCAAATCGATAGCCACTTCCGATCATGTCGCGCACCTGAACGATCACTTTATAATTCTGCCGTATCCGTTCCCATTGGGTTCATGAATGAAGCACAATTATATAACTACGACGAATTCTCGATGTAGAGTGCAACCACCTCTGGTCGAAGTGCGGTAACTTGTTAAATAGTTTTAGATCTTTTGAAATTTACAAGAAATAGAGGTCATGCACTCTTCCGAATAGTCAAGAAATCCAGTAAAGTAGTTTCCCGCCATAACCAATAAGAGCAAAACTAATGAGTACAAAAGGGCAACAATTACAAGACCCGTTCCTGAATGCACTACGCAAGGAACATGTGCAAGTCGCCATTTATCTGGTAAATGGCATCAAGTTACAAGGTCAGGTCGAATCATTCGACCAATATGTAGTACTGCTGAAAAATACAATCACGCAAATGGTTTACAAGCACGCCATTTCCACCATTGTTCCCGCACGCGCCATCACTATTCCATTAGACGCTGAGTAATGCATAAAAGCACTGCGGTAATTAACACGGCAGTATTAGTCAGCCTAGATTTTGGTGCACCGGATTATGCAGAAAGCTTGGAAGAATTGCGCCTGCTGGCAGAAAGTGCAGGCGTGCATTGCATCGCATTAATAGAAGGACGGCGGCATCGTCCTGATGCGTCATTATTTGCGGGTAGCGGTAAGGTGGATGAAATCTCTACCATTGTCGAACAGCACGACGTTCCGCTGGTTATTTTTAACCACGACCTGTCCCCTGCGCAAATGCGCAATCTGACCGCTAGAATTAAGGCCCGTGTGATTGACCGCACCATGC
>Ga0209181_10011235_pt1 | contig 11503 bp, 9 predicted proteins | sample MAT05_FD_187208 | JGI IMG/M metagenome (GOLD analysis project Ga0209181, IMG submission 187208) | Freshwater microbial communities from Lake Fryxell liftoff mats and glacier meltwater in Antarctica - MAT-05 (SPAdes) (version 2) | ecosystem: Environmental > Aquatic > Freshwater > Ice > Liftoff... | reverse complement strand
AGGTTTGTACTGGGTTGAGGTTGTTGACAGAAATGGCAACAGACTGACCATGTGCAGAGTGGTGATACAGTAATCATTACAACCAAATATAAAAATCCCCCGATAAAATATCGGGGGATTTTTTTTGAAGGAGAAAGTAGCATTGCAATAAAGCAGTTATACCGATTGGATTTTGTAGTTAGTCCAACCGGTATTTACCAAAAGCCAACGCCACAAAGGCCCGGCTTGAATTTCAGCCTTGCTACATTGGCCTAAAATGAAATTCAGTTTGGTATTAAGCCATAAAAGCAATCAAGAATTTTATTTGTAATAACTTCATTCCATAATTGTGAATATGCCCCCTCTTGAATTTTACAAACAAAAGATTGATTTGTTACAAACTGATCTGAATCTGCTAATTAAAAAAAAGTCTTCGCTTGGTTGGCTTCGATTTGCAGTTATTACCTGCGCAGCAGCAGGTTTTTATTTTTTGTTGCCCTATAGCATCTGGTATGCTCTTGCTATGCTTGTATTTTTAATGATAATATTTGTACGTCTGGTACTGGCCGATCATAAAAATAAATCCTCTATTAACCACCTGAAAACCCTGATACAAATAAATGAAGATGAGCTAAATGCAATTGCAGAAAATTATTACCATTTTAAAAATGGAAGCGAACTTAAACCCAAAGAACATCTTTATGCCAACGACCTTGATATTTTTGGACATGCATCAGTTTTTCAGTTCATCAACCGTACAAGATCTGAAATGGGTAGCAGCACGCTGGCATATTGGTTATTAAACCCGGCCCCGCATGAAACGATCTTAAAAAGACAGGCTGCCGTTAAAGAAATATCAGTCCAAACAGCGTGGCGGCAGGAATTACAGGCATTTGGAGCGGCAGAAAAAATTCAAACCAGTACTACCCAACGATTAGAAAAATGGTTTGCTGAGGATTACAATTTTATTAAATCAAAATATTGGCTTTTAGCAGGTTACCTGGTACCGTCGCTTGTATTTACAGTTATTATTTTAAACCTTACTGATGTATTTAATAATTATACAAGAAACTATTTTTTACTTGCTGCTGCCCTCTTCGCTTTCTATGTAAGTAAAAAAGTAACCCCCATGCACCACCAGGTTTCTAAAATGACGGGCGAACTGGAAGTACTTAACCAAAGTATAAAACTTATTGAAGAAACAAATTTTAAATCAGCGTTTTTGCAGGATTTACAAAAACAATTTATACAGGATAATAATACGGCATCAAAACAAATAAAGCAGCTTAAAAAAATACTGGAGCGGTTTGACCTTCGTTTTAATTTTGTAGTCTTCATACCACTCAATATCCTTTTGCAATGGGACCTTCAGCAGATAATTGCACTGGAAAAATGGAAACAACATAATCATGAGCATGCATTGAACTGGTTTAAAATGTTGGGGGAATTTGAGGCTATAAGCAGCCTTGCGAACTTATCCTTTAACCACCCTGCTTGGTGTTTTCCATTATTAAAGGAAGATCATTTTTATATTGAAGGAAAAGAAGTCGGGCATCCGTTGATTAAGGCCTCTACATGTGTAGATAACCCGATTAAGATTGAACATAAAGGAGAAGTGATGCTTGTTACCGGCAGCAATATGGCTGGTAAAAGCACCTACCTGCGCAGCATTGGTGTAAATACGATTTTAGCCATGGCCGGTGCACCTGTTTGTGCTGCTTATTTTTGTTTATCGCCTGTACAGATTATAAGCAGCATGCGCATTGCCGATAACCTGGAAGAAAGTACATCAACCTTTTATGCTGAATTAAAAAAACTGAAGACAATAATAGACATGGTGAATAACAATGAAAAAGTATTTATTCTGCTGGATGAGATTTTAAGAGGCACTAACTCATTAGACAGACATACGGGTTCTGCAGCATTAATAAAACAACTCATCAAACACAACGCTGCCTGCATTATTGCCACCCACGATGTAGAATTGGCTAAATTAAAAGAAGAATACCCAGTGAATATTTTGAACTATCATTTTGATGTGCAGGTAAACAACGAAGAACTTTACTTTGATTATAAATTAAAAGAAGGTATTTGTACAAGCTTGAATGCATCTATTTTAATGAAGAAGATTGGAATTGAGTTATAAGTATAAAAGAGAGCAAATACTCTCTTTTATACTTATAATATTTGTTGTTACAAATTATCTACCCCATCCAAACCAGTCATTTCCGTTTGCATATAGCATTAACGCCATTAATATAACCATTCCAACAATCTGTGCATACTCCAGGAATTTTTCACTTGGCTTACGCCCTGTAATCATTTCTCCTAATGTAAACATTACGTGTCCCCCATCAAGAGCAGGTATTGGCAGCATGTTCATAAAAGCCAGTATAATTGAAAACATAGCTGTCATACGCCAAAAAGATTCCCAATCCCACGTCGGTGCAAATATTGACCCCATTGTTTTAAAGCCTCCGATGCCTTTGATACCACCAGTGCCCGGCGTAAATATTACTATAAATTGAGCCACATAATCTTTTAACTCCCGAATTGTCATTTTAACCCCAGCAGGAAAAGAGGAGAGAAATCCATATTTGGTAATTTCATATTTTACCCATCCTAGGCTATCCCATTGTTTTGGAGAACTAAAAGGAAAAAAACCAATTTGTCCTTCTTTACTTATTCTTGTAACAAAACTGGTATCCTTGCCTTGTCTATTAACTGTTAATGTAACATCAATATTCTTTTTTGTTTCAAGAATATCAGATAGTTGATCAAAATACTCAAACCGTATGGAGTCTATACCAATGATGATATCATTTTTTCTTAATCCTGCTTTGTAAGCTCTGGCAGTATCGGCAACTACAGCTACCATAGCAGGAAAACGGGGTTCAATAAAACCTTTACGCTTTTGATTTTTGTTTTCAATCAATTGACCTACAAAATCTTTAGGCAAGTCGAGTTTTGTTAATTTTCCGTCTCTTTCAATTTCAACCTGTGAGGCTGTAATTAGTTTTTTTCTAAAGCGGTCGAGGTCATACACTTCTTTTCCATCTACACCAATTATCCTATCCCCATTTTTAAATCCGATTTTAAGTAACGTACTGTCGCCTACATGTATTCCATACTTCATAGAACTGGCAGGTATCTTCTTGTCTCCCCAAACCATGAGTATCATGGCATAAATAACAAATGCAAGCAGAATATTAACGGTAACTCCACCCATCATAATTATCAATCGCTGCCAGGCAGGTTTACTTCTGAATTCCCATGGCTTAGGAGGTTGTTTTAATGCATCTTTATCCATACTCTCATCCACCATACCTGCAATTTTTACATACCCTCCCAGCGGAAGCCAACCTATTCCATATTCAGTTTCGCCTATCTTCTTTTTAAATATAGAAAACCAGGGATCAAAGAAAAGGTAGAATTTTTCAACCCGGCATTTGAACCATTTTGCAGTTATATAATGCCCAAACTCATGCAGTATAACAAGGATTGATAGCGATAGTAATAACTGCGCTGCCTTATATCCCACGCTTGTCCAGTTTATTGCTAATAAAGTAATATCCATTTATTAATTTTTGTTTAAAGTTCAATGTAGCTGAAAAGTAGAAGAGTGCGACGCCAATGAAGCTGATCAGCATTACAAAAGCCGGGCTCAAAAAAACTTTTACAGGTTTATTAAAGAAGCCGCAAAATTACGGGCTTCGCCGTCGCTTTCAAAATATTCCTGCAAGGTTGGTTTTTCGATAAACGATACATTTTCCATGGTTTTTTCTACCATGGCAGTCATATCCAGGAAGCCAATACGGTTGCGCAGAAAGGCCCAAACGGCAATTTCATTGGCTGCATTCAGGATGCATGGCATGTTACCAGCCTTATAAAGTGCCTCCATGGCAAGCGATAAATTTCTGAAAGTTTTAACATCCGGTTCCTCAAAATTGAGTGCCGGATATTTTTTAAAGTTTAGCCGTGGAAAATCATTTTTTATTCTTCCCGGAAAAGCCATCGCATATTGTATAGGTAGCTTCATATCTGGCAGTCCCATCTGTGCTTTTACGCTTCCATCTTCAAACTGAACCATGCTGTGAATAATGCTCTGAGGATGTACAACTACTTCAATCTGATCGGGTCGCAAATTAAAAAGCCATTTGGCTTCTATCATCTCCAGCCCTTTATTCATAAGGGTTGCAGAGTCGATAGAAATTTTTGCACCCATGCTCCAGTTAGGGTGCTGCAGAGCGTGATCTCTTTTTACATTAACGAGGAAATTTGGTTTCTTTCCCAAAAACGGCCCACCGCTTGCCGTGAGTATAATCTTTTCAATCGGGTTTCTTGCTTCGCCAACCAGGCATTGAAAAATAGCTGAATGTTCACTGTCTACTGGGATAATGGGGGCCCTTTTTTCAATGGCTTTTTGCATTACTATATCACCTGCAACAACCAGCGTTTCTTTATTTGCAAGCCCTACAGCTTTACCTTTTTCTACCGCTTTTAAAGTTGGTTTTAAGCCTGCAAAACCTACAATGCCCGCAATCATCATATCATAGGTATCAAAATCTGCCACTTCCACCAAAGCTTCTTCGCCTGCAAAAACCTTTATACCGGTTGATGATAAAGCATCTTTTAACTTTTGGTATTTGGTATCATCCCCAATAACAACTGCATTGGGCCTAAATTCCATGGCCTGGGTGATCAGCAATTCATCATTTGTTTGTGCGGTTAATATCTCCACCTCAAATAAATGATTATTTGTACGGATAACTTCAAGTGCCTGGGTACCTATTGAACCGGTTGAACCAAATATAGCAATGCGTTTTTTTATAGACTGATCGGCCATTATTTTAAAAAAATTATTCCAACAAATCTAACTTAATAATTGCTGCAACGCAATTTTGACTTTAGCAAAATTGAATTTTTGTATGATATCTTCCATTGTTACCTGGATTTCTTTATTACAAAGATTACCAATTGAACCCTGGTGTGAATGAGTGGGAGAAGGTGAATGGGTAAACTTTCCGGACTCAATATTGGTCCCAATTTTTTTATATGCATCCCTGAAAGGCATTCCCTGCAAAACGAGTTTATTTACTTCCTCAACACTAAACAGGAAAGCATACTTATCATCCTTGAGTAAATCTTTTTTTACTTCAATATTACTTAACATCAAGTCAGTCATCTGCAGACAATCATTTAAATTTTCGAAAGCCGGGATGATATGCTCTTTTATTAATTGCAGATCACGATGATAGCCGGAAGGCAAATTGGTTATCATCAACATGATCTCATTTGGCAATGCCTGGATACGGTTGCAATGAGAACGGATCAGTTCAAATACATCGGGATTTTTTTTGTGCGGCATAATGCTGCTGCCTGTTGTTAATTCATCTGGGAAAGAAATAAATCCGAAATTTTGATTCAGAAACAAACAAGCATCCATACTCAATTTAGAAAGTGTAGCTGCGATGTTTGCCAACGCCGATGCCACAATGCGTTCTGCTTTACCTCTGCCCATTTGTGCATAAACAACATTATAATTCAGATTGTCAAAACCTAAAAGATCAGTTGTCCTTTGCCTGTTGATGGGAAAGGAAGAGCCATAGCCGGCTGCAGAGCCTAAAGGATTTTTATTAACTACTCTGTAAGCCGCTTCCAATGTTACAAGATCATCAACCAGGCTTTCGGCAAAGGCACCAAACCATAAACCAAAAGATGATGGCATGGCTAATTGAAGATGCGTATAACCTGGCAACAGATCATCTTTATACTTTTCGCTTTGTGCAATTAAAAGATCAAAGAGTACTTTTGTATTGATGACAGTTTTTTCAATCTCAGCTCTTAAAAATAATTTAAGATCAACCAAAACCTGATCGTTCCTGCTCCTGGCACTATGAATTTTTTTGCCAATATCCCCCAGTTTTTTGGTTAGCATTAATTCTACTTGTGAATGAATGTCTTCTACTCCGTCATCTAATTTAAAACCTCCATTTTGTATTTGCTGATAAATATTTTTCAATTCAACCTCTACCTGGTTCAATTCTTCTTTCGATAATAAGCCAACAGACTCCAGCATTTTTGTATGCGCCAGCGACCCCAATACATCAAACGGTGCCAGATAAATGTCCAGTTCTCTGTCCTTACCAACGGTAAATTTTTCCACTTCTGCTAATGCAGATTTATCTTTTTGCCAAAGTTTCATGTTGGTAACATTTTATTATTAAACTACTTGCTCTAATATTTTTATGTAAGTGTTTATGCCTTCTTCAATTTCTTTTAAATAAATAAATTCATCTGCAGTATGGCTTCTTGCGCTATCGCCTGGCCCGCATTTTAATACTGGTGCAGGTATTAAGGCTGCATCTGAAGTAGTTGGGGAACCGTAAGTTCGTTTACCTGATTTTATACCAGCCAAAACAATGGCATGATCTTTATCAATTTTTGAAGAACGTAAACGCATACTTCTAGGCTTTATTTCAGATTGAATATGTTGCTTTATTGTCTCCAATATCTCTTCATGAGAATATGCATCCGTAACCCTTATATCAACAATAAAGCTGCAAACAGCAGGCACTACATTGTGCGCTATATTTTCGGTATTGATTGATGTAACTGACATTTTTATTGACCCCAAAGTTTCAGATACTCTTGGGAATTTAAAATTTTGAAACCAGTTAATATCCTGCATGGCCTTATAAATCGCATTCTCCCCTTCTTCTCTTGCGGCATGGCCTGCTTTGCCGGTGGCTGTGCAATCCAGTACCAGCAAGCCTTTTTCGGCAATGGCCAAATTGGTCAGCGTAGGTTCTCCAACAATTACAAAATCTACTTTTGGTAATAATGGTAAAATACTTTCAATGCCGTTTTTCCCGCTGATTTCTTCTTCTGCTGTTGCAGCAATAACAATATTATGCTTCAGATTGTCCATTTCAAAAAAATGGCAAAATGCGGCTATCAAACTAACGAGACATCCACCTGCATCGTTACTACCTAATCCAAATAGTTTATCATCTTCAATCGTTGGAGAGAATGGATCTTTACTGTACTGAGCATTTGGTTTTACGGTATCGTGATGTGAGTTTAGTAAGATGGTTGGCTTTGTCTCATCAAAATATTTATTGATGCACCACACATTATTCAAATGCCTTTGAGAAGGAATACATTTATTTTGAAAGAAAGTCTCAATTACAACTGCAGTATTTTCTTCCTCTTTACTAAAAGAAGGAGTAGCAATTAATTTTTTTAATAGCTCAACTGCATCGTGGTATGGTTTATTTGCTATCACTGCTTTATTAATGTACCCATGGTATTTTCAGTTACGTTTTGTAACAGGTCGTTTGCATCACCAACCAGCACTTCTTTAACTCCGTTACCGATAGCTGCAAAAGCATTTTCAATTTTTGGCAGTATTCCATCCGCCAATTTCTTATCCTGTAGCAATTGCCGGTATTTTTCCTGGTTGATGAGTGCGATTACAGAACTTTCATCTGCTATATTTTCCAACACTCCTTTCTTTTCAAAACAATAGATTAACCTTACATCATATAGTTTTGATAAAGCAACAGCCAATGTTGATGCAATGGTATCTGCATTGGTATTTAAAAGTTGTCCGTGGCCATCATGCGTTAAAGGCGCAACAACAGGCACTAAGTTATTATTCAGAAACAATTGCAAACTGTCAACTGCCAATTTAGAACTGCTTATATCTCCCACAAAGCCATAGTCAATTTCAGCAACGGGCCTTTTGCTGGCAACAATAATGTTGGCATCAGCTCCTGCTAAACCAATAGCATTGCAATTCATTGACTGCAATAATGCCACCAGTTTTTTATTGATCAGGCCGCCATAAACCATTGTTACGAGGTCGATGGTTGCTGCATCAGTAATACGTCGCCCATTAACATAATTGGGTTCTATACCTAATTGCTTACCGATAGAGGTTGCTATTTTTCCGCCGCCATGAATTAAAATTTTATACGCATCAATTGCTGCAAATTTTTTAAGAAATGATGCTAACGCCGCTGCATCATCAAGTACATTCCCGCCAATCTTTATAACGAATAATTTTTTCATTATAATGATTTTAAAATTTCGCTTAATACAGCCTGCGCTGCCCAAACCCGGTTTCCAGCCTGTTGTGTAACCAAACTATTATTACTATCCAATATTTCATCACTCAACTCTACATTACGGCGAACAGGGAGGCAGTGCATAACTTTGGCATCATTGGTTAACGCCAGCTTAGCCTTCGTAAGCATCCAGCCTGCATCATTGCAAATTATTTTCCCGTAGTCCCTATAACTGCTCCAGTTCTTTACATAAACATAGTCGGCATTTTTTAACGCTTCATCCTGATCAGTTATTATCGTTGCATTTTTTGTAAATTTTTTATCGAGTTCATATCCTTCAGGATGTGTAATTACAAAGTCAGCTTCACCCCATGCACCCATCCATTGCGCAAAAGAATTAGCCACACATTGCGGCAATGCTTTTACATGCGGTGCCCAGGTTAAAACCACTTTTGGCTTTGACGTTTCTTTAAAAGTTTCTTTTATAGTTATTATATCAGTTAGACTTTGCAGCGGATGTAATGTTGCACTTTCCAAACTGATTATTGGAACGCCTGCATACTTTATAAACTGATTGATGACAGTTTCTGCATAATCTTCTTCTCGGTTTTTGAGCAATGGAAAAGTACGTATACATAAAATATCAAAATACTGTCCCAGTACAGGTGCCGCATCTTTAATATGCTCCACTGTTGTTCCGTTCATGATGGCGCCTTCTGCAAATTCTAAAGCCCATCCTTCTTTATCAACATTAAAAACGATCGGTTCCATTCCCAGGTTAGCAGCGGCTACCTGCGTACTTAGCCTGGTACGTAAAGAAGGATTTAAAAACAATAAACCTATTCTTTTACCTACGCCCACTGCTTTATCTGCAAATGGATTTGCTTTATACTTTAATGCCTGCTCAACCAGTGCATTAATATTATCAACATCATTTACAGAGATAAAATTTTTCAAATTTTATAATTTTATTTTTTTTCAACATGGTCAGACGGGACGTCAGACCATGTCCAATTCAGCTTTTAAAGCCTGTAAAAAAATATCCGCTTCGGTTTTAGTAATATTCAACGCCGGTAAAAGCCTGATCACATTTGGTTTTGCTTCGCCGGTGAATATTTTGTGCTTAAACAAAAGATTCTTCTTTACCATATTGAATTCATCAGCCAAATCTATACCAATCATCAACCCTTTTCCTCTTACCTCTTTAATGTTCGGCAGCTTTTTTAATTCTTCTATCAGATAATCTCCAACATGTTTCGCATTGTTGATCAGGTCTTCTTTTTCAATAACCTCCAGTACAGCCAGAGCCGCAGCACAAGCTAAATGATTACCGCCAAAAGTGGTACCCAGCATAAAATGTTTAGGCTGAATTTTTGGAGCTATGGAAATTGCACCTATCGGGAAACCGTTGCCCATTCCCTTAGCCATCGTATAAATGTCTGCATTTACTCCGGCAAAATCATGCGAATAAAATTTACCAGTTCTGCCATAACCACATTGCACCGAATCGGCAATAAATACTGCATCATATTCATCACAAAGACTTCTTATTTTTTGCAGAAAAGAATCGCTTGCTACGTTGATACCGCCTACGCCCTGGATTCCTTCAATAATTACAGATGAAATTTCGTTTTGCCTAAAAGCTCCTTCCAGTGCAGCTTCATCATCAAAAGGAAGAAAGATTACATTCTCTGTTTCATTCACAGGCGCAACTATATTCGGATTATCCGTTGCTGCAACTGCAAGGGAAGTACGGCCATGAAATGCTTTTTTAAAAGCAATGATTTTTTTTCTTCCATTATAAAAAGATGCCAGTTTTAATGCATTCTCATTTGACTCTGCACCTGAATTACATAAGAACAACTGGTAATCTTCTTTACCGGAAATCTTACCAAGTTTTTCTGCCAACTCAACCTGTAGTGGAATTTTTATGGAATTGGAATAGAAACCAACTTTATGCAACTGGTCCTCTATACGCTTTACATAATGCGGATGGGTATGGCCAATAGAAATAACGGCGTGACCTCCATAAAGATCTAAATATTTTTCTCCTTTATCACCCCACACATAAGAACCCATTGCTTTTTCAATTACAATGTCATTTAAAGGATATACATCAAATAATTTCATGCTAAAAATAATTTGCTTTTAATTTTAAGCCTGTCGTTTCTGCCAGACCAAACATTAGGTTCAAATTCTGCACAGCCTGTCCACTGGCACCTTTTAATAAATTATCTATTATTGAATGTACAACCAGGTTACTTCCAATTTTCTCCAGTTGAATAAAACACTTGTTGGTATTTACAACCTGTTTTAAAAAAACAGGCTCATCACTAATAACAATGAACGGATGCACTGCATAATATTTTTTAAACAAAACAGAAACCTCTTGTAAACTTAAATCGCATTGCATTTGAGAACTGATGAAGATACCTCTTGTAAAATCTCCCCGCCAGGGAATAAAATTGAAGCCCCCAACCCCCAAGGGGGCGTTTGATTGCAGCGAATTTATTGATTGCATAATTTCCGCAAGGTGCTGGTGCGACAAGGTCTTGTATGCCTGTATATTATTTGCCCGCCAGCTAAAGTGCGAAGTCTCGCTTAAACCCTGACCTGCACCGGTTGAGCCGGTAATACCCGTGGTATGAATTTCTTTTAATAAACCCGCCTTTGCCAACGGCAATAAACCCAATTGAATGGCTGTGGCGAAACAACCCGGGTTAGCGATATTCTTTGCTTTTTTAATCTGTGTTTTATTCAACTCCGGTAAACCATAAACAAACTTTCTTTTACCAATCGTTTCGCCCAATCTAAAATCCTGGCTAAGATCAATTACTTTTATTTTATCATGAATATTATTCTCAGCCAAAAACTTTACAGCATCCCCATGCCCAACGCATAAAAACAAGACATCAATTTTTTGGTTTAACGTTGAAGCAAATTTCATATCCGTATCTCCCTGCAGATCTTTATGCACCTCATACAAAAAATGATCAGCATTACTTTTGCTATGCACAAAAACTATATCAGCAGCCGGATGATTCAATAATATTCTGATCAATTCGCCGCCCGTATAACCAGCGCCACCAACTATGCCAACTTTAATTTTACTTGCCATCTGCTGTTTGTTTTACGGCATTATAGATCATGGTTTGGTTACCAAATATTTTAGAGAACCCTCTTACATCATCACCCGTCCAGCCCGTATTCATTTCTCCGTATTTACCAAATTTGCTGCTCATCAAATCATAGTCAGATTCAATACCGGTGATTTGAAAACGATATGGCATCAGGTCAACAAAAACTTTACCAGTAACATGCTCCTGAGATTTTTCGAAGAATGCTTCTATGTCCCTCATTACCGGATCAAGTATTTGCCCCTCATGCAACCAGTTGCCATAAAACAATGCAAGTTGGTCTTTCCAATTTAATTGCCACTTGGTAAGTACATG
>Ga0209181_10011234_pt1 | contig 11503 bp, 13 predicted proteins | sample MAT05_FD_187208 | JGI IMG/M metagenome (GOLD analysis project Ga0209181, IMG submission 187208) | Freshwater microbial communities from Lake Fryxell liftoff mats and glacier meltwater in Antarctica - MAT-05 (SPAdes) (version 2) | ecosystem: Environmental > Aquatic > Freshwater > Ice > Liftoff... | reverse complement strand
GGATCAATGAAAACCAGAAGACAAAACCCAAGCCCCTTAAACTTCCACTTTTAACCCGATCAATCCGAACAGCAGCAAGTCAACAACTAAAGCCAGCTTCAGGCCCATACCTGAATTGGAAAATACTACCGGCGTCCCGGCAAGCGTCAGCGCGCGGGCATGCCCAGCAGCTGGCGCGTCTGTGCGAACGTCGCCAGCGGCCGACCGAGCTCGGCGCACAAAGCCTTGGTTTCCTCGATCAGTTCGACGTTGGTCGGGGTGCGGTTGGGGTCGAAATGTTCCTCGATGCCGATGTGCAGGTGGCCACCGAGTTCGAGCGCCATGCGCGCCACCGGCGTCTGCAGCAGGTCGCCACCCCAGACCGACACCGACCAGGGTATGTCGGTACCTTCGAGCATCTCCAGATACGCCGCGAGCGCTTTCTCGGTCGGCGGCAGTCCGAACGTGACGCCCTTTTCGCGCGCCCACAGGCCCCATTCGCCGCCAAAGTAGAACTTGGCCATGGAGCCTTTGGGCAGGCGGCCGGCACGGTACCAGGCCAGCGTGGTCTGCAGGAAGCCGGGCTCGAAGATCGCCAGCGATGGCAGGAATCCGAGCTTTTGCGCCAGGCCGAACGCGTACGCGTGGTCGCTGTAGCTGTTGACGTAGGTGAACCCCTGTGGCAGTCCGTCCGGTCCCATGTAACCGAGGTTGGCGCAGCCCGGGTCGACCACGCCGAACGGCATTGGCACCTCGGCCGCGATGAACGGATAGTGCGAATAGCGGTCCGCGACAGGCTCCGGGTTGGCGCCGTCCGACTGGTTCACCGCCAGTGTGGGATACCACAACGCGTCCGGCCGCTTGGCCAGGATGACGCGCCACGGCGCGAGGTAGGCTTCGGCGCCAGCGCGGCCATTAAGCCGGATGTCGTGGGTGTGCGCATGGATGACCGAAGCGCCTGCATCAAAACACTGGATGCTGTCCTCGATGATGGCCTCCGTGGTGAGCGGCACATGGGGATTGCGGTCGGGCGTGACGCCGCCGTTGATTGCGACTTCGAGAATGACGGGTAAGTTTTTCATGGTCACAGTCTCCTTTGGATTGATAACGTTAGCATCTGGCGTGATGGTGCGCAACTCCCGACAGGGCAGGTGAAAGGCGGGGAAGTCCTGCAGCTTGCGACCCAACCACAAAGCCCCGTGTCAACTTCCTTGCGCTACCATTTCTTCATATGAAACCCACGAAATCGGTGCAACAACGCCTGCAGGCGTTGGAGGACAAGCGGGCCATCCTGAATACCTTGCATGCGTATGGCCATTGCCTGGACTATGGTGACGAAGAAGGTTTCATGGACTGCTGGACCGCAGACGCCGTGTTGGGTTGGACGGTGTTTGCAGGACCGCTGAACGGGCATGACCGGATTCGGTCCGGGTTTCGCGCCCACACCCATGCGCCGGACGCCTGGCACAAACACCTGCTGGCCCAGCCGCAGATCAGCCTGCACGGTGATACGGCCCGGGTGCACAGCATGTTTTTCCGGCTCGATCCGTATGTCAGCACGGCGGGTCCGGAGATTTACGCGTTCGGTCGTTACATCGACACGCTGCTGCGGTGTGCCGATGGCCGCTGGCGTTTCACCGGGCGCGTAGTCGAAAAGGAAGCCGCGCGTGCCGAGGCGCCAGCACTGGCGGCGGACAGGCGCACCAGCCCCACTGCGGGATCACTCACCACTGGCGATCAGGGAGCAGACCATGGGAATTGAAGAGCGACTGCAATTGCTGGAGGACGAGCAGTCCATCCTCGACACCCTCTATGCCTATGGCCATGGCCTCGATTACGGGCAAGAAGATGCCTGGATCGACTGCTGGACCGAAGACGCCGTGCTCGACTGGCCGGGGCGCGCCTTCATGCGCGGGCACGCCGAGCTGCGCGCAGGATTTCGCGCGCACTCGCACGCGCCAGCGATGTACCACAAACATGTAGTGATGGCGCCGCTCATTTCCATTGCTGGCGACACTGCCACCGTACGCAGCATGTTTGCGCGCCTGGACCGATACCCCGAAGGTCCCGGGATCCGCGCCTTCGGGCGTTACCGCGACACACTGGTGCGGTGTGCAGATGGACGCTGGCGCCTCAAGGAGCGTTTGCCGGAAATCGAGGCGGTGCGTGCACAAGCCCCGCTCGGTGGCGAACCGTTTCCGGACAGTCCGGCGATGCGCCAGGCGCTGGTTACACCGGCGCGTTAACCCCCGCATGCGGACGGGGTGGCCTGCGGCTACTGCAATGAAACCGTCACCGGACCTTTCTAGACTGGGTGCAACAAATGGGAATGTTGCATGGTGGCCAGGGTATTGGTGGTGGAGGACGACGCGGCAATCCAGGAGCTGATCTCGGTCAACTTGCTGCGGGCCGGTCACCAGGTGCAGCGCGCGCACGATGCCGAGTCGGCGCTGGTGCTGTTGCATGCCACGCTGCCGGATCTGATCGTGATGGACTGGGGCCTGCCCGGAATTTCCGGTATCGAGTTGACCCGGCGTTTGCGTGCGGAAGTGCGAACCCGCGCGGTGTCGATCATCATGTTGACAGCGCGCGACGATGAACGCGACAAGGTCGCTGGCCTGGAAGCCGGTGCCGACGACTACCTGACCAAACCCTTCTCACCGCGTGAACTGCTGTCCCGCATCGCCGCCGTGTTGCGACGCCGCGTGCCGCAGGCCGGCGATGGCGTCGTCGAAGTGGGTGGCCTGCGCATCGATCCCGCTGCCGGACGGGCCACACTCGATGGGTCGGAGCTGGCGCTGGGGCGCACCGAGTTCCGCCTGCTGCACTATTTGATGGCACACGCGGATCGTGTGCACAGCCGTGCCAGGATCCTGGATGAAGTGTGGGGTGAGCGTTGTGGCGCAGAGGAGCGCACAGTGGACGTGCACATTCGCCGCTTGCGGTCGGCGCTGGAGCCTGGCGGCTGCGAGGCGATGATCCGCACGGTGCGCGGTGGCGGTTACAGCTTTTCGGCTGGCGCCGGGTGACCGCGCCAACAGATTCACCTTCCTGTCACACAAGGGCGGTAGATTGGCAACCTGTTTGGGGCTTCCCCCCACACGCCGCGCGAGTGCTGGCTACCCGTCTGGCCAATGCACCCTGCCTATCCCGGAACCAACGTCGATGAGTGTGACCAATCCCCTGCCTGTTCGTCGCGACCGCGGGTTCACCCTGCTCGAACTACTGGTGGTGATGGTGATCATTGGCTTGTTGGTCGGATTTGTTGCGCCGAAGTTCTTTGCGCAGATCGGGAAGTCGGAGACCAAAACGGCGCGCGCGCAAATTGACGCGCTGGAAAAGGCACTCGACCAGTACCGTCTTGATGTGGGCCGTTACCCGACTACAGAACAAGGTCTGGCGGTGCTCACGCAACCACCTGCCGGCGATGCCAAGTGGGCCGGTCCTTATCTGAAAAAGGCCGCGCCCCCGGACCCGTGGGGCAAGGCCTATATTTACCGGTTCCCGGGTGAACATGGCGAATTCGACCTGTCTTCTCTTGGCAAGGACGGCCAGCCCGGCGGCACCGATGATGCGCAGGACATCGTGAACTGGTGAGCATGTTGTACCAGGTCAAGACACTGGATCCCGGCAACGTCATTGGCGTCACCGTGATCGAGGCCGTGGATCCGTCCGACGCCGCGCGTCAGGCGGTCGCGCTTGGGCGCGGCGTGCTGTCCGTGTCGAGGGCGTGGCACGGCAGTGCCTTGTGGTCGCGGCGCAGCGCTGCATTTCCGCTGCTTCTGTTCTGCCAGGAACTGCTGTCCCTGCTCGATTCAGGGGTCACGATTGTCGAATCGGTCGAGACACTGGCCGAGAAAGAAAGCCGCCCCGCCGTGCGTTCGGTCCTGCTGCGCATCGCGGCCGCCATGCGCGAAGGGCGCTCCTTCTCTGCCGCCTTGGCCGATGTGCCACAGGCTTTCCCGGCGCTGTTCGTGGCCACGGTGCGGGCCAGCGAGCGCACCAGTGGCCTGGGTGAGGCGCTGGGGCGTTACGTCGCGTACCGGTCACAACTGGAGTCACTGCGTGGCAAGCTGGTGAGTGCCGCAATCTATCCGGTTTTGCTGGTGGCCGTCAGTGGCCTGGTCGTGTTGTTCCTGATGGGCTACGTGGTACCGCGCTTCTCCCATATTTACCAGGACATGGGCGGCAACCTGCCGCTGATGTCGCGCCTGTTGTTGCAATGGGGACTTGCAGTTGAACAGTATTGGCCCTGGCTGATAGGGATGCTGGTTTTGCTGCTCGTCGCCGCCGTGGCCGGCGGCGTGCGTGTTCTGGCGCAACATCTGGCGCGCCTGTTGTGGCGGGTTCCGGCCTTCGGCGAGCGTCTGCGCGTTTTCCAGCTGGCGCGCTTGTACAGAACCCTCGGCATGCTGCTGCGCGGCGGCATCGCCGTCGTCCCGGCGCTGGAAATGGTTTCGGGTCTGTTGTCAATCGCCTTGCAGCCGCGCCTGGCCAGTGCCACGCTTGGCATACGCCAGGGCAAGCCTATTTCACAGTCACTGGACGCGGCCGGCCTGACCACGGCAGTGGCGCTGCGCATGCTGCGCGTCGGCGAGCGCGCCGGCAATATGGGCGAGATGATGGAGCGGATCGCGGCGTTTCACGACGACGAGATGGCGCGCTGGGCGGACTGGGCGACGCGCCTGATTGGCCCGGCGCTGATGCTGCTGATGGGTTTGTTGATTGGCAGCATCGTGGTCTTGATGTATCTGCCAATCTTCCAGCTGGCCGAGAGCATCCGGTGAACAAGCTGGCCGACCCGGTGCAACCTGGCATCGCGTATTCGAGCGCGGAAATCGGTGTTGCGCGCACGCAGGTACGGGAGCGCGGACTGCGTCTCTTTGAGGCCCTGGCTGAATCCGGCGCGCCGGATGGTCCGGGCCTGGCGCTGGCGCGGCTGGCGGCGACCGTGGGTATGGGCGTGGCCAGTTTGCAGGAGATGAACGCCTGCCAGCCGGCGTTCGATTGCATTGCCTACAACGAAGCCCTGAAACGCGGCTGCGTATTGTTGCGCGCGGACACGCTGGGCTACGTGCTGGTGGTCACCGATCCGTTTGACATGGCATTGCGCGACTGGGCGGGAGCGCGGACACGGGGAAGGCTGGATGTGCGACTCGCGCAGACGGGCGATGTCGCGGCCTACCTGGCACGCCATGAGGAGACCTTGCGCGCGATGGACGGCATGGTATCGATAGAACGCTCGGCGCAGGATGGCGCAGGCGCACAGGACATCTCGCTTAAGAGCATCAGTGAAGACAGCAGCGCCGTGGTGCGCCTGGTGAGTTCCACGCTGTACGACGCGCTCAAGGCCGGCGCCAGCGACATCCACCTGGAGACGGCGCCGGGCGGCATCTTCATCAAGTACCGCATCGACGGTGTGCTGGCTTCGGTGGGCGGCATTCAAGGCGGCGAAAACGCCGAACAGGTGATCTCGCGCATCAAGGTCATGGCCGAGCTGGACATTGCCGAGCGCCGGGTACCGCAGGACGGACGATTCAAAGTGGCGGCGAACGGGCGCGAGATCGATATCCGGGCGTCGATCATGCCCAGCATCCATGGCGAGGATGCAGTGCTGCGCATCCTGGACAAGGAGCGCCTGTCGGACTCGGTGGCCGGGTTGCGGCTGGATGCGCTGGGTTTTGACGCGGCGGCGCTGGCCGCACTGCGCCGCCTGTCCGCCGAACCCTACGGCATGTTGCTGGTGACCGGGCCGACCGGCAGCGGCAAGACCACCACACTGTATGCCGCGATTGGCGAAATCAACACCGGCCACGACAAGATCGTGACCATCGAAGACCCGGTCGAGTACCAGTTGCCGGGTGTGCTGCAGATTCCGGTGAACGAAAAGAAGGGGCTGACCTTTGCGCGCGGCCTGCGCTCCATCCTGCGCCATGACCCCGACAAGATCATGGTGGGGGAGATCCGCGACGGCGACACCGCGCAGATTGCAGTGCAGGCGGCGCTGACCGGCCACCTGGTGCTGACAACCGTGCACGCGAACAGCGTGTTTGACGTGTTGGGGCGTTTCACCCACATGGGGCTGGACCCTTACAGCCTGGTGGCCGCGCTCAAGGGCATCGTGGCGCAGCGCCTGGTACGCATCACATGCGTGGCGTGTGCCGAGCCGGACTTTCCCGACCAGGCGCTGTTGCAGGCGTCTGGCATTGCTGCGCCGCAAGGGTTCGTGTTCCGGGTCGGGCGCGGCTGTGCGCAGTGCCGTGGCACCGGCTTCAAGGGGCGCAAGGCGGTGGCCGAAGTACTGCTGCTCGACGACGAACTGCGCGAGATGATCGTGACGCGCGAACCGGTGCGGCGCATCAGGGAACTGGCCTGCAGCAAGGGCACACGGGTGTTGCGCGATGCGGCGCTGGACCTGGTGCGCAGCGGTGAAACCAGCCTGCAGGAGATCAACCGTGTGGTTTCTTGACCCCGCGCCGATCCCGGTCGGCCTTGGCGTTGGCGCTGTGGAGTTTGGCCAGGTCGGCATGCCCTCGCTGCTGGTCGACACCAATCAGGATCATTCCGACGCGGGTGCAGTGGCCACCGACGCACCGTGGGCAGCGGCGGTGCGCTTGCTGGAGCACTGGCTGGCAGAGCGGCGCAACCAGCGGGTGCGCTTGCGCCTGGTGTTATCCGGCCGGCTCGTGCGTTGGCAACTGCTGCCCTGGCAAGGCACACTGACCGGCTCGGCCGAGCAAAAGGCTTATGCGTTGCTGTCTTTCCGGACCGCATTCGGACAACTGGCCGACGACTGGGAACTGCTGGGGTCGCCGCAGCCCCCCGGTCGGTCGACGCCGGTGTGTGCGGTGGACCGGTCGCTGCTGGAGACGCTGGGCAGCATGTGCCGCCGCCATGGCGCCCGGCTGCAGGTGGTGGCGCCTTATTTTTCGCTGGCGTTCGACCACTGGCGGCGGCGCCTGGGTGGCCCGGCGCTGTGGTTTGGGGCAGTCGAATCCGACTCCATCGCGCTGGCGCTGATGCAACACGGACGCTGGCTGGCGCTGCACAGTGAGCGTCTGCAGGCCGACTGGCAAGAGCGGCTGCCGGGGCTGATGGCGCAAATCACCATTCCGCTCGGGCTGGATGCAGCAGCGCGACCGCTGTTTCTGACCGGGGTCGGCGCGCCGCCCGCCACGGGCACGGGCCTGGCGTTCACCTGGTTGCCGCCGAAGACTGGCGACCGAGCGGGTCCGAGCCGTCTGGCGCTGGGGTTATGACCGCCCCGGCGCTGGACATCAACTTTGCCGCCAAGCGGCGGGCCGGTTCCGCCGTCGGTGGCGCACTGCTGCTGCTGGGTGTGGCGGCGCTCGCCACGGTCGTGATGGCGTACCGCGGCGCCGACGCGGAGTTGGCGCTACTCGAACAACGCCATGAACGCGTCGCGCGCCAACAGCAACCGGCCAGGACGGTGCAGCCGCCCCAGAGCACCGCGTCGGCGGCGCGCGACGACAGCCTGGCAATGGCCCGCGTCGCCGCCCTTGCGCAGCCCTGGGGCGACGTCTTGCTGGCGCTGGAGCAGTCGGCCAGCCCGGCTGTGGCGTTGCTCAGCGTGGAAGGTCAGGGCAAGTCGCGTCAGCTGCGGCTGACCGGCGAAGCACGCTCGATGGACGATGCGCTGGCCTTTGCGCGCCGGTTGCGCGAATCCGCGCGGATCGATGCAGTGCAATTGACCAATCACGAAGAAAGACTGACCGGTGCAGTCACCGTGCTGCGCTTTTCGCTGGACGCCAGTTGGAAGTCTGCGCCATGACTGTGGCTCGCCTGTGGGCCCACCTGCGTTATTACCAGTCGCGCCATGGCTGGACGCTGGCAGGTTTGTCAATGCTGCTGGCGGCTGGCAGTTTGCAACTGGCAGTGGTGTCACCGATGCAAGAGCGTATCGACACGCGGCATGCATCCATTGCCGCATTGCGGCTGCAACTCTCCCGGCAGCCGCCACCGCAGTTGTCGGTGGCCGACTCGGCTGTGAAATTGCTCGAAGCCCTTCCAGCCGAGGCCGACGCGCCAGACACCGTGGCCCGCATCCACCGCCTGGCGCTGAAGCGGGGGGTACGGCTGGAGAGTGGCGAATACCGCTTGCTGCGGCAAGCTGGCGGGCGGCTGGTGGAGTTGCAGATCACCCTGCCAGCGCGTGCCGACTACCTGCAGTTGCGCGGCTGGTTGAGCGACGTGCTGCAGGCAGAACCTGCGGCCATGCTGGGCGAACTGGCGCTGCGCCGCGATGACGTCGGCAGCGTGGCACTCGATGCCCGCGTGCGTCTGTCGGTCTTCATGAGGGCCTCCTGAATGGTGTCGCAGCGCCATCTCTGGCTGGGAGTCGCCCTGGTTGTGACCCTGGTGGCGGTTGTGGTGGATTTCCCGGCGCCGCCCGAAGAGCCTGGCGCGGGCAGCCGACCGCAGGTTCGGCCAGCGGCACCCGTAATGGCTGGCGCACCCGCGCTGCCAGCGCCGACCCTGACCGGGCGCACGCCCTGGCCCGCTGGCCGTACAGACCTGTTTGTGGCACGCAACTGGCAGCCGCCGCCTGCGCCTGCGCCTGCGGCTCCCCCAGTGGCGCCGACGGCGCCTGCGCTGCCCTTTGCCTACTTGGGCAAGCTGCTCGATGGCACCGAGGTGCTTGCATTCGTCAGCCAGGGCGGCGTGACACGCATTTTGCGCAAAGGCGACACTTTGCAGGACTATCGCGTCGAGGCCATCACGCAAAGCGCGGCGACCTTTGTCTATCTGCCGCTCGACCAACGGCAGACCCTGAATTTTGGAAGTGCCAATTGAAAACTGCCTTGTCCTGTGTGCTGCTGTCGGTGGCCCTGGTCGGATGCGCGACCAACTCCGCGCTGGAGGACAGTCGCCGCCTGTTCAACGAGGGGCGCATGGAAGACGGTGTGTTGCGCCTGGAGCAGGCGACGCGCGATTCGCCTGCGGATCGCGCGCTGCGCACCGAGTATTTCCGCCAGCGTGATCTGGCCATCGCCCAGTTGCTGGCGGCGGCGGATGGCGAGCGGGCGGCGCAACGCTTCGACGCCGCGCAGACGATCTACCAGCAGGTGCGCCGACTCGACAGCAACCATGCGCGCGCGCGCGAAGGCCTGCAGGAAATCACCTTGCGGCAACGCCACGCGGTGTTGTTGCAGCAGGCCGACGCGCTGCTGGGACGACGCGACCAGGCCGGCGCGGAGCGCTTGTTGCGCGCCATCCTGGCGGAAAACCCATCCAACGCCGAGGCGCGGCGCGCGCTCATGCGGTTGCGCGAAGTGGTGATCGCGAGCGAACCAGCCGCGCCCGTGCTGACTGCGAATTTCAGCCGACCCATCACGCTGGAGTTTCGCGACACACCGCTGCGCACCGTGTTTGAAGTGATCTCCCGCAGCGCCGGCATCAACTTCGTTTTTGACCGGGATGTACGTGCCGACGCGCGTGTCACGATCTTCATGCGCAACACCCCGATCGAAGAGGTCGTCCGGCTGCTGCTGGCGACAAACCAGCTCGAGCGCAAACTGCTCAACGACAATTCGATGCTGGTCTACCCGAACACCCCGGCCAAGGCGCGGGAGTATGTGGAGCTGGTGACGCGAAGCTTTTACCTGGTCAATGCCGACGTCAAGCAGGCGCAGCTGCTGGTGCGGTCCCTGGTCAAGACGCGCGACATCTTTGTCGATGAAAAACTCAATCTGCTGATCATGAAGGACACGCCCGACGCGGTGCGTCTGGCCGAACGCCTGCTGGAGTCGCTCGACATGGCTGAGCCCGAGGTAATGCTCGAGGTGGAAGTGCTGGAGGTGACGCGCAGCAAGCTGCAGGAGCTCGGCCTGCGCTTTCCGGACCAGATCGGATACGGTCTGCTGCAGCCCACCACCAGCTCGACCGTCGTCAACTCCGGCGTCACACAGACCTCGACCAACCTGGGTGGCAACCTCTCCAGCGGCTTTGTCGACCTGCAAAACCGCGGTGCCCTGACGTCGTTTGTGTCGAACCCCGCGGTGCTGCTGAACCTGAAGAGCCAGGCCGGGGACGGCAACCTGCTGGCCAATCCGCGCATCCGCGTCAAGAACCGCGAGAAGGCCAGGATACACATTGGTGACAAGCTGCCGGTGTTCACCACCACGTCGACACCAAACGTCGGTGTTTCCGCTTCCGTCGCGTATCTGGATGTGGGGCTGAAGCTGGAGGTCGAGCCGAATATTTCGCTCGATGACGAGGTGTCGATCAAGGTCGGCATGGAGGTCAGCAGCGTCGTGAGGGAAGTTCCCGGTCCCGCCAGTTCGCTGGCCTACCAGGTCGGTACCCGCAGCGTGTCGACCGTGCTGCGCCTGCGCAATGGCGAAACCCAGGTGCTGGCCGGCCTGATCAGCGACGAGGAGCGCAGCAGTGCCAATCGCCTGCCCGGGCTGGGTGACCTTCCCTTTGTCGGACGCCTGTTCTCGAGCCAGCGCGACAACGCCAGCAAGACCGAGATTGTGTTGCTGATCACGCCGCGCATCGTGCGCAACCTGGCACGCGGCGACACGCTGGCGCTGCCGGCCGGGTCCGACGCGGCGGTCGGTGCGCCGGGCATGCAGCTCAAGCGTACCGAGCCGCGTTCGCTGTCGCTGTCCGGCACGCCCGCGACCGCTTTGCCGGCTGCCGTCCCGGAGCCGGAACCGGAGCCGCCACCCGCTACACCTGCGCCTGCCACGCAACCTGCGCTTGCCACGCCACCTGCGCCTGCCACGCCACCTGCGCCTGCCGCAGCCATAGCGCCTGCTGCCGTCACAGGCCCTGCTGTGGCGCCTATCGTGCCTGCCGCACCGGCAACCGGCGCGATACGCCCATGACGCAACGCAGCGGCGGCTTCACGCTGATCGAACTGGTCATCACGGTGGCCATCGTCGGCATCCTGGCGTCGATTGCCGTGCCGCTGGCCGAGCTTTCGCAACAGCGTGCGCGCGAGCAGGAACTGCGCAGCGCGCTGCGGCAGATTCGTGATGCCCTGGACGCCTACAAGCGGGAAACCGAGTCGGGTCGGGTCCAGCGCCGGGCTGACGGATCGGGTTATCCGCGCTCGCTGGAGGAGCTCAGTGCCGGCGTGACCGACATCAAGGATCCGGGCGGCGCCAAGATCTACCTGCTGCGCCGTCTTCCACGAGACCCGTTCCATCCGCGACCGGACGTGGCGGCTGCCGATACCTGGGGCAAACGCGCCTATGCCAGTCCGCCCGAGGCCCCGTTCGAGGGTGAGGACGTGTTCGACGTGTATTCGCAATCCGGCCGCCTTGGGCTCAACGGCGTGGCCTACCGTGAGTGGTGAGATGCGCCGCGGCTTTACCTTGATCGAGTTGATGGTGGTGATGGCCATCATCGCCACCTTGTTGAGCATCGTGGCGCCACGCTACTTTTCGCATCTGGAGCGAACGCGCGAGGTCGCCCTGCGCCAGACCCTGGTTGTGGTGCGGGACGCCATCGACAAGTTTCATGGCGACGTGGGGCGTTATCCGACCGAACTCGA
>Ga0209181_10011233_pt1 | contig 11504 bp, 7 predicted proteins | sample MAT05_FD_187208 | JGI IMG/M metagenome (GOLD analysis project Ga0209181, IMG submission 187208) | Freshwater microbial communities from Lake Fryxell liftoff mats and glacier meltwater in Antarctica - MAT-05 (SPAdes) (version 2) | ecosystem: Environmental > Aquatic > Freshwater > Ice > Liftoff... | reverse complement strand
CTGGGTCGGTTCATCGCTTGCAGTTCATCGTGAGTAAAAGTCATGGGTAAACATCTCCGGTTGGTTTTGCAGGGTCAGAATCAATTGATGTTTGGCGGTCTCTAGCTTTCGGACTCGGTTGAGAATGCGAGCGACAAACAGGAATTTTTGCAAGTCACGAACGGTATAGAAGTCTTTTGGCTCTGGGATCAGGCAGTAGGGCAGCCATTGATAGAACTGCTTGATGCTTAAATCTCTTCTGGTTTCCTGCCTAATCACTCGCCTGATTTCATCGCGGCTTAACTCCTGAGTCACAGATAGAGCAGTCATCTCAAGTCCTTCAAGTGAATACCGGGTGAATCTCAAACGACTCTCAAGTATTCGCTTGAAGTTCGTTTGTCCTTCACCTGAATTAAGATATAGCACAGTAGTATTCAATTGACTACTAATTTAAGTAGCTATTAATATGTTTATAGAAGTTGTTTGACTACCTTAAGTTTCAGATAGTAGTCAAAACGTAAGCAGGCATTACTATAGTGGGAACTCAAATTGAAGCCATTACAGACTGTGAGCAAGCGTTTTTTCGTCACACTGCCAGATGCGATTGGTGCAGCTTTAGATAAATGGGCAGCACAAGAAAGCAACAAACCTGCAACCTTGGCAGCCTTCCTTCTAGAGAGAGTCATCAGGGATGCAGCAGATCAGGGCAAAATTCCGCCACTGCGAGTAGAGGGAGATTCAAGTTACAAAAGTGTGGCTCAGTTAATCATGCGAAACTGGGATGCTTTAAAGGAGTACGATCGCATTCCTACGAATCGCCTCAATGCCATGAGAGATGACAGCGATCGCCCGACAGAGTTAGAGATAGCACGGCTAGCTTTGGCGTTGGGATTAGATGAATCGTATGTTGAGCAACTTGCTGGCGGAAAGTGAGCTATACTCAGCTCGACTTAAAAATGGACTTTCCAGAAAGGCGCTACAAGCCCTACTCAGAAAAGCTTTAATCGTTTTTCCAAAAGTCTAATCTTCATCCGTGGGCAGTATAGCTTTTTCGCTCACGACTCAACCAGCACTGCTTCTACCTTTATTTAGTCGAGTGATCAACTCATGCGCCTGAGTCTAACTGCGATCGCAACTGTTCCAAGTTCCCTCGCCCGATCGCCAAAGTCGGATGATTGGCAGGTAGAACTTTCTCGAAGATGGAAAGCGATCGCTCATACAAGGGTTCTGCCTCGCTGTAGCGTCCCTGATATAGGTAGAGAATGCCAGGTTGTTGAGGGTTTGCTTTCCCAGTATCTCCAGATCGCCCGCCAAGAAAAGTCGCTGCACAAATCCCGTATTCCCAGGAAGGAGCCGCATAATAGCCTAAAACAGAAAGTTGAATTGTTGGCGATTGAAACAATAAATGTCCTTGCTTTGTACCTTCCCCAGACGTTGTAGAGAGAGTCATCGCTGGTTGGCAGAACATTGTTGAGTCGTTTTATTGCTGGAAGAGAAAGCTTAAATAATGACGAGTAAACGGGAAATTTTCAAGCATTTGAGGATATTTTGAGAAAAAGGAATTTTGTCCTAGCGTAGCGGGGACAGGAGGGGCGATCGCATTTTCTTGCTTTAAGCTCAGCCCCTTCTAGCAAACGCTGGTCTAATTCTCTCTGTTGGCTTTACCTCTCAGCCCTTTTCTCCTGGTAATCAATTGTTGCATCTCAAAGTTAAATCCAAGCAGCTTAGCCTCTCTAGCCGTGGAATAGTGAACAGCATCTTTGCGAGACAGAGCAGCCTGTCCGTGCTATGGGCAATGGTTGGGACAGCTATGTTGATGACTTCAGCAACGGCTGCTCCATCTCAACCTTTGAGGCGAGCAGGGGGGAGTAGCTCGGCGATCGCCCAAGGAGCCACAACTAATGCGGAAGGTGCAACTGTTACAGGACGATTAGAAGATAGCAGTCCCACCCTGAAAGGGGATGGTAGTCCTTACAACGAACATACCTTTGAGGGCAAAGCAGGAGAACAGATTGCTATCTTGCTCAACAGTCAGGCGTTTGATGCTTATCTGATTCTGCTAGACCCTAAAGGAGAGAAACTAGCAGAAGACGATGACAGTAGCGGTGGAACCGATGCGTTAGTGGTTGTGACTTTGCCTGTAGATGGCACCTACACGGTTGTAGCCAATGCTGTAGGTCATGAAGCTAGAGGACAGTATCAGTTGCAATGGCGAACTGCAAGTGTAGCGGATCAAGCCTTGGCTCAAGCAGGCAAGCTAGCTCAGGAGTATACTCGGCTGAAGGAACAGGGGCATTATGCTGAAGCGATCCCTTTAGCTGAGCAAGTGCTGGAACTGTGCCGTCAGGTTTTGGACGAGAATCATCCACTTGTGGCCACCAGTCTCAACAACCTGGCGTACCTCTACGATGCCCAGGGGCGCTACAGTGAGGCAGAGCCGTTATATCAACAAGCGCTGAAGATCCGACAAACCGTGCTGGGCGCAACTCATCCCGATGTGGCCAACAGCCTCAACAACCTGGCGGTACTTTACCAGGCCCAGGGGCGCTACAGTGAGGCGGAGCCTTTGTTACAACAAGCGCTGAAGATCCGACAAACAGCGCTGGGCGCGACTCATCCTGCTGTGGCCAACAGCCTCAACAACCTGGCGGTACTTTACCAGGTTCAGGGGCGCTATAGTGAGGCAGAGCCTTTGTATCTCCAAGCCCTGGAAATCAGGCGATCTCAACTGGGACAAGACCATCCAGACACCGCCACCAGCCTCAACAACTTGGCGGGACTCTACGATGCCCAGGGGCGCTACAGTGAGGCGGAGCCTTTGTATCAACAAGCGCTGAAGATCCGACAAACAGCGCTGGGCGCGACTCATCCTGCTGTGGCCAACAGCCTCAACAACCTGGCGGTACTCTACCGGGTTCAGGGGCGCTATAGTGAGGCAGAGCCTTTGTATCAACAAGCGCTGAAGATCCGACAAACAGCGCTGGGCGCGACTCATCTACTTGTGGCCACCAGTCTCAACAACCTGGCGGTACTCTACGATGCCCAGGGGCGCTACAGTGAGGCAGAGCCTTTGTATCTCCAAGCCCTGGAAATCACGCGATCGCAACTGGGACAAGACCATCCAGACACCGCCACCAGCCTCAACAACTTGGCGGGACTCTACGATGCCCAGGGGCGCTACAGTGAGGCAGAGCCTTTGTATCTCCAAGCCCTGGAAATCAGGCGATCGCAACTGGGACAAGACCATCCAGACACCGCCACCAGCCTCAACAACTTGGCGGGACTTTACGATTCCCAGGGGCGCTACAGTGAGGCAGAGCCTTTGTCACAACAAGCGCTGAAGATCCTACAAACAGCGCTGGGCGCGACTCATCCCGATGTGGCCACCAGCCTCAACAACCTGGCGGAACTCTACCGGGTTCAGGGGCGCTATAGTGAGGCAGAGCCTTTGTATCAACAAGCGCTGAAGATCCGACAAACAGCGCTGGGCGCGACTCATCCCGATGTGGCCAACAGCCTCAACAACCTGGCGGTACTCTACGATGCCCAGGGGCGCTACAGTGAGGCAGAGCCTTTGTCACAACAAGCGCTGAAGATCCGACAAACAGCGCTGGGCGCGACTCATCCCGATGTGGCCACCAGCCTCAACAACCTGGCGGCACTCTACCAGACCCAGGGGCGCTACAGTGAGGCAGAGCCTTTGTATCAACAAGCGCTGAAGATCCGACAAACAGCGCTGGGCGCGACTCATCCTGCTGTGGCCACCAGCCTCAACAACCTGGCGGTACTCTACCGGGTTCAAGGTCAACTGCAAGCTGCGCTTCATCTGCTTCAACAGGGGCTCAGCATCGAAGAAACAAGTCTAGATCGCAACCTGATTGGGGGATCTGAATCCAATAAACGGGATTACCTGAAGACTTTCAACGGGACAACAGACGCTGCTCTCACCCTACACTTGCAGTTCCTGCCACAAGACCCCACTGCTGCTCAACTGGCTTTGAAAACTGTCTTACAGCGCAAAGGACGACTGCTCGACCTGTTCACCAATAGCCAGCAAACCCTGCGTAACCAACTTGATCCTTATAGCCAAGCTCTTCTCGATAAACTCAACCAGCTGCACACTCAGATCTCAACCCTCTACTACAATCGACATCAAAACCTAACCCCAGAGCAATATCAGCAAAAGATCAAAGATCTCGACAGCCAAAGCCAGCAACTGGAAGACCAACTCAGCCGTCGCAGTGCCACCTTCCGTGCCAGTACTGTCCCAATCGACTTGTCCGTCCTCCAGTCTCTGCTGCCTGCTGATGGGGTGCTCGTTGAGTTCAGTCGCTACCAAGTCTTTGATCCTAAAGCCGCACAGGGCAAACGCTTTGGAGAGTCTCACTATGCGGCTTATCTGCTGCAAGCCGATGGCAAGATCAAAGGCATTGACCTGGGTGCAGCCTCCACGATCGATCCGCTCATCCAGGATTTCCGTGTGGCGATAAGCTCACCCAATATCCGTATTGCTCAAGTCAAAGCTGCCGCCCGATCGCTGGATGCCGTCCTCATGGCACCGATTCGATCGCATCTGGGCAACCAAAAGCATCTACTGATTTCCCCCGATGGAGCGCTCAACCTGATTCCATTTGAAGCCCTAGTTGATGAGAGCAACCACTACCTAGTGGAAAGCTTCAGCCTCACCTACCTGACTTCAGGTCGAGACCTGTTACGCCTGCAAGCTCAAGCCCAATTTAAGTCTCAGCACCCTTCTCTGTTGCTAGCCAACCCGATCTTCAACCAACCGGGACAGGCGGTTGCCCAGACTCCCTCTAACACTCGCTATGGCGACCTAGCACAGCATAGCTTTCCTCCCTTACCCGAAACTAAAACCGAAGTGGACGCGATCGCCCCAATGCTACCAGGGTCTCAACTGCGAGAGGGGTCACAAGCGACTGAAGCTGTAGTGAAACAAAGCGATCGTCCTCAGATTCTGCACATTGCCACACACGGTTTCTTTGAACCTAATCCCCCCTCCCAGAATTCCTCCTCCCAAACGACATCGATGGACAACCCCCTACTGCGCTCTGGACTGGTGCTAGCAGGGTTTCAAGTGGGACAAAGCAGCGGTGAGGACGGCATCTTAACTGCCTTGGAAGTCTCCAGTCTCAACCTATTGGGCACTCAAATGGTAGTGCTCTCTGCCTGTGACACCGGGCAGGGAGACTTATCTACTGGTGAAGGCGTGTATGGGTTGCGCCGGGCATTAGTGTTAGCGGGTTCCGAGAGTCAGGTGATTAGCTTGTGGCGAGTGCAGGACAGTTCGACCAAGGATCTGATGGTGTCTTATTACGAGCACCTGTTGCAAGGGAAAGGGCGGAGTGAAGCCTTGCGAGAGGTGCAACTAGCAATGCTTCAGAATGAACAAACCGCACATCCCTATTACTGGTCTCCTTTCATTCAATCAGGTGATTGGAGTCCTATGTCCTTCTCAAAATCTCCATAGGTGTTGAAAACTGTTGATGTACCTTGTGCCTACTAGAAATCGACCTCTAAACCAGGCTCTAATCTTGAACAACGTGATAGCTAGGATTGCACCATGTCCCCAACGGCTGGATCTCCCCTAATTACTTATTACAATACCTTGCAAGTATTAGATGATGAAAATCCCTTGACGGTTGAGCAAGCCCTTGAGATTCTGTGTGCCCGAGAGGTGCTACAACATAGTCTAGTTAACAGAGTGATCGCTCCCAATCGTCTGAAGAAAATCTCCGAGTTGGATACTAAGCTCAAACAAAATGCCTGCCGGCTGACACAAGCTTTAGACACTCATACCTTATCTACTTACCGCAACACCTTATTGAAGAAGCCGGAGGATTGGTGGTGGTACCTCGACAAACAGCAACCGCCCCATCCTCTCGATCGCTATGACTGGATATTCAATGGACTGTCCTTTGCGATCTGGACGGCTAGCATTGCTCTGTTAATCAACATCACGGGTCGATTTTTCAGCGGCGGCCCCGATGTTGCTGGAGCTATAGCAGTAATTGTGCCAACGCTATGGGCCCTGCTTCAAGCCAAAAGCACCTTGACTGAAACTGAACAGCAAAGGTTTAGTGGATTGCTCAAACGACTCAAAATTCCTGCATTTATGCAGGCAGAAGCCAAGCTTGCATCCATCGGTCTATTCCTTATCGGGATGCTTTTATTTTGGGCCATATTGCCAAAGATATCTGAACGTTACAGTCTCTCGGGATTAGCAGATTATCGTGCCTACAATCTCAGCAGTGCCGAGAGCAAATACAAAAGGGCGATCGCTCTTGATCCTGATAATGTAAAGGCTCATTACAATTTGGGGCGGCTCTATGAGGATTGGTGGCGATTTGACGAAGCGAAGCAGGAATATCGAGTTGCAGTGGGGGGTGACAATGCCAGAGCCTTCAACAATCTAGCAAGACTGTACATTCTAGAAAAAAACTATCCTGCTGCTGTGAGTCTTCTAATGCAAGAGTCAGACTTAGTTAGACAGCAACTTTCATTGCCGAAAGACAAGCCAGTCATTTTTCCTGAAGATCAATATAACCTAGCGAAAAATCTAGGATGGGTGCGATTTGAGCAAAATCGGGACTCGGAAGCTGAATCATCTCTTAAACAGGCGATCGCGATCGCTAAAGACCCCGAAGTGGCTAAAAATCTCCCGAATCGGGCTTCGGCGCATTGTATCTTAGCTCAGGTGCTGAAACGTCAGAAGAAAACTGAAGCGATCGACCAGTGGAAACAATGCAAGGCATTGGGAAATGCTGAAGTTCCAGAAGAAGATGCCTGGATAAATTTGGCAAATCAAGCGTTGAAAAACTCACAAAATAAAACACCATGAAGCGGAAGCATCTTCTTTCAGTTGGCTTACTCAGTGCGATTTTAGTGGGTGCGATCGCTCCTGTTGCTGCCCCTTCAGCAGGGCGGACATTTATTGAATCACTTTCAGGAAATGTTCAGATCAAACGCTTCTGGTTTATATGGGTGCGAGTCGATTCAGGAGAGCTTCTCCAACCCGACGATAAGCTTCGGGTCAGAGACAATCAATCCTCTGCCAGCGTGCTCTGTAACGGTCAAACCCGATGGCCAGTTCCTATAGGAAGAGAAGTGGCTGTCTCTGAAGGCTGCCACAATAACGGATATCGAATAGTAGATCCTCAAGCGCCTTCACGGGGTTCTGACAATCAGAATCTTCCCTATCTAATTCGCTCACGAAATACAGCCATTTTCCCAAATAGTCCCCTGATCTTAGAGTGGCATCCTGTGGCAGGTGCAACCCACTATGATGTAGAGATAAAAGATCTGTCTAAATCAGTATGGAAAACACAGGTAACGACACCGAAGGCGACTTATACCCGCGTTGCTGACCTACAAAGCGATCGAGACTATACCATTATCATTACAGCGAGCACTGGAGCCACGTCACCAGAGGGCACTTCATTTGCTCCAACTCTTACTCCGCTAACCGCTGATCAAGTTAAGACCGTAGAAGCAAGCGTTGCTCAAATTAAAGCTTTGCATTTAGCAAGCGATGCCAATGCCCTGGCTCTTGCAAGTCTGTATCAGAGCAATCGCCTCAACCAAGATGCGATCGATGTGCTTGAAGCTCAGATCAAAGCAGGTACTAGCAATACTTCAATTTATCAACTTCAGGCAAATCTATATCAACAAATTGGACTGAATCAACTGGCTCAGACCCGCTATCGAGAGGCGTTGAAGCTGGCTGAGACTCATCGCAATCTGATGCAACAGGCAGAGATTCAAGAACAGCTAGGATACATTGCCCGTGGACAAGAAGATTTTGCCCAAGCTGTAGAACGGCTACAGAGGGCAGAGAAACTCTATCAAGAATTGTTTGACCCAGCAGCACCAGACGCTCAAGTTAAGTTGCAAATTAAGTTGCAAAAGTTGCAGCAGGCGATCGAAGACTCTCAGGCTCGTCTGGCTACTTCCTGATGGGTGCTTGCCTATTTTTTGAATTCAGATCAATTCCCTTCTCCCTGTAAAATGTGATGCCCCAACCTAACGTTAGAACCGAAGAGCAGCCTGTCATTTGCAGAGCCATTAAACCAATCAACCTGGCTATGATGGTCGGAATAGTCGGCACAGTTGTCCTGACTACAGCCATACCCGTCATATCATCCTCTTATTCGGAGCAGTCCGTTTTTAGGAATGGGGCGATCGCCCAAGATTTAGCTTCCCCCCCTGAAGTAAGAATGACCGTTACAGGACAATTAGAGGACAGTAGCCCTACATTGGAAGGAGATAGCAGTCCCTACAACACGTATACTTTTGAGGGCAAGGCCGGAGAACAGATTGCCATCTTGCTCAGCAGTCAGGCGTTTGATGCTTATGTGATTGTGCTAGGAGTGGACGGACAGAAGATAGCAGAAGACGATAACAGTGGAGGTGGAAGCGATGCACTAGTGGTTGTAACCCTTTCTGTAGACGGTATCTACACGGTTCTGTCCAATGCTGTCGATCGTGAAGCTAGAGGGCCGTATCAGTTGCAATGGCGAGCGGCGACCACAGCGGATGAGGCATTAGTTCAAGTAGGTAAGCTGGCTCAGGAGAGTAATCAGCTTATGGATCAGGGGCGTTATGCCGAAGCAGTACCGCTAGCTGAGCGGGTACTAGAGCTACGGCGTCGAGCGCTAGGCGAAACCCATCCTAATGTAGCAACTTCCCTCAACAACTTGGCATATCTTTATGATGCTCAAGGGCTCTACAGTGAGGCAGAGCCCCTCTATAAACAAGCACTGAAGATTTTACGGGATATGTGGGGCAATACCCATCCTAATGTAGCAACTTCCCTAAATAACTTAGCAGAAATCTACCGATCACAGGGACGATATAACGAGGCAGAATCCCTCTACAAACAAGCGCTGGAATTGAGAAAACGACTTCTAGGCGAAGCGCATCCTGATGTAGCAACTACTCTAAACAACTTAGCGTTGCTCTATAAAGCTCAGGGGCGATACGACGAAGCAGAACCCATTTATAAACAAGCACTGAACCTTCTAAGAGCCGAATTTGGCGAGAGACATGTCCTTGTATCGACTATCCTCAACAACCAAGCATTACTTTATCAAGAGCAAGGACGATACAGCGAAGCAGAGGAGTCTTTTACAAAAGTCTTGGATATTGACTGCTTTCTTTTACCTGAAGGTCATCCTGATATAGCTACTGGTCTAAATAATCTAGCAAGCCTCTATACAGTGCAAAGGCGATATAGCGAAGCAGAACCTCTCTTCAAACAAGCTCTGATGATTCGACGAGCAAGACTAGGTAATCAACATCTGTCAGTAGCAAATGACCTTAATAACCTGGCATTACTCTACAAAAAACAGAGGCGATATAACGAAGCAGAATCTCTTTATAACGAAGCCCTGGCGATTCGACGAGCAAGACTAGGTAATCAACATCCTGATATTGCTATTAGCCTCAACAATCTGGCATCACTTTACAAAGAACAAAAGCGATACAAGGAAGCAGAACCTTTCTTTAGAGAAGCTCTGGCAATTCGGAGAACCATCTTAGGTGAGAAACATCCGTTAGTTGCTGATGACCTCAACAACTTAGCAACATTTTACTGGGCTCAGAATCAATTGCAACCTGCTCTAAGTTGGCAGCAGCAGGGGATTAGCATTCAAGAATCTGTCCTCAATCGCAACCTTCTTGGGGGCTCTGAAGTGAACAAACGTGATTATCTCGCCGCTTTCCACGGTACAACAGACGCTGCCCTCACCTTGAACTTGCAGTACCTACCTCAAGATTCTACCGCCATTCAACTGGCTCTAAAAACCTTGCTACAACGTAAAGGACGCTTGCTTGACTTGTTCACCAATAGTCTGCAAACTCTACGCAACCAGCCTAACCCCGATAGCCAAGCTCTGCTCGACCGCCTGAAGCAGGTAAATACTCAACTCTCGAATCTCTACCATAATCGACCTGAAACCCGGCTACAATCGCAATACCAGCAACAGATCAAACACCTTGATGAGCAAAGTCAGCAACTGGAAGATCAACTCAGCCGCAGTAGCAGCACCATCCGTGACAACAATGCCCCTGTTGACCTACTCACTCTCCAGACTTTGCTGCCTGCCGATGGGGTTCTGGTCGAGTTCAGCCGCTACCGAGTCTTTGATCCTAAAGCAGCAGGGGATGAACAGTTTGGGGAGTACCACTATGCCGCTTATCTCCTCCAAGCCGATGGCAAGACCACGGGTATAGACCTCGGTGCCTCTGCCACCATTGATCCGCTGGTTGCTGACTTCAACGCGGCGATGCGCAATCCATCTGTGCGTGTCGATCGAGTTAAAGAAGCAGCGCGAGCATTGGATGTAGTCCTCATGGCACCCATCCGATCGCGTTTAGGCAACCAAAAGCACCTGTTGATTTCGCCTGATGGTCCTCTCAACCTCATCCCGTTTGAAGCCCTGGTCGATGAAAACAACCAATATTTAGTTGAAAACCATACTCTCACCTACCTCACTTCGGGGCGAGACTTGCTACGCCTGCAAGCTCAATCCCAAGCCCAGCAACCACCTCTGCTTGTTGCTAACCCACTTTTTGGGGAACGCTCCAATCGGGTGAACAATGCTGTATCGTCCAATGATTTACGGCAAAGTGTACTTGAACCTCTCGACGGTACATCTGCTGAAGCAGAAGCGATCGCCTCTCAACTTCCTCAAGCTCAGCTTTGGCAGAGAAGCCAAGCTACTGAAACTATTATTAAACAGGCAAATCGCCCCCGTATTCTGCACATTGCCACTCACGGCTTTTTCTCGTCTACAGCCTCTCAAGAAGATGTGCCCACCGAAAATCCCTTGCTAGGGTCTGGTTTATTCTTAGCAGATTTCCGAAATACCCCGCGAGAAGGAGCAGATGATGGTATTCTCACTGCTCTGGAAGTCTCCAACCTCAACCTGCTGGGTACTCAGATGGTGGTGCTCTCTGCCTGTGATACAGGGCAGGGAGATTTATCTACAGGTGAAGGCGTATACGGCTTACGGCGAGCTTTAGTACTAGCAGGTTCCGAGAGTCAAGTGATCAGCTTGTGGCGAGTGCAGGATAATTCGACAAAAGACTTGATGGTGTCCTACTACAAGCAACTCTTGCAGGGCAAAGGGCGCAGTGAAGCGTTGCGAGAAGTGCAGCTAGCGATGATCAAGGATGAGCAAACATCGCATCCTTACTACTGGGCTCCTTTCATTCAATCAGGTGACTGGAGTCCGATGTCCTTCTCAAAGTCTCCCTAAACTTTTGAAAGCGTTAGGGTTAGTGCATTCTGCACACCGAAAACAACGCTAGTTAGAGGCGATCGCCGTAATGCTAAATCAGTAGGAAGATTGGCGCTGTGAGTGACAATTAACTATCTGAGTATTCAGCGATCGCGGTTTCAACCAGGGGTTTGGGGAGCAGTGGAACGGTAAATGCACTTAAGCGTCCTCAATTTACTCACAGAAATAGCCTTAAATACTGCAAATAAAGCGTTACAGCCTGTT
>Ga0209181_10011231_pt1 | contig 11507 bp, 6 predicted proteins | sample MAT05_FD_187208 | JGI IMG/M metagenome (GOLD analysis project Ga0209181, IMG submission 187208) | Freshwater microbial communities from Lake Fryxell liftoff mats and glacier meltwater in Antarctica - MAT-05 (SPAdes) (version 2) | ecosystem: Environmental > Aquatic > Freshwater > Ice > Liftoff... | reverse complement strand
TGATACTTTGTTGCGCCTCAGTCATGGAGAGCCCGCTACAATCCTTCGTCGCGCCTAGTCTCATCTCAAAATAATCTGACCAAACTATCAAAGACTTCGTGCCCCTGCCACTAGTGGCAGGGGCACTCGTGCCGTGAAAGTTTGAAAACTATTGAAACCATGTTGAAAAAAATGCGTTCTTAGCCCCACAATTCAAACCTATCTCAACATGAAAAAACGTTCACTTTTCCCAACCATAGCCTTTTTAAGCCTTTTAGCTTTGACTACCGCAGGCACCCTGCTTCTGTTCGCGGCTCGTCCGGTCAAACCGATCGGCCCTATGCCCATGTGTCACAGCTTAGACGAGTTTGCGGCATTTGCCAATGACCCAAAGTTTCTGGATGCTCACCCCGCACCCTTGCCGGTGGAGGCCGTTCACCAAGGTAAAATGATTGAATTCCCAGTGGCTGGTGGCACCAACGGACGTGGTTTTTTGATGACATCCCATGGCAATACAAACAAATACCTCCTGCTTTTCCATGAATGGTGGGGTTTGAATGACTACGTTAAAAACGAGACCTCAATGTGGTGCCATGAGCTGGGAATCAATGTGTTAGCCATTGACCTTTACGATGGAAAACTCGCTACCACTCCAGAGGATGCCGGAAAATTAATGCAAGCCAACGATCCCGTCCGCGCTGCTGCAATCATTGAAGGCGCGGCTAAGCACTTGGGTGATAAGGCGGACTTTCGCACCATGGGCTGGTGTTTCGGAGGCGGTTGGTCGCTCCAAGCCGCGTTGCTGCTTAAAGACAAAAACAAGGCTTGCGTCATGTATTACGGAATGCCTGAAAAAGACGTTGAAAAGTTGAAGGGCCTTGCTTCAGATGTGCTTTTCATCCACGCTTCCCAGGATCAATGGATCACGGACCAAGTGGTAGCAGAATTTGAAACGAATATGAAATCTGCTAAAAAAACCGTCACGGTGAGCCGCTACGATGCCAACCATGCTTTTGCAAATCCGAGCAGCCCGCGCTATAACGAGCTGTCCGCCAAGGCATCTAGAGCGGTAGTAAAGGCGTACCTTTCAGGAAAATGATTCAATCGCCCCAATCGAATCAATCAAACCAATCTACCATGTCTACCCATCAAGCAGACGGCGCATACGCCCCGCCCGAAGAAGAAGGCGGCGGTGGAGGTCTTGGCAAACAGCTCCTTTTGATCGCTCTTGTTACGATTGCCGCCATTGTTGGCTATAAAGCCTTTTTTAGCGACGGTGGAGGGTTTTCGAATTTTTTTCAGGAGCCTAAGGAGGTGCGCATGACCTATGTGCCTTCCGATTTCAACCCGAATTTGGACGAGGAAAAAACGCTGCGCATCCTCTCCGAGCCTGAGGCGCACCGACAGGAGTTTGACCGCCTGGTGTATGACTTCAACGTTGCGCTGCTCTACCACGTTGCCAACCGTATGGCCTTGCCCGATAGCTTGAAACGCCGCCTCGAACCAGAGTACAAACTTCACCACGAGTACCTCCGAACCTTGTACTTCAACGATTTTGTGGCCCTCAAAGACACTACGGCAAACCTTTACGAAACCTGGTACAGCGACAATTCCAACCAAGCCGTGCAGATTTTCAACGAAGTGGCGGGCAAATACACCTGCTTTTTTGTGACCCAGGTGATGAGCACGCTCCTGCGGGTGAATGGTGGCAAATTCTTTGCAAAAGGGAAAGGCGTGGCCTCGCCCTGTGATATTGCCATCCACGAAGGCCTACAGCCCATGGCCGAACGCTTGAAGAAAAAAGCCGAGATCATGGATTTCAGCGCCTCGCGCGGATTGCTGAAAGACAAGGTGAGAAGGGGTATTGCCGAACTTGCCACATACGAACTCCGCAGCCGGATGGGCATTGACAAAACCTTGCAGTACAAGGTTTTTGGCTTTTCTGTGTCAGAGACCGACATCCGCGTGGAAGCCATCAGCGTGATTAAAACAGGCTTCAAACTTGACCAATATTTCGACGTGACACTCAGCCCGTCACGCGGAACGCTCAACATAAAGTTGCCAGAGCCGACCATTCTTTCCCATGAGGTCTATCCTCGGGTGGACAAACTTGACGTAGGATATTTGGCGGGTATAAACGAGCAGGACATGAACGAACGGTTCAACGAGCTGCGTCGCCAATTCCGACAGGATGCGCTTGAAAATGAGCACGTTCTGGACAAAGCAAAAGCCCGGGCCGACTCCGTGATGCAACTCATGTTTGGCCCAATTGCCAAATCCATCAACCGCAACTACAAGGTGAAGGTGGTATTCCAAAATGTGCAAACAGAAATGACGGAAGATGAACTCCGGCGCAGGGGGGAAGAGCGGGGGGCACCGAAAATAGGCTCGCCTACGCCGGTGGATGCGCCGAAAAGGGGGAGGGAGAAGGTGTTGGCGAATTAAATGGTTTCAAACCCCAAAATCCCTCGGCACAAACCCCCTCGGGTTCCGTAATTTAAAATTCTCATCATTCGCTTCCACAGTATAAATACCGTGTTTGGCAGCGATTTGGATCGCTTTTTGTTCACCTTTGACGAAGATGACCATGCCATGAACCTTTTTGCCCCGGTGTTCTGGCATAAAATCGAACAACCGCTGACAAGCCAGCTCCACCTGTTCGACATGGTGTTCCCGAAAATGGCTTTTTATCTCGCCTACCATGACGGTATTGATGCTGCCATTGGAATAGCCCAAAGCATCTACTTCCAACTCACTGTCTTTGCGGCGGATGTGGATGGGATTGACCCCTTCCATGCCGAATTCCTCTCGCATGATGCGTTCCACGGTCGGGTAGGCCAAGCCCTCGGCGAATGAACCAAGTTTGTTGCCCAATTCGCCCAATTGCTTTTGGGTTTGCTTTTGGGCGATGGCTAGTTCGCCTAATATTTGTCTGAGTTCGTTTAAGTTATTTCCCATCATTTGAAAGTTAGGTTTACAAATGTAAGGATAAATTTATCTTTTCGCAACAGGCTGCCCACTTTTTAAAACCTGCACCGCCTTCTCCACCGCCGGATCATCATCGTTCAAGATTTTATACAGCCCCTCGTCGCCGAAAAGTGTTTTGGCGAGGCGAGCTTTTAGTTGGAGCTTGAGTTCAGAACGGCATTTAGCCAGCTCAGAGGGGCTTTTTTTCACACCCTGTTTTTCGGCGTAAGTCGCCAACTCTTCCAACAATCCATCCGAAACGGAATAAGTGCGGGCGAATTCAGGTAGAGTTGTCGCCATAGTCGCACGGTTTTGATTTTCCATCCATCTCGACATGAACTGCGGGATTTGCTGCCGGACGGACGTGAAGTATGCACTTGAGAAAGCGGTGTCTATCGGTATAAAAACATCGGGCGTGATGCCGCCGCCGCCGTAAACGATTCGGGATTGCCCGGTGTAATATTTTGTGGTGTCGGCTTGCTGGATTTTGGTGGCATTGCTAAGTTCCCCGTTTTCGAGCCGACGTTCGGTTTCGTGGTCGTAATCCTGCCCGTTCTTGTAATCGCGCTGGATGCAGCGTCCGCTGGGGGTGAAATAGCGCGAAACGGTGAGCCGCATCGCGCCACCGTTGGAGAGTGGGTATTGCTCTTGCACAAGACCTTTGCCGAAGGAGCGGCGACCCACCACCCATCCACGATCCCAATCCTGCACAGCACCTGCCACGATTTCGCTGGCCGAGGCCGAGCCTTCGTCAATAAGCACTGCCACATTTTGGATGTCGAAACGAGCACGGCCATTGCTTTTGTATTCTTTCCGTTGCCCGGCCCGGCCTTTGGTGTAGACGAGCAGTTTGCCATCGGGGAAGAATTGGCTGAGCATTTCGGTGGCTTCTTCGAGGTAGCCGCCAGGGTTGCCGCGTAGGTCGAGCACTAGGCTTTTCATGCCTTTTTCCTCCACCAGTGGGCTGAGTTTTTGCATGAATTCTTGATAGGTATTGCTGTTGAAATGAGCGACCCGGATGTAGCCCGTTTGCTCGTCAAGCATATAAGCGGCATCCACACTTTTCACTGGGATCACGTCGCGCACAATCTCGAAATAGCGCAGCGCGAGTTCGCGCCCGCGCAGGATTCCGACTTTGACTTTGGAGCCTTTGGGGCCGCGCAACTTGTTGTAAATCTTGCCTGTTTCAATCTTTATCCCGGCAATTGTTGTGTCGTTGATGCTCACAATTTTGTCGCCTGCGTTGATGCCAGCAATTTCCGAGGGGCCGCCAGAAAGTGGGGCGACCACCTGAATGGTGTCGTCTAGAATCATGAATTCAATACCCACACCCTCAAATTCGCCATTCATATCGTCTTCCACGGCCTTGAGTTCGTCGGGGCTGATGTAGACAGAGTGCGGGTCAAGTCCATCGAGGAGGTGTTCGATGGCACCCGCCCGGAGGCTTTCGATATCAACAGAGTCAACATATTTGGCTTCAACATAGCGCAAAATTTCTTCCATTGTGCCGGTGCCAGCAGCAGTGCGGCTTTCGAGGCTGAAATTCTGGTCGTAGTGCGGAAGTTTTTGGCCGATAAACATCCCAACAGCGAGCGTAGCAGCGAGCAGTAAGGGAAGTTGGGTCTGTAGTTTAGGGCGCTGTTCTTTGTCCATCATGGTATTATTGCAGTTTTTTCTGCTGAATTTTCAAAATTTGCCTATTTTTGTTCAAAATTTACTAATAATCTACTTTTTTTCCGCCGTCATGAATAATTCAGAACTTCTCCGACTTGATCAATTGGATCATCAAATTCTTGCGAAACTCGTCGAAGACGGGAAAATGCCCTACACGGATATTGCCAAACAGCTCTTTGTTTCGAGTGGCACCATCCACGTCCGAATGAAAAAAATGGAGGAGCTCGGTATTGTAAAAGGCTCAAGCTTAACGCTTGACTATCACAAACTGGGGTATGACGTGACGGCTTTCCTCGGCATTTTTCTGGACAAAAGTTCGCTTTATGACGAGGTGATCGAGCATCTCCGCAACATTCCAGAGGTAGTGACGGCCAATTATACGACTGGGTCGTACGCCATACTCTGCAAAATTGTGTGCAAAGATACGAACCACCTACGCCTCGTACTCCAAGATAAAATCCAAAAAATCCCAGGCGTCCAACGCACCGAAACTTTTATTTCGCTCGAAGAGCGCATAAACCGATCGGTGAATTTTTTGAGTTGAGATATTGCCTCACATCTGGGCTAATTTTGTTACTTTCACGCACTAAACCAAACCCTACTGTGTATGTTCAACAGGATACTGTCTCCCGTGCCTTATTCGATGGATTGGGCGGCGCTGTTGATGCGCCTTGTTTTTTGTGGCCTGATGGTTTACAATCACGGCCTGATGAAAGTGACCCTCTTCTCGGAGAGCCCCGAAAGTTTCTCTGACCCTTTGGGGATTGGAGCGACCGCTTCGTATTATCTTGTGGTGTTTGCCGAGGGAATATGTTCGGGTTTGCTGCTGCTGGGGCTGTTCACCCGGCTTGCTTTGCTCCCGCTCTTAGTGACGATGTTGGTGGCGGTTTTTAGCGTGAACTGGGACAACCCGCTCACTGAAAAAGAGTTGCCAATGCTCTATTTGTCGGTTTATGTAGCCATTTGGCTGCTGGGGCCAGGACGGTTTTCGTTGGATGCCCGGCTGTTCAAAAAAGGATAATTTTGACGAAAACTTAATTTTGACAAGACGATGAAAAAAGAATTATTATTTTTGGCGATTGAAAATCCAAGTTGAGTCAGCGTTTATCAGGTTGACGGTATCTTGGACACTTAAACTACTTCGTTCTATTTTAAACACACAAAGTTTATGGCAAAACGCTACACTTTTTTACGCCTAATCCCACTTTTCGCGCTTTTTGTCATCCCGAATCTATTGCGCGGCAGTGGTGATCCAACCGGTAATCCACTAAATAGTAATCAAATCAGCCCTGACTCGATTGCTAAGGCTTTAGCTTTAGGACACTGTAACCCGGTCACCGTTGCAGTAGTAAACTGCGCGACCAAAACGATTCGGTTGTCCGCCTTCGTTAGATTTTTGTTTTCCGGCCAACTCGTCCCATACGTGGCCCTTTGGAACACGGGTGATTCAGTCCACCAGATCACGGTAGTACCCCCAGGTGCCTGGGAATGGGACCCTTCTGCTACGGGATGCGAACCCAACCACTGGGATAACACCTACGATCAACCGGGAAGTTTTTTCTATGGCACGGTGGACATAACTGGAGCGCCGCTTTGTCAAAATGGGTTTATTGACTTAATCGTTACGCCTTCGGATAGTTTTCCAGACTACAACTGGAATCCGAGCAATCCAGGGGGTGGCCTTTCACCGTACGAGATTTTTCAGCCGGGCCTCTACCAGTTAACTGTAACGGATGGATTAGGGTGTACATTCACAGATCAAATTAATATTCCGGTCAGCCCCCCAGTCGTTCCTACCCTTTCTGGCCCAGCCCGTATGTGCCCTGAAGGCGATACAGCCACAATTCAGGTGAATCAGCCCTGGGTTGCTTACGAGTGGCCTGATGGTGAAACCACGAATTCCATCACGATCTTTGAGCCTGGGATTTACCAAGTCACAGTCACCAACCAATTTGGCTGTACGGGTGAAGGGCTCATAGGCGTTCAAACAGGAGAAGTAGATCCATTTCCCATCAGCATGACTTCCCCCAAGATTTGTGTCGGCGACCCCGATACCTTGCGGGTAGTAGGTGGTTTTAGCCAATATCAATGGTCAAACGGTGCAAACGGTATTACCAATATAGTAACGCAACCGGGCACCTATGTGGTCACGGTCACCAATTTATATGGTTGCACCAGGGTAGACAGTGTTACGGTCGGCCTTAAGCCCACACCCACGTTCTCTGTAACTTCTACACCTATGTGCCCGGGCGGGACCTCGACGCTCACGGCCACGGGAGGTTTCCCACAATATTTATGGTCGAACGGTCAAACGACCAACCCAGTCACAGTCTCCACAGCCGGCACCTATACCGTTACAGTTTCTGGAGCAACGATTTGTCCAGCTACGCGAACGATTGCAGTGGTACAGTTGCCGGCGCCCACGACGATCATAGCCCAGCCCCCTCAATTAAACTGTGTGCTGCCGCAAACCTCCCTCAACGCGGTTGGTTCGTCAGCAGACTCCAATTTCACATTCGTATGGACAACGGTAGGCGGCAATTTCGTTTCAGGACAGAATACCCTGACGCCTGCTGTAAACGCCGCGGGAACTTACACGCTCCAAATTACGAACATAAATACGGGCTGCACGTCTTCGGCCACGGTCGCGGTGACGTCCAATATGCAGATACCTCCTGCTCCTGCGGGCAACCCGGCAACGCTTACTTGTGTGGTCACTGATCTAAATATAGGCCCGGCTTTACCACCAATGGACACTACCCTTGTGCCCAACTGGGTGGCCAGTGGGGGCGGCAATATCGTTTCGGGCCAAAATACCTGGAACCCTAATGTGAACCAGCCGGGAACCTACACACTGACGGTGACAGACCCCGCCAACTTCTGTACCAATACAGGCTCGGTGGTCATCAACCAGAACACGGCACTGCCAAGTTCTGTGATCGCACAGCCAGCGCTGATCACTTGCACGATGAGCACGGTGGCTCTCAACGGATCAGGCAGCAGCAGCGGGCCGAATTTCACTTATCTGTGGACGGCCTCCAACGGGGGCTCAATCTCAGGCCCAACCAACACAGCCTCTACAACCGCCAACTCGGTGGGCACCTACACGCTGCTGGTCACCAATATCGTGAACGGCTGCACAGCCGTTTCTGCGGCCATTGTCGTAGCAGACGTGAATATCCCAACGGCTTCGGCATTGCCGCCTGCTACACTCAGCTGTTCAGTGCTGGACATTACGATTGACGCATCGGCTTCGAGTACCGGGCCAAGCTTTACCTATACCTGGTCTGGCCCTGGCATCATTGGTGGCCAAGGCACTTTGCAGCCCACGGTGGATGCTCCGGGCATCTACACACTTCAACTGGTGAACACAGCCAACAGCTGCTCCGCAACGCTTTCGGTTCCGGTGCCGCAGGATATCGCGCCACCGCTGGCCGACGCAGGGCAAAACCCCACACTCAGTTGCGTTGTCCCAACGCTCGACCTTGACGGCACAGCCTCATCCGCAGGCCCAAATTTTGTTTACCAATGGACAACGTTAGACGGTATCATCGTGGGCGGGGCCAATGGGCTTACCCCAACGATCAGCAAAGCAGGTACCTATACAATATTGGTGACCGATCAGGCCAACGGCTGTACTTCCACGGCTTCTGTTCAGGTGCTGAACGATACGAATGCCCCAATAGCGGTCGTCGCCGCTCCGGCCACGCTGAATTGTACTACACTTCAAACGGTTATTGATGGTTTGGGATCTACCCAAGGCCCAACGTATGTCTATAATTGGGCTGGACCAGGCATCTTGAGTGGGCAGGGCACCTTGGAGCCTACGATCAACCTTCCAGGCGTGTACACACTTGACATTGTGAACACCGCCAACGGTTGTACTGACACGGAAACCGTAACGGTTCCTCAGGACGTAGTGCTGCCTGTGGCTTTGGCAGGCAATGATGGGCTGATCAACTGCACAGCACCCGTAGGTATGCTCGGCAGCGCAAGCAATCCAAGCGGACCTAATTTTACATTACTTTGGACTACCATCGGCGGCAATTTTACCTCGCCCACGGATGGCCCTACGGCGACCTTTGATGCTGCTGGTACTTATCAATTACTCATCACTAACTCTGCCAATGGCTGTACGGACACGGATGATGCAATCGTAGTGGCCGACTTTGCATTGCCTACTGCAGATGCGGGCCCTGGTTTCCAATTAAACTGTGTGCAGCCCACCACGGTGCTGCAGGGCACAGGCAGTACGGGGGCAAATTTCAGCTACCTCTGGACGACGGGTGATGGCCTTATCGTTAGCGGGGCCAATACGCTCTCTCCTACCATCAGCCAAGCGGGGCTTTATTCGCTCTTAGTGACAAATACCACAAACGGTTGTACCACGATAGCCTCTGTGCAGGTGACGAACGATGCAAATGCTCCTGTTGCGGCCATCGCTAACCCGGCCACGCTGACCTGTACCCTATTGCAAACTGTTATAAATGGCTTGGGGTCTAGCCAAGGCTCTAATTTTACCTATAACTGGTCTGGCCCCGGCATCACGGGCGGTCAGGGCACCTTGCAGCCCAACGTCAACCTTCCAGGCGTTTACATCTTGGATATTGTCAACACGGCCAACGGCTGTACCGATACAGAGACGGTTACCGTTCCACAAGATATATTGGCGCCACAGGCATTGGCCGGGCCCGACGGACTCATCAACTGCACGAGCCCAGCGGGTTCGGTGGGCAGCGCGGGCAACCCCAGCGGGCCGAACTTTACGCTGCTGTGGACTACGGTGGGGGGCAATTTCACTTCACCCACCAACGTCCCAACAGCCACCATTGACGCAGCCGGAACCTACACGCTGCTAATCACCAACAATTCCAACGGCTGCACGGACACGGACAATGTGGTCGTGACGGACGACTTTATAGCACCCGCCGTTGACGCAGGCCCTACTTCTGAACTGAACTGTGCTCAAATTACCTCGGTGCTGCAAGGCACAGGCAGCGCAGGAGCAAACTTCAGTTACCTATGGACAACCATGGATGGCTTCATCCTGAGCGGTGCGAACACCCTGACTCCCACTGTAAATGCGGACGGAACCTACAATCTGTTGGTTTCCAGCCTGCAAAATGGCTGTACTAGCATAGATCAAGTGCTCATCACGCAAAATGTCAACGTTCCCAATGCTGTGATTGCCGCACCAACCACGCTCACTTGTACGCTCACAAGTCTCAATTTGAATGCGAACGGCTCCAGTGTCAGCCCGACCATTTCTTATGGTTGGACGGCCACACTTGGTGGCAACCTCACGGGCGGAGCGAACACGCTCACCCCGACGATAGACGCGCCGGGAACCTATACCCTGCTGACTACGGATGCAGCGAACAGTTGCACCTCTACGGCTGTGGTCAATGTATTGGAGAATGTGGTGCCTCCAGTGGTTGAAGCAGGCAGCCCCAACACCCTGACCTGCACGACCTTGGACTTGGCTCTGGGCGGCTCCATCACCTCCTCCTCCTCGACCAACCTGGTCTATCTTTGGTCCACTACGAACGGGACCATTATCAGCGGAGGCAACACCCTTACACCGACCGTCGGTTCGATCGGCACCTACACCTTGTTGGTCACCGACAACATCAACGGCTGTACGGGCACGGACGCGGTGGTGATCCTGAACAACATAGTCCCTCCCGTGGCCAGCATCGCGCAGCCGGAAATCTTGACCTGCGACCTGTTGCAGACCCCCGTGAACGGTACTGCTTCGAGCCAGGGCGCAAACTTTACCTATCTCTGGGCAACTTCCGACGGCAACATCGTAAGCGGTGGAACGACCAACCAGCCCTTGGTGAACGAGCCTGGCACCTACGACCTGTTGGTGACCAACACCCAAAACGGTTGTACAGAAACGGCTTCGATCGTAGTCACGCAAGACGTGCTGGCCCCTGCGGCTGAAGCCGGGGCGAGCGTCGGGCTGGACTGCGACACGCAGGTCAACGCGCTGGACGCGAGCACTTCGAGCCAGGGCCCGAACTTTACCTATACCTGGACAACCACGAACGGCCAGATCGTTTCGGGCGGGACAACCCTGACCCCACAGATTGGCGATCCCGGCACCTATATTTTGACCGTTGAAAACACTACGAACGGCTGTGTTTCGACAGACAACGTGCTGGTGACCGAAGACGTGACCCTGCCCGTCTCCCTGATCGCGCCGCCGCAGCTCCTGACCTGTTTGACCACTTCGGCGCTGCTGGACGCCTCGGGCTCTAATTTTGGCAGTGCCCCCACCTATAGCTGGACGGCCAGCAACGGCGGGAACATCGTCGGCAGCAGCAACACGCTGGACGTTGTGGCGAATAATCCGGGCACCTACACGCTCACGGTGCTGAACACGGTGAACGGCTGCACGGACACGGAACAAGTGGTGGTGCTGGAGAACGTGGTGCCGCCCGCAGTGAGCACGCAGCCCGTGGCGCCGCTGACCTGTACGGTGCTGGATCGCACGCTGACGGCCACGGCACCGCCGCAGGCGCTGCTTCAGTGGGTGACGCTGGACGGCAACATCGTATCGGGGGCGAACACCCCCAACCCGGTGGTGGACGAGCCGGGTCTGTACACGGTGACCGCTACACTCCCCTTGAACGGCTGCACGGCGGTGACCTCGGTTCCCTTGCTGCGCGAAATGAACATCCCCACGGGCCTTGAGTTCCTTTTGGACCCGCCGCTCTGCAACGGGACCATGGGTTTCCTGACGGTGGAACAGATTGACGGCGGCATCGGGCCGTTCCAATATTCCATTGACGGAGGCACGACGTTCTTCCCTGCACAGGATATAGACGGTCTGGCGCCAGGTTCTTACGACCTGGTGATCCGCGACGTGAACGGCTGCACGG
>Ga0209181_10011229_pt1 | contig 11509 bp, 9 predicted proteins | sample MAT05_FD_187208 | JGI IMG/M metagenome (GOLD analysis project Ga0209181, IMG submission 187208) | Freshwater microbial communities from Lake Fryxell liftoff mats and glacier meltwater in Antarctica - MAT-05 (SPAdes) (version 2) | ecosystem: Environmental > Aquatic > Freshwater > Ice > Liftoff... | reverse complement strand
CCGGCAGTAGCACCATGAGCGACATCGGCACACCCGAGCGCGTCACGCAACAGCGTGTCATCAAACTGTTCACAAATGAGCTGGGCTACCGCTATCTGGGCGACTGGACCCACCGCACCGGCAACAGCAACATCGAGCCGGGTCTGCTGACGGATTTTTTGACAGGCAGTGGCTACACCCCGGCGCAGATCAACCGCGCCATCGATGTCTTGCGCCGTGAAACCGACAACCACAGTCGCCAGCTGTACGGCAACAACCAGGCGGTTTACAAGCTGCTGCGCTACGGCGTGCCGGTCAAGGTCGAAGTGGGCGAGTTCACGGAAACGGTGCATCTGATCAACTGGAAAGAGCCGCATAAAAACGACTTTGCCATCGCCGAAGAAGTCACGCTCCATGTCAATCTGGAGCGCCGGCCTGATCTGGTGCTGTATGTGAACGGCATTGCCATCGGCACCATCGAGCTGAAAAAAAGCGTGATCGGCATAGGCGAGGGCATCCGGCAAAGATTCGAGCGGGCTTGTGACGTCCTTTGCTGAACGCCAACGCCTGGTTGGAAAATGCGCGTGGGATGCCCTTGAAAAAAGGGTCTGAAGAACTCAACGATGGCCGGACCTGGCACCTTGGGGATTGCGATCCCGAAAGAAATTGACCGGCAAACCCGGCACCTGCACCCGCATCGACACCACTGCACCGGCTAGCGGCTGCACCGGCAGACCTGTTGCGCCGCCCTTGTGCTGCGCGCTGGTGACATACAGGGTTTTCAGATCCTCGCCGCCAAAGCAGACCATGGTGGGGCACAGCATGGGGCTGGCGATACTGGTCAGCAACTGGCCATCGGGCGCAAATTGATTGACGCGCTGGCCCTCGTACATGGCCACCCAGTAGTTGCCTTGCACGTCCACTGCCGCACCGTCGGGCCGGCCACCGTAGCCGTTGGTGTCAGCGTCTGGCGCCATGGGCTGCCAGTCGCTGGGCTTTGGGGTGAAGCGGACAAAGGCGTGCTGGTTCGTTATGCGGGCCGTGGTACTGTCAAAATCCCACGCCCAGACGGTGTGGCTAGGGGTGTCGGCCCAATACAGTGTGGCGTCATCGGGGCTAAAGGCCAGGCCGTTGGCGGTGGTCATACCCGATGCCGGGCTGATTTGGCAGGCCACCTGGACATCTCCGGTGTCGTGCCTGCCACGCGCGTCGATACAGTACAGGGCAGCGTTGTGGGCACTGCGCGTCTCATCGATGGTGCCCACCCAGAAGCGGCCAAAGCGGTCGCACTTGCCGTCGTTGGCGCGCATGTTTGCAGGGTCATAGTCGAGTTTGGTCAGCAACTGCAACTCGCTGCCCCACGCCGGCGCCAGATAGATGCCATCGCGCAGCGCCAGCACCAGCCCACCACCTTCAGTCGGTGCCATGCAGCCTGGCTCTGCGGGCAGGTTCCAGGTTTCCACACTGCCCATATAGATGTTGGCGCGCAGCACCTGTTTGCCGAGAATGTCGACCCAGTACAGCATTTGCTCCTGCGGGTGCCAAAACGGCGACTCGCCCAGTTGGCAGCGGTGCGGGCTTACGGTGTGCCACAGGGTGTCGGCAAGGGCGTCGGTGGTTTTCATGGCGGCTTGAACAGTCAGGATGGAAGTTTGTCATTGTGCCCACACGCTACGGGATCGGGTCACAACACCAAAATTGAGCTTTTTTGTAAGAAGAGATCGCCTCTAGCCCTTATTGGATAAGCGCAAGTAGCTATAAATAGCGCAGCGTTTTAGCCGACGCTGGCGTGATGCAAAAAAAACCCACCAGGGCCGCAAAGCCTTGGTGGGCGAACTCTCAAAGAAACAAATTTCTAAGCCAACTTGCAGGCCCGCGGGCCTGCAAGTGGTGTCATGATTACCTGCCGTAAGCAGTTTCGCCGTGTGATGTGATGTCCAGACCTTCGCGTTCAGACTCTTCTGTGACACGCAGACCGATGGTCATGTCAACAATCTTGTAGGCCAAGAATGACACCACACCGGACCAGATCACGGTAATTAACACCGCCTTGGTTTGAACCCAGACTTGTGAAACGATGGAGTAGTCAGCGGTGGTCACCATGGTGGCCGTGACCCAGTCAGCCACGTAACCGGGGCCGCCCAGGGCTGGGCTGTTGAAGACGCCGGTCAGGATGGCACCCATGATGCCGCAGACACCGTGCACACCGAACACGTCCAGCGAGTCGTCAGCACCCAGCAGCTTCTTCAGGCCGTTCACACCCCACAGACCGGCAAAGCCAGACAGGAAGCCGATCACCAGCGCGCCACCGATACCGACGTTACCGGCGGCCGGTGTGATGGCAACCAGGCCAGCCACGCAACCAGACGCAGCACCCAGCATGGAGGCCTTGCCCTTCATCAGCGTTTCACCGATGCACCAGGCCAGGATGGCTGCAGCGGTTGCGCCAAAGGTGTTGATGAAGGCCAGTGCCGCGAAGCCATTGGCTTCCAGGGCGGAGCCAGCGTTGAAGCCAAACCAGCCCACCCACAGTAGGGAAGCACCCACCATCGTCAATGTCAGGCTGTGAGGCGCCATCGATTCCTTGCCGTAGCCAATGCGCTTGCCAACCATGTAGGCGCCAATCAGGCCCGCCACAGCGGCGTTGATGTGCACCACAGTACCGCCAGCAAAATCCAGCGCGCCAGATTGCCAGATGAAACCGGCTTTGCTGTTCATTTCGTCAACCACACCAGCGGCGGTGTAAGCGTCAGGACCCATCCAGAACCACACCATGTGGGCAATCGGGGCGTAGCTGAAGGTGAACCACAAGACCATGAAGGCCAGCACTGCAGAGAACTTCATACGTTCGGCGAAGGCGCCGACGATCAGCGTACCGGTGATGCCGGCAAAAGTGGCCTGGAATGCGGCAAAGATGATCTCAGGAATGACCACACCTTTGCTGAAGGTCGCGCCATTGGCAAAAGTGCCTGCGACGTTGTCCCAGATACCCGCCATGAAGAGTCGGTCAAAACCGCCAAAGAAGGCGTTGCCCTCGGTGAACGCGAGGCTGTAACCGTAGATAAACCACAGCACCACGATCATCGAGAAGGTCACCATGACCTGCATCAGCACTGACAGCATGTTCTTGGAGCGAACCAAGCCACCGTAGAACAGCGCCAGGCCAGGAACCGTCATCAGGATCACCAGCAGTGTGGAGACCATCATCCAGGCGGTGTCACCCTTATTGGGTACGGGTGCCGGAGTAGCCGCTGCGGCAGCAGGCTCGGCTGCAGCAGGCGCTGCGCTGGCCATGGCAGCTACAGGCGCTTCAGTAGCGGCTACTGCGGGTGCTGTGGCCTCAGCTGCAGGTGCTTTCGCCTCGGCAGCTGCGGTGGTTGCGGGTGCGGCCTCTGAGGCTGCCGGTGCCTGAGCTATGACGGCACCGGCGCCCATCCATAGACTCATGCCCAACGCAAGGGATGCAAGTAATTTTTTCATGTTGTGAATCTCTTATGAAGTTGGAGATGGGTGTCAGAGCGCTTCCTTGCCGGTCTCGCCGGTGCGGATGCGGATCACTTGTTCAATGGGAGTGACAAAAATCTTGCCGTCGCCAATCTTGCCGGTACGCGCGGCACCTTCGATGGCCTCGATGACCTGGTCAAGCATTTCGTCCGCCACAGCGGCTTCAACCTTGACCTTGGGCAGAAAGTCGACCACATATTCCGCACCCCGATACAGTTCGGTATGCCCTTTTTGACGACCGAAGCCTTTGACTTCGGTGACGGTGATGCCCTGCACGCCGATGCCGGAGAGCGCTTCGCGCACCTCATCGAGCTTGAAGGGTTTAACAATGGCGGTGACAAATTTCATAGATTCTCCTTGGCTTGGAAAGAGTGGGTCACACTCGGCGGGTTCTGAGTCATTGGCCTCTCCAACAAGTGGGTTGACAAGCAGGTAAAGCAGAGTTCGTGCCAGCTGCCCATGCGTGCTGGGTAAAACCCATGCAAAGCCTTGCCAAAAGTTGGGTTATGATATCTGTATAAATAAACAGTTAGCACCAAAAAGGTGCGTTTTAACCGGGTTGTGCTGGGCGACAAGCGCACCTTTTTAGCAAGGGAGCCTCATGAGTCTGTCTTTGGTGCAAAGTCGAGCCCTGTTGGGCCTGGAAGCGGCAGCCGTCACGGTTGAAGTGCATTTGGCCAATGGGCTGCCCAGCTTCACGCTGGTGGGTTTGGCCGACGTGGAGGTGAAAGAGGCGCGCGAGCGGGTGCGCTCGGCCATCCAGAACTCCGGGTTGGAATTTCCCAACAACAAAAAAATCGTGGTGAACCTGGCACCGGCCGATTTGCCCAAGGACTCTGGGCGGTTTGATTTGCCGATTGCGCTGGGTATTTTGGCGGCCAGCGGGCAGATTGACGCAGGCGCCTTGGCAGGCTGGGAGTTTGCAGGCGAGCTGTCGCTGTCGGGTGAATTGCGCCCGGTGCGCGGTGCCCTGGCCATGAGCCTGGCGCTCCATGGCAGCGGTGTGGTAACGAAGCTGGTGTTACCGCCAGACAGCGCCGAAGAAGCCGCCTTGGTGCCCACCGCGCAGGTGTACCGCGCCCGGCATCTGCTGGATGTGGTGCAGCAGTTTTTGCCAGTCACTTCGGAAACCATAGCTACCAGCTCAGGTGACGGTTGGGCTCGCATCGATTCTGCACCACTTGCCAATGCCACCAGCTACCCCGATTTTGCCGATGTCAAAGGCCAGCTGGGGGCCAAGCGGGCGCTGGAAATTGCCGCGGCGGGCGGTCACAGTGTGTTATTGATGGGCCCGCCAGGCTCGGGAAAGTCCATGCTGGCGCAGCGTTTTGTGGGGTTGCTGCCACCCATGACCACGGATGAAGCGTTGCAAAGTGCTGCCGTGGCAAGCTTGGGCGGGCGCTTTTCGCTGGCGTCCTGGGCGCGCCGGCCCACCTGCCATCCGCACCACACCGCCAGTGCGGTGGCTTTGGTGGGTGGTGGCTCGCCGCCGCGGCCTGGTGAAATATCGCTGGCGCATCATGGTGTGCTGTTTCTCGACGAATTTCCAGAGTTTCCCCGCGCCGCGCTGGAGGCTTTGCGCGAGCCGCTTGAGACCGGCACCATCACCATCTCTCGGGCGGCGCGGCGCAGTGAGTTTCCGGCTCGGTTCCAACTGATTGGCGCGATGAACCCGTGTCCGTGTGGCTATTTGGGCTCCAGCCAGAAAGCCTGCCGTTGCACGCCGGACCAGGTGGCGCGTTACCAGGGCAAGCTCAGTGGCCCGCTGGTAGACCGGATTGATTTGCATGTGGAAGTGCCCGCCGTCACTGCCCCCGAGCTGATGCAAGCACCGCCCGGCGAGTCCAGCGCGGTCATTCAGGCGCGGTGCGTGGCAGCGCGAGAGCGTGCCATCACCCGCCAAGGCAAGCCGAATCAGGCGCTACAGGGCCAGGAAATTGACCAGTTTGTGCTGCTGGACGAGGCCGCCGCCAAATTCCTGAACGTGGCCGCCACCCGTCTGGGCTGGTCGGCGCGCAGCACCCACCGGGCCTTGAAGGTTGCCCGCACCATTGCTGACCTGGCGGGCGCGCGCACCACCCAGGTCACGCATGTGGCCGAGGCCATGCAATACCGGCGTGCACTCAAGTCAGCCTGAGCACGCCGCCGCCGCCCATGCCGCAGACGCAGTCCTATAACCCGCGTCTGGTCGGTTGGCTTTCGCTGGCACAGCTCATCAGCTGGGGCAGCGTCTTCTATCTGTTTGCGCTGTTGATGGCACCGCTGGAGCGCGATTTGGGCCTGAGCCGGGCGCAGGTGTCGTTGGCCTTCAGCCTGGCGCTGCTGGCGGAGGGGCTGATGGCATACCCGGTGGGCCGCTGGATTGACCGGGGCCATGAGCGCGCGGTGATGACCGCCGGCTCGGTATTGACCGGGCTGTGTCTGGCGCTGCTTAGCGGGGTGAGTTCGCTGCTGCAACTCTATGCGCTCTGGATGCTTCTGGGCGCAGCGATGGCGGCGGTGTTGTATTCACCAGCGTTTGCACTGGTGACCCGGCGGTTTCCGCATGATTTCCGCCGGGCCATCATCACCCTGACCTTTTTGGGCGGGCTGGCCAGCACGGTATTTATCCCGTTGATCGCCTGGTTGATGGACCAAATGGGCTGGCGGCCCGCACTTTCACTGCTTTCATTGCTGCACTTTTTGATCTGTGCACCACTGCACTTCGTGGTCTTGCGTGGTGCGCCAGCGTCTTTAGATGCCAAACTGTTGAACGTGGCCCCTGCAGCACATCATCCGCCCGGCGTGCGCCAACTCATGCGCAGTCGGCCGTTTTGGTTGATTGGCCTGTTTATCACGCTGATGATGGCGGTCACTGTGGCCATTCCCGCACACCTGATCAACCTGCTGCGTGAAAACGGTTTGGCTGAAGCCTGGGCGATTGCTTTACCTGCCGCCATTGGCGTGAGTCAGGTGATCGGGCGACTGCTGTTGTATTTCTTTGAGCAGCGTATGGACTTGCATCAGGTCAATCGGCTGGTGCCACTGTTGATCCCGGCTGGCGTGCTGGTGTTGCTGCTAGCCCCGCAGCTGGGGGGCTGGCACGTGGCTGCAGTGGGTGTGTTTGTGCTGCTGTACGGTCTGGGCAACGGCATGCTGACCATCGTCCGAGGTACCGCCATCGCGCATTACGTCAGCCAGCGGCATGTTGCCACCTTGAATGGTGCGTTGGGTGTGCCATTGGCGCTGTCACGGGCAGCCGCACCTTGGGTCCTTGGGGTGATGTGGTCGCCCGAGGTGGGTTACAGCCACGGCTTGTGGCTGCTGCTGGGGCTAAGTGCTGTTGCTGTCGTGGCCTTGATCGGGGCGCAGCGCACCAGTTTGCTCGCCCGCTGACTTTGCAGCCCGCGTGGTTGCGTCCTGATTCGGCCTGAACACCCGTATGCCCGCGGCAATGCGTGTCACCGTGGTCAGCGCGCATAAGGTCGCAAACCCGTAGGCCAAGGTCACAAACCAACCTGACCACAGGCACATCAGCGTGAACACCAGCAGGGTTTCAAAACTCTCGGTCAACCCCCCCAGGTAATAAAAACCTTTGCCTGGGTAGGCGGTGCTGCTCAGACCGCGTTTGGCGGCCAGCACGGCAAACGCCAGAAAGGTGCCTGCCGTGCCAATAAAGCTGTAGATCAGCACCGCAGCAGCGAGCGCGTTGTTGGCTGGGTCGGCCAGCGCAAAGGCCAGCGGAATGCTGGCGTAAAACAAGAAGTCCAGCGAAATGTCCAGAAACGCACCGCGATCAGTGGGCTGGGTCAAGCGTGCCATGCTGCCGTCCAGCCCATCGGCCAGGCGGTTTAGCGCCATGGCCAGCAGCGCCCAGGGGGCGTGGCCCAGCGCAATCAGTGGTACGGCCAGCAAACCCAGCGCAAAGCCCACCCAGGTCACCTGGTCGGCGCGCCAGCCGCGGCGCACCATCACACCGGCCATGCTTTTCAGCGGGCGTTGCAGAGCGGCGTTCAGGGCGCGGTCAAACATGCTGTGGCTGCCAGGTACTGATGTCAAAGACACGACCACCAGGCGGCACGTCGGCCAGGTCGTGGGTGACCAGCAGGGTGGGAATGCGCAGGCGTGCAATCTGCTCAAACACAAAGCTGCGAAATTGCACCTTTAGGGCGGCATCCAGCCTGGAAAACGGCTCGTCCAGCAGCAGCGCCTGCGGCTGGGCCAAGAGCGCGCGCATCAGGCTCACGCGGGCGCGCTGCCCGCCTGAGAGGGTGGCCGGGTCGCGTTCTGCAAAACCCTCCAAACCGATCTCGGCCAGGGTTTGCGCAACGCGTTGTCGCCGCTGGGCACCCTTCACCGCAGCAGGCAGGGCAAAGGCCAGGTTTTGCCCCACGCTCAGGTGCGCAAACAGCAGGTCGTCCTGAAACAGGATGCCAATACAGCGCGCCTCAATCGCCAGGCCGTCCAGCGAGCGCCCATTCAGTTGTGCCGAGCCGCTGGCCTGAAAAGCGGCGTCCAGATGGCCCAAGAGCCAGTTCAACAGCGTGGATTTGCCGCAGCCGGAGGGGCCGGTGAGGGTGACGATCTCGCCGGGGCCAATCTCCAGGCTCAGGTGCTCCAGCAGCGTTTGGCTGCCGCAGCGCAGGGTGAGATTCTTGATGCTAAGCATGTCAGCGCAGCCCTTGCCGGTTGCGGCTGCGCAGTCGCACCAAGCTAAAGGCTAAGGCAAACGCCGCCAGTGGCAGCAGCACTTGCAGCAGCGCCTGCACCGCCAGCACCTGGCGGCTGCCACCGGCGCTCAGGGCGACGGCTTCGGTCGTCACCGTGGCAAAACGCCCGCCACCGGCAAACAGTGTCGGCAGGTATTGCGCCACACTCACCGCAAAACCCACCGCCCACGCCAACAGCAGGGGGCGCAGCAGCAGCGGCCACTTCACGCGCAGACAGGCTTGCAACTGCGAGCAACCGAGTGCGCGGGCGCTGGTCATCAGCCGCGCATCAAACGCGCGGTAAGCACCCACCAGCGTCAGCAGCATATAGGGCAGCACCCACAGCAGATGGCTCCACACCAGCGCCAGCAGCGAGGCGTCCAGCCGCAGGTGTAAAAGCACCGCGTATTGCGCTGCCACCAGCGGCAGCGCCGGCAGAATCAGCGGCGCATAGAGCACGGCATTGAGCTGCTTGGGCCCCCACTCCAGCCAGATCAGCACCACCGGCAGGCACAGCAGGCTCACCGCCAGCGCCAGCCAGAGCGTCGTCCAGAACGGGGCTGCATCAGCATAGCGCCAGTTGTCCCAGGTAACGGCGTCTGGCCACAGTGCCGGGAAAAACCAGCTTTGCGCGACTGACCAAACCACCAGCGCGCCCAGCGCCGCGTAGCCAACACCCAGCACGGGAGCCTGCCACGGCCAAGGCCGCTGAACTGCAGGTAAACGCTGACCAGTGGGGTAGGCGCGCCGCTGCACCCAGGCGCGCCAGCCGCTATAGGCCAGCGCGGCACTAACTGAGAACAGCGCCAGCAGCACCATTGACGCGGCGCCGCCCTGCGTTTGCAGCCGCGCATCAGGGTCGCTGAGCCAGTGCCAAGTCAGCACCGCCAGCGTGGGCGGGTTACCTGGCCCCAGAATCAACGCCATATCCACCACCGACAAGCTGTAGGCAAAGGCCGCCGCCACCGGCCAGCCTAGGCGCGGCGCCACTTGCGGCCACAGCACCAGCCGCCAGGTTTGTGCGGCGCTGTAACCCAGCGAGCGCGCCACGGCCATCTGCCGCGCCACCGCCTGCTCGCCCAGCACGCCAGCCAGCACCCACAGCAAAAACCAGCTCTCTTTGAAGGCCAGCGCCAGCGCCAAGCTCAGGCCATACGGGTCTTGCACGGTGACCCACTCCGGGGGGCTGGCCCATGATAAAAAATAGCCTGTAGCCCTTGCCAGCCAACCGGAGGGTGCTATCAAAAAAAACAAACCCACCGCAAACGCCGCGTGTGGCACCGACAGCAGCAAGGGCAGGCGTTGCTGCAAGCGCTGCCAGGCTGGGCTGGGGTAGAGCCTTGTGGCCAGCCCGGCCGCCATCAGGCAGGCCAGCAGCGTGCCGAACAGTGAAGAGACCAGGGTGGCCAGCAAGGCCTGCGCAAACTGCGGGTCGGTCAGCAGCGCCTGCCAGACGGAAGCGCTCAGGCTGGGGCCCATCGCCCAGAGCAGGCCCGGCAGCAAAGGCACAAAGACCAGCCCGACGAGTGCTAACGCCAGCGTAGCGCCCAGCGGGTGTCGCTCAGCGTGCGCCATAACGCTTGAGCCATTCGGTCTCCAGCGCTTCTACCCAGCTGGCGTGGGGTTCGGCCAGGGTGGGTACCGACTCGGTGAGCGCGCCGGGCGCTTTGTTGCGCATCAACGCCTGCAAATCCGGGGGCAGCTTGCTGACATCCAGCACCGAGCCGTCGCCCCACACCCGGGTGTCGGCCTTGTGCGCCTGCGCGGGGGCCGAGAGCAAAAAGTTGGCAAACACCTGCGCCCCGGCTTTGGCGCGGGCGTTTGCCGGAATGGCGACAAAGTGCACGTTACCAATGGTGCCTTGGGTCCAGCCAAAGCTGTAGGCGCTGCTGGGTAACTGGCGGCTGGCGATCAGATTGGCGGCCTCATTGGGGTTGAAGGTGAGTGACATCTTCAGCTCGCCATCGGCCAACATGCGGTGCATGGCTGCAGCACTTGCAGGGAAGGCAATGCCTGCGCGCCACAAGGAGGGGTGCAACTGGTCCAGATAGGCCCAAAGGGCGGGAGTGGCGCTGGCAAACGCTTGTGGGGTTACGGGTTGCTGCAGCAGGGCGGGCGCGGGCGTGAGGTTCAGCAGCAACTGCTTGAGGAAAGTGGTGCCATGAAAATCCGGCGGCTTCGGGTAGCTGACTCGGCCCGGGTTGGCCTTGGCAAAGGTCAACAGCTCGGCGGCTGAGCGTGGTGGCACGGGCGTGACCGCTTTGTTGGCAATAAAGGTCAGCTGCGCGGTGCCCCAGGGCGCTTCAAACCCCTCGGTGGGTACCGAGAAGTCACTGCGCACCGGTTTTTTCAGGTCCACCAGGCCCCAGCTTGGCAGCGCTTCGGCCCACGGGCCATACAGCAGGCCATTACTTTTAAGGTTGCGAAAATTCTCGCCATTCACCCACATCAGGTCCACCGAGCCGTCTGTGGTGCGGCCAGCGGCCATTTCGGTCTGTACGCGTTTGACAACCTCGGCCGCGTCGGTGATCTTCACGTGTTGCACCGTCACGCCGTAGCGGGCCTGCACCTCTTTGGCCGCCCAGGCAATGTAGGCGTTGATGGCCTCGCCGCCGCCCCAGGCGTTGAAATACACGGTTTGGCCTTTGGCTTGGGCTTCGATTTGCGGCCAGTCCAGCGCCTTGGCGCTGGTAGGCGCGGCCAGAACCAGGCTGAAGGCGATGGCAGACAAGGCGGTTTTGGCGTTAGAAAACTTCATGCAAGCGGGCTCCGGTAGATGGCAATCACGAGTCTGTCACAGCTTGGTCGGACAAGAACACCAAAGCTTACAGCCTGCCAGCCCGGCGGCGCTGCCCTGCGCTGGGACGCGTTGGATGAAGACATCACCGTAACCGGTGCCGCACTGGGGCGGTTTCAGGCACCTCTGCCGCTGTCGGGCTGAGGTCTGGCCACGTTTGAGAGGTAGATCACAGCTTAGCCGGGTTTGACGCTTGTTGCGAGTTTGCTCCTAAAAAAATAGCTTTTAGCGCATGTTCCATAAGGGCTACAGCCCGATTTCTTATATAAACCTCAGAACCCGCCAAGAGCTAGCCACTCACAAACTCGGCCCCCAGCCAGATTGTCATCCGCTGCTTAAACCGTGGTCTGTCCGCGTTTTTTCCCGTGCTGAGCAAATTGTTAGTCCACGGCGCGTGAAACCAGCGGGAATGCAGCCGGATTGCGTATCGACTGAACCGATAAGTCAACATCCAACGCCGGCCAATAGAGATGGTCAGGGGTGGGCCACTGAACCTGCGGCGAGAGCCAGAACTTGGCTTCACCGTCAGCGTGCGCAACAC
>Ga0209181_10011225_pt1 | contig 11511 bp, 6 predicted proteins | sample MAT05_FD_187208 | JGI IMG/M metagenome (GOLD analysis project Ga0209181, IMG submission 187208) | Freshwater microbial communities from Lake Fryxell liftoff mats and glacier meltwater in Antarctica - MAT-05 (SPAdes) (version 2) | ecosystem: Environmental > Aquatic > Freshwater > Ice > Liftoff... | reverse complement strand
AGGAGGTCAGATTCGGCGCCACGAATCAGGAGCGTGGGGCAGCGAATCACATCGTAGATTGACCAGAGATCAATGTCTTTGCCAGTAATGACCGCTTTAAACGGCTGAGCGATACCGGGGTCGTAGGCCATTTCAAAGCCGGTTGTTTTACCGTCCACAGAAACAATAGGTCGTGTGACATTCACGGTGAGATACCGCCATTGCGCGTCGCTAAACTGGCCAAATTGCGCGCTCACCGCGCGTACATGCGCTTCCGCTGCTTCGATGCTGGCAAACTTGGGTTCCAAGCCAACAAACTGTGCAATCCGTGCCAGCGAGACAGCGGTAAGCACAGGGCCAACATCATTGAGGATCAACCTCGTGATAGGCGTCTTTGCTTGCGCTGCAAGCGCCATGCCGATTAATCCGCCGAGCGATGTGCCTAGCCAATGGACGCTTTCCACCCTCAACCGTGCGATGAGCGTGACCATATCGCAGAAATACTGCGGCACTTGGTAGCTGTCTTTCACTGCTAACCAATCACTTTTTCCGCGCCCTACTACATCGGGACAAATCACACGGTAGTGGTCGGATAAGGCCGTGGCCAGATAGTCGAAATCTCGACCTGAGCGAGTTAAACCATGAACACAAATGAGGACACGCGGATTTTTTGGATCGCCCCATTCGGTGTAAGCCATTTGATGTAGGCCATGGGGACTGCTGCATTGCACTTTATGTTCGCGCATTTTCTTATCTTTATAACAGGCCGATTTTCATGGCGAAGTTAAGCTACCTTAAGTTACTTTTAGCTCTTTTAAGCTGCTTTTTTCTGCTTTCTTCTGCTTTACTCTGCTGAAATTGGACTGAGTTTAGCATTAGGTCGCCTATAGGTTTCCATTCAATACTGCGTTCACTCCATGCTCGGTTCATTCAAGAGTCAGAAAGAGCTCACCCTTAGAGACTCGCCCTTTTTACTGACTATGCCAATACCTTCGACGACCCACCCGTTCTAACTGAATAGCGGCATCTTTGGGCGGAATCTGTAAGCTTATTGCGCCATCTCGATCACTGCGCAAAAGTTCTGCACCCGTTTCTTCGTAACGTTGCACCACAAATTTATTCGGATGACGAAAACGATTGCGATAGCCCATCGAAAATATTACCGTTTTCGCGCCAATCGCTTTAATGAACTCTTCTGTAGAGGAAGTGCGGCTGCCGTGATGCGGCGCAACCAGCCAATCTGCTTTTAAAGCGGTAGCATGGCGCGCCAACAATGCACGTTCCGAAATCGCCTCGATATCCGAGGTAAGCAAAACACTCTGCCCGACTGCGCTGATCTTCAACACACAACTCATATCGTTTGTCTTTGGCACTTTCAGGGAAGGAGACTGAGCGTAATCCTGAAACTGTGGGTGTAGCATTTCGAAGTGCACGCCGTCCCAATCCCAGCTTTGCCCATCGAAACAGGCACGATGCACGTTTGGCTTTATCGCTGCTCGCAACGGATGTTCTGCAACCACCGAGCTCGCCACCCAATCTATCGGCACAGCCTCCATCACCGACTGCGCGCCGCCAGAATGATCTTTGTCCTGATGTGAAATAACCAACCCATCGAGTTTCGACACACCAATGGCTCGAAGGTACGGCAGGATGATGCGATTGCCACTATTCGCGTCGGGCGAAAACTGCGGGCCAGTGTCGTAGAGCAAATCATGATGAGCTGTTTGCACATGAACCGCTAAACCTTGGCCAACATCCAGCACGGTTAACTTGAGTGTCCCTAAAGTAGGTCTTAGCGGTGGCATAAAAATCAGCGGCGCGCATAAAACCAGCCCAACCCAGCGCGAAGGAAAGCCTCTGGGAAGCAGCATCCATGCGCATCCCAGCGTTGCCAAGGCCACCGTCCAGAGCGGTGGCGCATGTTGCTGCCACACCGCCGCAGGCAAGGTGGCAAGCCATTCTATGAACATCATGAGCGCAGTCATCACCCAATGCGCGAGTTGCAGCGGCAGATCAAATGGCAGCACTGCACCAATCAAGGCTAACGGCGTAACGATAAAGCTCACCACCGGAATCGCCACCGCATTCGCCAACGGCGACACCAACGAGAACTGCTGAAAGAGCGCCAGAAGCGCGGGAATCATGCCGAGGGTGATTGCCCATTGCGTGCGCCCCCATTCGGCCAGCCAATGCGTCCTGCCGACTCTACCCGCACTAACGTAAAAGAGCAGCGACACTGCGCCGAATGAAAGCCAAAATCCCGCCGACAAAACCGCCCACGGGTCTAGTAGCAAAACAACCAACAGCGCTAAAGCCAACACACGGCTTGCTGAAGTCATGCGCCCCAGCAACAACGCCACTGCGACTACGCTAAGCATGTAAAGCGTGCGTTGTGCTGGAACGCCAAAACCTGCCAACAAACAATAGAAGAAACCGGTCAGCCATCCGCCCACCGCCGCCGCTTTTTGTGCCGGTAATAACACCATGAGTCGCGGCTGGCGTCGCCAGAAAAATGAAACTAACCACCAGCCTATGCCGGCAACCATCGTCACATGCAAACCCGATATCGACATCAAATGCGTAATGCCCGTACGGCTAAAAACTTGCCACAAATCCGAATCAATCGCCTGCTGGTCGCCCACTACCAGCGCAATCAACACACCCACGTATTCTTGCTCCGGCAAAGCTTTCAAGAAACGCTCGCGCACCCATTCCCGCGAGCGTTCCACAGCTAAACCTGCTCGTGGCACAAATTCTGTTATGCGTTTATTAGGGTGGCTCTCAGCACTCGGCCGCACATAGCCAGTCGCGCGAACGTTGCGCTCGAACAACCACGCTTCGTAATCAAAGCTATGCGGGTTGAGATTGCCATGCGGACGCTTCAACCGAACGGTGAATTGCCAACGCTCCCCTGCATGAATCTTTTGCAAGGTGTGCGGCTCGTCATCCTCTTCTAAACGCCAGCCGCGATACCACGCCAAAGAGAGATGTGACGGTACGGTCGCATCGGCACTCTCCACATCAAACTCAAAGCGGACACCATTTTCAAAGCGTTGCGGCAAGCTACTGATTACGCCGGTCACCAAGATATTGCGCCCCTCGTTTTCTAGGGGCAGCGAATCCGCAAGTCGCCATTGACCCAATCCAGCGGCCCACACAAACCCCACCATAGCGGCAGCAACTAATACAACTACACGTGAAATCGACTGCCCGTTTAGCCAGCCCATCGCCACCAGCCTCTTCACTCGATGCTGCACGAAAGAAGCAGCAGCAAACAGGATGACTGATGCAATCCCCATAAAAATCAACGTTTGCCATTCAGGCAATGCTGATTGTTGTTGGGCCAACCACACGCCTAAAGTGAAAAACAGAACGAAAAATCGCATGTCCAGATTCTATGCGTGAATAGCACCGCACGGATAAAACAGCGCAGATTGAATAACAAGACAGAAATAAAGAATGAAGGAATGAGCAACCTGCTGCGCTAGAATTGCGACACTGAATAGAATCAAAGGAATTTGGATGGATATCCGCAAGTCATTTGAGTCGCCGAATATACATACAAAATTCATCTGGGCGACGATGGCGCTTGCCTTGGTGTTAATCGTTGGCACGGTCGGCTACCATTTTATTGGAGGGCCTGAGTACACTTGGTTCGACGCCTTCTACATGACCTTTATTACTGTCACCACGGTTGGCTACGAAGAAGTTATCGACATGTCGAACAACCCCACAGCACGGGTTTTCACTGTTTTTATTTGCACATTAGGGTTGGGCACGCTGTGGTTTATGTTTTCAACTCTCACCGTTTTTATTCTTGAAACTGACATCAATAGTGCTTGGCGGAGAAGACGTATGGAAAAAAAGATTAAAAAACTAACTGGCCACTACATCGTCTGTGGCTATGGTCGCGTAGGTCGCAACGTTGCCCACGAACTTGCCCAAACTCAACGCCAATTCGTCGCCATTGATGAAGACCTGAACATGCTTGATGCACAACAGGAAAGAAATCACTCGTTACTTTTTTTACATGGTGACGCTTCAGATGACGACATGCTGATTCTTGCTGACATTCAAGAGGCTAAAGGCGTGTTTGCCGTTACCGGAGACGACAGCAAAAACCTGATGATCTCGCTCACTGCGAAACAGCTCAACCCCAACGTTCGTGTCGTCGCCCGCTGCCATGAAATGCGTAATGTGGAAAAAATGCGTAAAGCCGGCGCTGATGCCATCGTCTCGCCTGACTTCACCGGCGGCATGCGCATCGCCTCCGCCATGGTGCGCCCGCACGTAGTTTCCTTCTTAGACGAAATGCTACGTACCGATCATGGCTTGCGGATAGAAGAAGTTGTTGTTCCCGCTGAGTTTGCGTCACGTGAGCTAGGTTCACTCAACCTGCACAGCCAACATTACGTCTTACTGGCCGTACGCAATGAAGCAGATTGGACGTTTAATCCACCCATGAATTCTATGGTTGAAGCGGGGAATACTTTAGTCGCTATGGCGTCACCGCAAGGACGGCAAGAATTGGAAGCGGCTTTTTCAGAAAGCAAGCTCAACCGCTCGCAAGCTTGAAATTAATGCCTTGAAATCAATGCCTTAAAATAAATGCCTGAAGAGCCGCATGGATAGGCGCTCTCAGGGCATCTATCTAGCAACGATCGGTGGGCGAAAACGCTAATTGCGTCTCAAAGCGCCCGCAACACCCCATCTTGCAAACTCAAAGTACGCTCGGCTTTAGCAGCGAGTTGCATGTCGTGCGTGACGATAATGAAGCTGGTGCTGTGGGTTTTGTTTAGTGCGAGCATGAGGTCGAAGACGGATTCGGCGGTGTGACGATCTAAGTTGCCTGTCGGTTCGTCGGCCAGTACGCAAGCAGGTTGGGTGACTAACGCACGGGCGATAGCGGCACGCTGACGTTCGCCGCCGGAGAGTTCGCCAGGTGTATGGTTTAGGCGATGGGCCATACCCACTTCGGTGAGCATCGCTGCGGACCGCTCCAGTGCTTGATCTCGGGGCAGTCGCCGAATCAACAACGGCATGGCTACATTCTCTAACGCGGTAAATTCAGCCAGCAAATGGTGGAATTGATAAACAAAGCCGAGCGATTCGTTACGCAAACGGCCACGCTCTGCTTCGCTGAATCCAATGAAATCGCGGCCCAACAAAGACACGCTGCCCGCTGTGGGTGCATCTAAACCACCGAGCAAATGTAGCAAAGTGCTTTTGCCAGAACCCGATGAGCCAACGATGGCGATACGCTCGCCGCGAGCGACATCAATATCCACATTGTTGAGCACGGTGACTTCGTTCTTGCCTTGAATGAAGGTTTTTTTCAGGCCACGGCAGGAAACGATGGGATGGGTGGTCATTGTGTTTGCGTCATTCATAGTCTTATTCATAACGCAGCGCTTCCGCCGGATTCACTCTCGACCCGCGCCAGCTTGGGTAGAGCGTCGCCAATAGGGTGAGGACGAAGGAAACGGAAGAAATTATGGCGACGTCGCGCCATTGCAAGTCCGAGGGTAGCTCACTGATGAAGTAAACATCCTTAGCCAAAAACTGCATACCAATCAAGCGTTCAATAGCCGGGACAACCACGTCAATATTCAGCGCCAGCGTTACGCCACCCAACACGCCGACGATTAAGCCAATGACCCCGATCAATGCCCCTTGCACAATAAATATCTGCATGATGCTGGCAGGACTCGCCCCCAAGGTGCGCAGGATGGCGATGTCGGCCTCTTTATCTGTCACGGCCATGACGAGCGTAGAGACGATATTGAACGCCGCTACAGCAACGATAAGTAGCAAGATAATGAACATTACGTTTTTTTCGATTTGTACTGCGCGGAAGAAGTTGGAGTGGCTGCGTGTCCAGTCGGAAATATTGATGTCGGCATCCACGCGGCTTAATAACTCGCGTGATACGCGCGGCGCTTCGAATAGATCTTTGATCTTTAAGCGTACGCCAGACACGCGGTCTTCCATACGATAAAGCGCTTGAGCATCAGCCATGTGGACCAAGGCAAGACCAGAGTCGTATTCAAACATTCCCATTTCAAAAATGCCGACAACGGTGAATTGTTTTAAGCGCGGCAATATCGCTGCGGGTGTTACCAAGCCTTGCGGTGCAATGAGCGTCACTTTCTCGCCCATTCTCACGCGTAAAGCACGCGCCAAATCGGCACCCAGCACAATGCCAAACTCACCTGGATTTAGCGCGTCCATATTGCCTGCGCGCATTTTGGTATGGAACTCCGCCACCTTTGCCTCTTGAGCTGGCTCGACACCACGCACCATCACACCCCGCACGGTTTGGTCGTAAGTGAGCATGCCTTGCGCGGCAACATAGGGTGCAGTGGCGATCACACTGGGATGCTTACTCGCCTGCTCTGCCACTTTGGGCCAGCCCGCCAGCTCGCCCTCCGCGCCGGAAAGCTCCACGTGGGAGGCGACACCCAAGATGCGTTCGCGGAGTTCTTTTTGAAAACCATTCATCACCGAAAGCACGACGATAAGCGCCGCCACGCCCAGCGCAATACCGCACATGGAGGTGAGTGAAATGAAGGAAATGAAGTGATTGCGGCGTTTTGCGCGTGTGTAGCGCAAGCCAATTAGAAGTTCGTAGCGCATACGCTATGTTAACATCCTTGGAGAGGGACAGACTCAAACCTACGTAGAAAAAATGCAGAAAAGAGATTTCAGCAGAAAGTTGGTCTTTAGTAGATCTATAGTAGATCTGTAAGCGTCTTCTAAAAGTACAATAGCCAAACAGATGTAAACGTACCCAAACGTCGTAAAACTGAGGCTAACTTTTCAATGGATCAGAGATCGCACAGCGGGAGCCGCACTCAATGAAAATCCGTGCTTACTTAGCATTGATGGTGGCCGCGACTTTAATTCCGGTCATCATCTTCTCAACCATCTCTATCAGTACGCTGCTCGATGCCCAGCGCGAGGCTGTGTTACGTGCCTCGCGCGAAACCATGCGTGCCGTTGCATTAGGTTTAGATAAAGAAATAAGCGTCGCAGAGGCCTCTCTACGCGTTCTTTCCACCTCAACTAATCTTGCTCAAGAAAACTGGCACGCACTTTATAAGCAAGCCAGGGCATCCAATCCTGCGCCTGAAGTCTGGACGCTGTTGTTGGATGAAAACGGGCAACAGATCTTCAATACTATTATTCCCTACGGCACACCCCTACCGCCACCTGTCGCCAAGTTACGAATACAGGAAGTACTCAGATTAAATAAACCCGCCATCTCCAATCTTTTAATAGGCCCTATCACTCAAGCTCATGTCCTAGTTATTGATTTTCCTGTCACTCTGCCAAATGGAAAGCGTTACGTATTGACGCAAACATTTCGCGCTAATTACTTCAATCAGTTACTTTCTCCACCCGAAGGCTCGGGCGATATATTTCTGGGAATTTTTGATCGTGAGGGGAAAACCATCGCGCGCAACAAAGGTCCTGATTCGTTTATAGGCAAGCCGCCTAATGATGACCTGCTGCAAGCCATGTTGAAAAATAGAGAAGGGACGATTCGAAATCTAAGCCGTGATGGTACAAAACTTTATACCTTGTTTTCACGTTCTCAAAAAACCGGCTGGACAATTGCCTTAGGTATTCCAGAAAACCAGGTTGAGGCTTTAGCGCGCAGCGCTATTCGTGTTACTTCTTTTGGATTGATTGCGGCGCTCATTCTTGCTCTGATCACAGCCGTTTTATTTGGACGCCAATTAAACAACTCCATCTCGCGGGCAGTAGATTCTGCTATTGCTTTGGGCAAAGGTGAAATCCCCCCTCCCTTTGAATCCGGTATTCAAGAAGTTGAGCACTTACAAAAAGCCCTGAATGATGCAGGTGTGCTACTACAAACCACAGAAACGGAGCGCGCCATTCTCTTGATTAGCGAAAAAGCCGCGCGTAATTATGCTGAAGAACAAAACAAAGCTAAAGATAATTTCCTTGCCATGCTAGGCCATGAGTTGCGTAACCCCCTCGCACCGATTAGTGCAGCGGCAGAACTGTTGAAAAACGCCCCGCTTAGTGAAGCCCTCGTTCAAAAAACCAGCGCAGTTATCTCTCGACAAACGGGTCACCTGATTGGCTTAGTCAATGATTTGCTTGATATGTCTCGCGTTACCAAAGGGTTAATTACCTTAGATAAACATCAGGTAGAGATTCGGCGTGTGGTCAGCGACGCCGTAGAACAAGTGCGCCCATTAAATGAAAGCCGACAACACCATTTAGTCGTCCATCTACCTCATGAAGCTATTTATGTGATGGCTGACCAAAAACGCTTAGTTCAAGTTTTGAGTAACCTGCTGGCCAACTCGGCAAAGTACACACCGAATGGGGGCAATATTTCTATCAATGTGGATTTGACTCCTTCAGAAGTTACCATCAAGGTCAGTGACAATGGCCTGGGCATGGCGCCAGAACTTGTTAATCGCGCTTTTGATCTTTTTTCACAAGCAGAAAGAGCCGCGGATCGCTCGCAAGGCGGATTAGGATTAGGGTTAGCCTTGGTTAAAAACTTGGTAGAACTCCACGGTGGTAAAGTCACTGCGCAAAGTAAAGGCGTGGGATTGGGTAGTGATTTTATTGTGCAACTTCCACGTATCTCTTATATGACCAAAATTTCAAAAATAGACTTACGAGCAGAGCTAGACTCCGGCGACGAGATCTCACCTATTTCAGTTAGTTCACCCATTTCATCCACTCCCCCTATGCCAATCATCACTCCGCCGCCAATGACAGGATTACGTCTACTTATAGTCGATGACAATGCGGACGCCGCCACCATGCTGGGCTTGTTTTTAGAAGCCAGCGGACACAGCGTGAAAGTGGAAAACGAATCGCAAAAAGGGCTCGACATTGCCTGCGCAGAAGCGCCTGACGTTTGCTTGCTAGACATTGGTTTAGCGGGGATGGATGGAAACGAGCTAGCACGGCGTCTTCGCGCTCATCCCACCACAGCAAATACTATTCTCATCGCTATCACCGGCTACGGACAAGAACACGACAAAGAAAACTCACTGGCCGCTGGATTTAATTATCACTTTGTAAAACCAGTCGATGTAGAAATGCTTTCGGACTTACTTGCCAAAGAACTTAAAGAGAGAAATCACGCTAGCCAGAATGGTGAGGCTTAATTATTTTGAGTTCTGCTAGGTAGTTTTCTCGCCAGGTTAACATCGCCCTATGTTGCATCTCGTTGTTCCCGGATTACTCTGGTCTAAAGCCACTATTAGCGACGCAACGCGTGAGCTTCCTCTCCCCGCGCTTGCAATGCTACTTGGGCGTGGACGCTCGCAATGGAAACCCACGTCTTCCCACCCTCCTGCGGCTCGCCTTGTTAGTTTTGAGCACTGGCTTTGTGATTACTTCAGTGTTTGCAAACCTATTACTTCTACCTTGGAAAATCCCCATTCTCAGGATTTGGACACTCCTTACGGTGCATTGAGGTTGTTAGGCGAAACCAATGCTGGCGATATTCAACTTAAAGACCAAGACGCCATTTGGCTATGCGCAGATCCCATCCACATGCGCTTCTCGCAAGACACGCTCATTGCAGGCAGCCCGAGCCAACTCGATCTCACGCAAGATGAGGCCGCGGAATTTATTGCCACGCTCAATGAACATCTCTCGGACATTGGCGAGTTTAGTGCGCCGCATCCCACTCGCTGGTATTTCCGTTTAAATCCGGCGAACTCAGATGCACTACAGATTATTCCTGTACTAACCCCCCTCAGCACCGTGACCGGCCGTGCCGTGGAAGCTTTTCTGCCGGATAAAACATGGCGACGAATTCTGAACGACATACAAACGATCTTGCATAACCATCCCGTCAACAACGCTCGCGAATCGTCAGGCCGCCTTGTGGTGAATAGTCTGTGGCCTTGGGGTGCGGGCAAACTGCCTACCCAGGGTCTTTCACCTTTAAAGATTCAACCCGTATTCACTAACAATCCCCTCGTTCGTGGTCTCGCACGCCTTACCAATACGCCGTGCCACGCGGTAGAAAAAACCAATGCCACCCAGGCCACCACTGGACTCATTATTCTCGACACCCTCACCAACTCCGCTCAAACGCTCGACGTCGTAAGCTGGCGTGAATCCCTGCTTGCACTGGAACAAGATTGGTTTGCCCCGCTGTTAGCCCAACTAAAATCCGGCAAATTAAAGCAGCTTAAGATGACGCTATCCGGCGACGAAAGCTGGGTCGACGTGAATATACAATCCAACGCGCTATGGAAGTTTTGGCGCGCACCTAAACCCCTCAGCAGCTTTTATTTACCTTAGTTAACAAATTCATGACACGCATCACCACCCGAAAAAATGTCCCCGTCGCCTATGAACGCCTAGCCTATGAGGGTGTACATCCCCTATTGGCGCGGCTTTACGCGGCACGTGGCATAAAAAATGCCAACGATCTGGACTACGCGCTCACTGCATTACTCGACCCTGCCACGCTCAAAGGCGCAGCCGAGGCCGCCATCTTGTTGGCCGATGCCATTGAAGCAGGCAAACATCTCATGATTGTTGCCGACTACGATTGCGACGGCGCCACCGCTTGTGCCGTCGGCGTGCGTGCGTTGCGGGCGTTCGGTGCCCCGTATCAAGCAAAAGTGTCTTACCTTGTTCCCAACCGTTTTGAGTTTGGCTACGGCTTAACGCCCGAAGTAGTCCGTGTCGCCGCATTACAAAAGCCCGACATCATTATCACCGTCGACAACGGCATCGCCAGTGTAGAAGGCGTCGCCGAAGCCACACGGCTTGGCATCGCCACGCTGATTACCGACCACCATCTACCCGGCGACGTGCTGCCAGAAGCCACCTGTATTGTTAATCCCAACCAACCCGGCTGCCCCTTCCCCAGCAAAGCCATTGCGGGCGTCGGCGTTATGTTTTATGTAATGCTCGTGCTGCGCGCAGAGCTGCGGAAACGTGGCGCGTTTAACAACGAGCAAGAGGGAAAAACAAAAGAGCCTAATTTGGCCACCCTCCTCGACCTCGTCGCCCTCGGCACAGTAGCTGACGTCGTTAAGCTCGACCGCAACAACCGCATCCTCGTCTCGCAAGGTATGCAACGCATACGTCAGGGCAAGATGCAGCCGGGCCTACGCGCACTCTTCCGCATTGCGGGGCGCGAATCGGATAAAGCCGCTACCTTCGATCTCGGCTTCGCACTCGGCCCAAGACTCAATGCAGCCGGGCGTCTTGCGGATATGTCCCTCGGCATTGAATGCCTGATCACCGATGATCTCGCGCAAGCACTCAACATCGCGCAACAACTCGACCAGCTCAACCGCGACCGTCGCGCCATCGAAACCGATATGCAAGATCAAGCAATGGTCTTGCTAGACAACATTGAAGCCGCCGACCGTGCCAGCCTGTCACTCTACGAAGCAAGCTGGCACCAAGGCGTTATCGGCATCCTCGCCTCACGCGTAAAAGACAAACTACATCGGCCCGTCATCGTTTTCGCCAAAGGCGCAGAAGGTGAAATCAAAGGCTCCGGCC
>Ga0209181_10011224_pt1 | contig 11511 bp, 5 predicted proteins | sample MAT05_FD_187208 | JGI IMG/M metagenome (GOLD analysis project Ga0209181, IMG submission 187208) | Freshwater microbial communities from Lake Fryxell liftoff mats and glacier meltwater in Antarctica - MAT-05 (SPAdes) (version 2) | ecosystem: Environmental > Aquatic > Freshwater > Ice > Liftoff... | reverse complement strand
GCCCCAAGGCAGCACCGCTCCTGCCGACGCGCCGACCCGCTTGATCCAGTGCTCGGGCCCGCTAAGCCCGTACTCGGCCAGACCGTGTAGGATGATGCCGCCACCGACCCACAGCATCGCCAGCGTACCTATCAGGCTCAGCGTTGACAACACCGACGGCATCGCGCGCACCAAGCCTCGGCCGAGTACCGACCAAGGCATACTGCCACGGGCCAGCGCGACGCCGACGTCATCGGCTTTAACGATGATCGCCACCGTACCGTAGACCGCGATCGTGATGCCCACTCCGACCACCGCCAAAACGGTCGCCTTCATGGGGAAGGACGCCTCTCCCACGGTCGACAGCGTAATCGCCATAATCTCGGCAGACAGGATGAAGTCGGTGCGGATCGCGCTGGCAATCTTCTGCCGTTCAAGCGCCTTGGCGTCGCCGGGCTGCAGGGCCTCGGCGGGTGCTGGGGGCGCGGCCACCACAATCAGCTCGCGCACCTTGCCAAAGCCTTCGTAGCAGAGATACGCACCACCCAGAATGAGCAGTGGCATGATCGACCATGGTGCCAGAGTCGACAGCAAGAGCGCGCCAGGCAGCAGGAACAGGAGCTTGTTGCGCGTTGATCCCCATGCGATCTTGCCGATGATCGGTAGCTCGCGGTCGGCCGCAAAGCCAACCACGTAGCGCGGGGTCACGGCCGCGTCATCGATCACGATGCCGGCTGCCTTGCCCCCCGCCTTGGCTGCCAACTTGGCCACATCGTCGAGTGAGGCGGAGGCGATCTTGGCAATCGCTGCCACATCGTCAAATAACGCCAGAAGCCCAGAGGGCATGGAGTCTCCTTACAAGAGGTGATTCGTTGAGCAATAAGTCCTTGCCTGCGCGGCCACTTGTGTGTCCGTCGACAGTGAAGGAAAAGCATAGGACATGTCAAGCTCGGCGAGCACGCGGCAATTCCGCACAGGCTGCTGGCGATGAACCCAGTTGCACCAATATCGTCTCGCCCGCTGCTGCACTGCCGCAGCCACAAATGAGTGGCGATCGCGGTCACGCCGCGGCGACTGCGCATGAGCACGCCGCGACCGTCGCACGGCCAATCTCAGACCACGGCGCGTTCTCGCCGCGGGTGTTGAGCCACCGCAGCAGATACACCGCGGCCTGGCCGCCGTCAGTGGACCTGAGCGACCACGGCGCCAGCTGCTGCAGGGGCCCGTTTGGGGGGTATTCTTGGTTTACCTGACGGCCCCGATGCTTATATATCCTGCTTAATGGCGTTGACCGCGGCCCATCGTGGCTCGCTCATCCAGCCTCGCAGTATAACTATAATTAACTATTCTACCCGTTGATGCTAGAGAGGACTTGCACCCTTTTCGCCACCCCTCTTGCTAAGAGAAAGACCGCCAAATGAGCGTATCGAAGCGCGTTTCATCAGTTTTTCTTTTTGAGCTGCGGCACGATGGTTTCTCATTCTCAGCCGCCCACCACCGTGGCCGCCCTACTATAAAGTCCTCCTCCTTTCTTCCGTTCAACCATTTGGCAGAATCATGGCCCTCTGGGGCAAACGGATTACCAAACCCGCCTCTACCTCGCCAGCCCCTTCAACATAATGAAAGGCCCGATTCGTTTCGACGAATTACTTATGGAGCCCTCGCCCGCATCAGCTGGCATTCCGGTCAGCGTCTTACTCAAAGCCCTTCCCCGCCACGCGCCGATCTGCGTTTGCTTCTGGGATCGCGATCCACGCTGCCTCCGCCTCAATGAAAGTCTTGCGGAGATCAACTGTAATTCCGCGCAGGCGCACTTGATGCCTTACTTGCGTCAAGCCGTCCGTCCTCGGCCAGGTGGAAGCCCCGGTGGGCGGCTGTCGGTGTCAGTGCCATTTACAACCTCCACTGGAACAAGAATCTTAAATTGTGCCGCCACGCGCTCAAGGGCTGATGGCATTTTCTGACGGTTCGACGTTCAACCGTGTTTGAGCCGTGCCGAACGGTCAGACCGGGGTCTCACGGAAGCCAATCTATGAACAACGAAACAGTACCTGGACCATCTTCAATCCTCGCCCGCCTCAGGACCGAAACACGTCCCGAGCACGAGGCCATCGAGGCCGCTCTCGAGCTCACAAGTGAAACTCTCACTCGCGAGGCGTACCGCCGCACGTTGGAGCGGTTTTATGGTTTTTACCGCCCGCTCGAAGCCGGACTCGGGGAAATCGGTGGATGGACAGAACGCGGTATTGACTTAACGCAACGACAGAAGACGCCTCTCCTCGAAGTCGATCTGCGGGCGCTGGGGGTGGTGCGCCCAGCGGCACTGCCGGTCTGCACTGACCTGCCTCCACACGGCACGGTTTCTGCTGCCTTTGGCTGCTTGTATGTGATGGAAGGCGCGACCCTTGGCGGACAGATTATCACCAAAGCAGTGGAAAAATCTTTGGGCGTGACTGCGGAGACCGGCGGCCGATTTTTCAACGGCTACGGTGACCGCACCGGGCCGATGTGGCAAGGCTTCCGCACGGCGGTCACCGCGTTCGCCGTTACCGTCGGCGATCAAGACGAAGTGGTGGCCGCCGCGAGAGCCACTTTCATAAGCCTGCACCGATGGATTGTAGCCGAAGGAAACACCCAATGACCCCAACCTCAGAGGCCCCACTCCCGTGGGCCAACCAGCCGTACAGCATCAAGCGGCACGGCACCACTCTTACGAACTGCGACAGTGAGCCTGTGCAGACTCCCGGGTGTGTGCAGGCGCATGGGGCCATGCTCGTCCTGCGGCTGACGAACCTCACGATCCTTCAGGCGAGTGAGAACACCGACCGGCTGCTTGGCCACCCGGCTGGAGCGATCCTGAACAAGTCCGTCGGTGACGTCGTCGGCACAGACGGGGAGGCCAGGCTGAAGGCGTTCCTCGCGAAGGAGCCAGCCGACCGCAACCCGCTCTATGTATTCACCCTTCCCGCCTGCGGCGAGGTGCCGCCGCTGGACGTGACTGCTCATACCGTCGATGGTGTCGCGGTGGTCGAGTTCGAGGCCACTGGACGTACGGTGGCTGGCGAGCCTGACTATTACGCGCTCGTCAAGAAGACCGTCGCCCGGCTGCAGACCGCCAAGACCCTGCAAGAGTTCTGCGACCTCACCGCCGACGAGTTCCGAACCCTCACCGGCCTCGACCGGGTGATGATTTACAAGTTCCATACCGATGGTCACGGCGAGGTATTCGCCGAGAGCAAGCGGGCTGACCTCAGCCCGTGGCTCGGGCTGCACTACCCGGCAGAGGACATCCCCAAGCCGGCGCGTGAAGTGTTCAAACAAGTCTGGGTCCGCCCAACGCCCGACGTCGCAGGCGAACTTGCGGAACTGGTCCCGCTTACTAACCCGGACACGGGCAGGCCGCTAACCATGACCTATTGCACCCTCCGCGGGGCGTCGGTCATGTACACCGAGTACCTAAAAAACATGACGGTGACGGCTGGCCTCACCCTCGCGATCCGCCGAGGCCACGACCTCTGGGGCCTCATCGCCGGCCACCACTATTCCGGACCCAAGTTTGTGCCGTACCAAGTGCGGGCGGCGTGTGAGTTCCTCGCCCAGGTTGTCTCCCTGCAGCACCAGGCGGCCGACGACCGGGAGCATTTAGTCTACCGCTTGAAACTCGACGGCACGCACCAACAGCTCGTCGCTCTGGCCGCTCAGGAGGGCGGCCTCGCCAGCATGACCGATGGCCAACCGACGCTGCTTGACGGAGTGGCGGCGGGTGGCGCGGCACTCTACCACCACGACCGGTGGTGGAGGGTCGGAAACACCCCGTCCGAACCCGAACTCGAGGCTCTTGGCGAGTGGCTCAACGAAAGGCCTGAGTTCGCCTCCCCAACCCGCCCTCTGTACGTCAACGATTCGCTTGCTCGCGACTACCCCCCCGCATCTGCGTTCGCCAACGTGGGCAGTGGCCTACTGGCCACACCCATCTCCCGCGCTAACCGAAACCTGATGCTTTGGTTCCGGCCCGAAACCACCCAGACCGTCAACTGGGGTGGCAACCCGCACGACAAGCCGACCGTCCCCGGCCCGAATGGCCCTCGGCTCACTCCGCGTCGGAGTTTCGAGTTGTTCCAAGAGTCCGTCCGCGGGCGATCCCTGCCGTGGCTTACGGTGGAGCTTGAAGCGGCCGCCCGGCTGCGAATGCTCGTGATGGAACTTGTCGTCACTCGCGCCGAGCGGCTAGCGGACTTGAACGCCGATCTGACCCGGTCAAATGAAGAGTTAGACGCCTTCGCCTACGTCGCCAGCCACGACCTGAAAGAGCCGCTGCGGGGCATCCATAAATACGCCCACCAGTTGCTCCAAGATGCATCGCTGGGGAGCGAGAGTCGACAGAAACTCGACGGGTTGATGCGGCTAACCGTCCGAATGGACAGCCTGCTCGATTCGCTGCTGCACTTTTCCCGCGTCGGCCGGGCGGTGCTGCTGACCGAGGAATCGGACCTGAACGAGGTGGTGGCCGAGGCGATTGAGATGGTCGATGCCCGGCGGGCCGATGGGCCGCCGGAGATCGCCATTCCTCGACCACTGCCGCACGCCCGGTGCGACCGGGTACGGTGCCGGGAAATCTTCGTCAATCTCCTGTCGAACGCTCTGAAGTACAATGACAAGCTGCAGAAACAGGTCGAGGTCGGCTTCATCGCCCCGCACGAGGTTCACCCCCGCCCCGGCTGCCCTAGCGGGTCCGACCATTTCACGATCTATTATGTTCGAGACAACGGTATCGGCATCCCGGCGCGGCACTTTGAGCAGGTCTTCAAGATGTTCAAACGCCTCCACGGCCGGGATGAGTATGGCGGGGGCACCGGGGCCGGGCTGACCATCGTGCAGAAGCTGGTGGAGCGGCACCACGGACGAATCTGGCTCGACTCGACCCCCGGCGAGGGAACAACTTTCTACTTCACCCTCTCCGGCAGGGAGGGTATCTGACATGCCCAAGACCAAGCAACTTTCTGTTATCTTGGTTGTCATTGAGGATTCGGACGAGGATTTCGACACGTTCGCCGAGGGTGTCAGGCAGTCCGGAGTGACGGCCGAGGTGCGGCGCGCGACCACCGGCGATGCTGGGCTGGCGATGCTGCGCGAACTCGCCCCTGGCCGCCAGGTCCTGGTGCTCATGGACCTGAATACACCGGCGACCGACGGACGCGCAGCGCTCGCGGAGATTAAAGCGGATCCAGCCTTGAGAACCATCCCGGTGATCGTCTTCAGTACGTCGGCCAACCCCAAGGACATCGGTCTCTGTTACGCCGCGGGGGCCAACGCCTATCACGTCAAACCGGTCCGCTATCCCGACCACCTTCAACTCGTGGTTGTGCTTACGAGCTACTGGATCAACTCAGTCGCCCTAGCCACCGCCGGAGGAACCCAAATATGACGACCGGCACAATCCTCCCAAGTGTCACGCATTGGCGGGTCGTCATCATCGAGGACAGTCTGGAAGACCGAGACGAGATTCGCCGGCTGCTATTCAAGGGTTCAGACCGACGGTACGAGTTCGTGGAGGCTGAGACCGGGGCCGCCGGGTTACACGCCGTCCTCAACACACCGGGCGGCCCGCCCGATTGCGTGGTGCTTGACTACACCCTGCCCGACACCGACGCCTTGAAAGTGCTGGCAAGCTTGGTGGGCCTGGACGCGCTGACTGTCTGCCCGGTGGTGGTGTTGACCGGAAACGCTGACTCTCGGCTTGGCCCGGCAGTTCTGCGAGCCGGGGCGCAGGACTTCATCGGCAAGAGCTGGATGACGGCCGAGAGCCTGACCCGGGCTGTGGAGAACGCAGCGGAGCGGTGGGCCATGACAAGGGAGCTCCACGCGCGCGCGGCAGCTCTGCAAGGCATTGACGCGCAGTTGCGCTTGGCGGTCGAGGTGGCGGGGCTAGGGGTGACCCGGATCGACTACGGTCCCGACACCGTCGTTCTAGACCCTATCGCCGCGGGGTTGTTTGGGCTCGAGGCCGGGGTACGATTGCCGCGAGCGGTTATCCACGCCACCTTCCACCCGGACGACAAAGACGAGATTTTTCGGCGCATGAACCAGTCTCTTGACCCGAGCGGGGACGGCTGCTTCCTCATGGAACACCGGGTCATCAACCGGGATGGCTCGGTCCGTTGGCTGAACGTTAAAAAGCAGGTTGCGTTCGGGGAAGTCGGCGGTGTTCGCCGCCCTGTGACGGGTGTGCTCGCGGCGATCGACGTCACCGAGCGCAAGCGTGCCGAGGTTGCGATCGCCGCAGCCTTCAAAGAAAGCTCCGATCTCAAGGCCGCGCTCGATGAGCATGCCATCGTGGCGACCACCGATCCGCAGGGGAAGATCACCTCTGTGAACGACAAGTTCTGCGCGATCTCGAAGTATCCGCGGGAGGAACTCCTCGGACAAAATCATCGTTTGATCAACTCGGGTCACCATCCTGCGGATTTCTTCCGCGATCTATGGAGCACCATTGCGCAAGGCCACCCGTGGCACGGTGAAATTAAGAATAGGGCCAAGGACGGTTCTTATTATTGGGTAGAAACGACCATCGTTCCCTTCTTGGACGAAGAGGGAAAGCCGCGTCAGTATGTAGCCATCCGCGCGGAGATCACCGAGCGGAAGGAGGCGGAAGAAAAACTGCGCGCTAGCCAAGAGCGATTCCGGGCGGCCGTTGACGCGGTGAGCGATATCATCTGGACCAACAGTGCGGATGGAAAGATGGAGGGTGAGCAGCCCGGTTGGGGCGCATTCACCGGCCAGCGTCGGGAGGAGTATCAAGGCTTTGGTTGGTCGAAGGCGGTGCATCCCGAGGACGCGCAGCCGACCATCGATGCCTGGAATCTTGCCGTCGCGGAAGGTCGGACATTTGAGTTTGAACACCGCGTGCGCCGGCATGACGGCCAGTGGCGGGTGTGTTCTAGCCGGGCCGTGCCAATGATGGACCACAAGGGCGGAATCGGCGAGTGGGTCGGCGTTCATACGGACATCACCGAGCGCAAGGCCGCCGAGGAGTTGCTCTCCCGCCACCGAGAGGACCTTCAGCGGGCTGTCGAGCAGCGCACCTCCGAGCTCGCCGCTTCGACCGTTGCCCTGCACACCGCCGAGCGTCTGGCCGCGCTGGGAACGCTAGCCGCGGGTCTGGGCCACGACATCGCCAATCTCACGCTACCCATCCGCATGCGGCTGCGGATGCTTGAAGCCTCCTGCACGACCGACGAGAACCGCAAGGAGTTTACCAGCATCAGCAAGGCCCTGGACCACCTGACCAACCTCTCGGTCGGGATGCGGCTCATGGCGATCGACCCCGAGCTTGTGGAGGCGTCCACCCCCGCCACCGACCTGGAGGCATGGTGTGCCGAAACCTCGCCGGTGTTGCGCGCTGCGCTTCCACGTCAGATCCGGCTTGAGTTCCAGTCGCTGTTCGGCCTGGGCGTGAACATCTCACGGCATCGGCTGTCGCAGGCAGTGTTCAACCTCGTGCAAAACGCGGGGGAGGCGATGGCCGCCCAGCTCGACGGGACGGTCCGCGTCATCACCGAAGCCGCGACCAGCGCTACGGGCGCGCCGGTGGTCAAGCTGTTGGTCCAGGACGACGGACCGGGAATGCCCGCCGCGGTGCTGGCCCGCTGCTTTGAGCCGTACTTCTCGACCAAGGGACGGGCAATTGCCACGGGCATGGGGCTGGGAATGGTCAGGGGCATCGTAGAATCTGCGGGTGGCACGGTGGCGGTGCGTTCAACGCCAGGCGAGGGCACGACCTTCACGCTGACGCTCCCCGCCGCCGGGGAGAGCCAACCGCCCCGCGCGGACGCTGTGCGTTCCGCCGCCGTCACCGTCAAGGGACAGCGCGAATCGTCGCTGGCCCTCATGTTTCTGGGTCAGTTGGCGTTTAAGACACACCTTCATCTTGACTCATCCGCCCCCGATGTTTCTCTCTGGGTGGTGGAAAAGCCCGACCCGTCGCTGGTGCAGGCATACCTCGATAACCATCCCGGAGGCAGGGTGGTCGTCCTCAACAGCGGGCTGGACTCTAAATGGTCTGTTGGGGGCGGTCAGGGAGAGCCCGACGGCGCGAGCCTGATTAGCCGGAACGACAGGATGACGGTACTGAGCCCCTCGCCGACCCCAGGTGCGCTTCGAGACGCCATCACCCACGCCAGCCGTGCCAGCGCCCCGATCGCAACAGGAAAGTAGCTTATGAGTGAGGCACCCCCTATCCCCGGCCTCTACATGGTGGACGATAACGCCCTCGCCGCCGAGGCGCTGGAGCACTCCTTTCCCCTCACGGGCCTGCTCCGCAGGCTTGGGTGGTGCCCTAAGCCCGTCGCGGCGGTCCAAGTGATCGTCAAGTTACGACCAGATGTGGTGCTGCTGGATGTAGAGATCCCCGGTGCCGACTGCTTCGCGCCCTCGCGGGCGGTGATATCCCAGGGCCCGTCCGCCCGGGTCGTGATGTTCATCGAACATGCCCACGCCGCCCTTGTCGACCACGCGATGCAACAGCGTGTGACAGAGGCCGATCCGTTTCCAGACGACGCATGTTGGGCGCGATGGCAACCGGTCTTGACCGAAAGTGACCTGAAACTTGGGCCGCTTGGGCGACGAAAATGTAATTCTTTCGGTCGTTTAAGATGTCTCCGAGCTTTACGCCAAGCAGGCAGAGTTGCCCGCCAGCAAGGCGCAGTTGCGAGCCCTCTTCACGCATCCCGCCGCCGGCAAGGCGCAACTCAGAGCGAGGATCGGTGTGCGGGAGATGAATGCTAACGCTCTTCACTCGAGACACCTATGAACACTATAACCTGGAAATCCCCCGTCGAAGAACAACGCCCCGCAAAAGGCTCAGCGCTGCGCGCGCGAGATACCAGGCGCAGTTTTGTGAAGCACAACCAACGATCGGAACGCGCTGCCACCCTTCGCAAATCTCCCACCGGCGTCACCGGCCGAGATGAGACCTTCGGCGGCGGTCTACCCGCCGTGCGGCAAAGGCTCGTATGCAGAAGCGCGAGATGCGCAAAGACAATGCTGGCCATGAAGTTCCTCGTGAGCGGTGGGGTCGGGTTTGGCGAGCCAGGGGTGCTTAAGATTTTCGCGTATAATGCGGCGCAGCGAACCGCGAATGAACGCTCACTCGGCTTTGATCTTATAAGAGCAGCCACTAAAGCGCTCTATCCAATTTCTTCTCAACCTTGGCTCTATTTACCATGAAAAAGTCAACGACTATCCTCTCCGGCAAATCCTCCGCCGCGCCCGCGCTCAATGGCGACCTTCATCTGGCCCAATCGACTGCGGTGCACGAGCCAAAAGTGAGACGCAACGCCGCGCCGCTTGGCGCAAAGAAAGATGTAAGCGAGGCGCGGTTGCGGCGGATCCTCGTGGCGGTGTGCGGGTTTCGCGATGGCGAGTTCAGCGTGCGCTTGCCTGCGGATTGGACGGGAATGGAAGGGCAGATCGCGGAGGCTTTCAACCAAGCCATCGCGCACGAGGATCGGATCGCGCGCGAAGTCACGCGGTTGAGCGTGGCGGTCGGCAAGGAAGGGCGGCTCTTGCAGCGCATGAAGGCCCCCGGGGCCGTCGGCGGGTGGGCGCAAAAGGTGGATTCCCTCAACACCCTGCTCGACGATCTGGTGCGCCCGACAACGGAGGTGGCGCGCACCATCGGCGCTGTGGCCAAGGGCGATCTCGTGCAATCGATGGAACTGGAAGTGGACGGCCGCGCGCTCAAGGGCGAGTTCCTGCGCTCGGCGAAGCTCGTGAACACGATGATCGAGCAGCTCTCGGTTTTTACCTCGGAGGTCACGCGCGTGGCGCGAGAAGTCGGCACAGAAGGCAAGCTAGGCGGACAGGCCCAGGTCAAGGGCGTCTCGGGCGTGTGGAAAGATCTCACGGAGTCGGTCAACCAGATGGCTGGCAACCTTACGGCGCAGGTGCGCAACATTGCGGACGTGACCATCGCGGTGGCCAATGGCGATCTTTCCAAAAAGATCACCGTCGATGTGCGTGGCGAGATTTTGCAGCTTAAAGAAGCCATTAACACCATGGTGGATCAGTTACGCTCTTTCGCCTCGGAAGTCACGCGTGTGGCGCGCGAGGTCGGCACCGATGGGCGTCTCGGCGGCCAGGCGGTGGTGCCAGGCGTGGCGGGCACATGGAAGGATCTCACCGACTCGGTGAACGCCATGGCGACGAATCTCACCGCCCAGGTGCGCAACATTGCAACCGTGACCACGGCCGTAGCTCGCGGCGACCTTTCCCGCAAGATTACAGTAGATGTGAAGGGCGAAATTCTGGAGTTGAAAGAGACCATCAACACCATGGTCGATCAGCTCACCGGCTTTTCCTCAGAAGTCACGCGCGTGGCCCGCGAGGTGGGCACCGAGGGCAAGCTCGGCGGGCAGGCACAGGTGCCCGGCGTGGCAGGAACGTGGAAGGACCTCACCGACTCGGTAAACTCGATGGCCTCCAACCTCACCGGCCAGGTGCGCAACATCGCCGAAGTCACCACGGCGGTGGCGAAGGGCGATCTCTCGCGCAAGATCACCGTTGAGGTGAAAGGCGAAATTCTCGCGCTGAAAAATACCATCAACACCATGGTCGATCAGCTCAACGGCTTTGCGTCAGAAGTCACCCGCGTGGCCCGCGAAGTTGGCACCGAAGGTAAACTCGGCGGACAGGCCGAAGTGGGCGGCGTGGCGGGAACGTGGAAGGATCTCACCGACAACGTCAACTTAATGGCATCGAATCTCACGGGCCAGGTGCGCAACATCGCGGAAGTCACAACGGCGGTGGCCAACGGCGATCTTTCCAAGAAGATCACCGTGGATGTCAAAGGCGAAATTCTAGAACTGAAAAACACCATCAATACCATGGTCGATCAGCTCAATGGCTTCGCTTCCGAAGTAACGCGCGTGGCCCGCGAAGTTGGTACCGAAGGCGAACTGGGCGGGCAGGCCGAGGTGCGCGGCGTGGCCGGCACCTGGAAAGATCTCACCGACTCGGTGAACGCCATGGCGACGAATCTCACCGGGCAGGTCCGCAACATCGCCGAGGTCACGACCGCAGTGGCAAACGGCGACTTGTCGAAGAAGATCACCGTCGATGTCCGCGGTGAGATTCTAGAGTTGAAGAACACCATCAACACCATGGTCGATCAGCTCAACGGCTTCGCTGGCGAAGTCAGCCGCGTAGCCCGTGAGGTCGGCACCGATGGTAAGCTTGGCGGCCAGGCAGAGGTGCCCGGCGTGGCCGGCACCTGGAAAGATCTCACCGACAACGTAAACTCGATGGCTTCTAATCTCACCGGCCAGGTCCGTAACATCGCCGACGTGGCGACGGCGGTGGCCAATGGCGATCTTTCCAAGAAGATCACCGTTGACGTGAAGGGCGAAATTCTGGAACTTAAGAATACGCTCAACACCATGGTTGATCAGCTCAACGGTTTCGCTGGCGAGGTCAGCCGCGTAGCGCGCGAAGTCGGCACCGAAGGTAAGCTCGGCGGCCAGGCAGTCGTGAAAG
>Ga0209181_10011223_pt1 | contig 11512 bp, 11 predicted proteins | sample MAT05_FD_187208 | JGI IMG/M metagenome (GOLD analysis project Ga0209181, IMG submission 187208) | Freshwater microbial communities from Lake Fryxell liftoff mats and glacier meltwater in Antarctica - MAT-05 (SPAdes) (version 2) | ecosystem: Environmental > Aquatic > Freshwater > Ice > Liftoff... | reverse complement strand
CCCTGCTGATTGCAAGATTGGATAGATTGGTCATGGACAACTTAGTTCAACAAAGAAGAATGGATAGTTTGAAGGTTTTCTTAAATGACCAACTTCTTTTGATCCCCCAAATTCTGGCGAACACCAACCAGTCTTCACTTTATATGGATACGTATGAAAAAAGTCTTTTGTTTAGGAGCAAACACAACATGGAGAACATTCGCGCTCAGACAAAAGAAATTATTATAGCTGAAGAAGATATATTTAACCAACGTGTAAAAAAAGAAAGTGACTTTAGGAACATTGCGCCCTTTGCTATTTTACTTTACGCGTTGTTTGCGATAGGCGGAGCCATCGTATTATTTTTTCGGATACTGGAAGCGCTGCGCAAGCAGGAGAAGGCAAAAACCCAATTGGCCAAAAGCAATCAGTTTTTGAAAGAAGAGGTGAGGGTACGCGAGTTTACGCAAACGCTTTTAAGAAGCGTATTGGATAATTCTCCCAGCGGGATTTTGGCCTGTAAATCGATTCGCAATGAGGCCAACGAAATTTTTGACTTTGAGACCATTTTAGCTAACAACGCTAGCCAAGAAGCAGCTCAGAAAAAAGAGGATGAGATTGTTGGAAAAAAATTACGGGAAGTATTTCCGACCATAAAGACTCAGCTATTTGATGTTTTTAAGAAGGTGGTAGAAGGAGGAGAAACAGTTTCTATTGATAGCTATAACCAACCGGACACTAACAAATGGTATTCCATAAATGTCGCAAAATTAGGTGATGGCTTTGTGGTCACCTACACAGACATAACTGACCAGCGCGAAAAGGTAATTCTGGCAAACGAACGAGCATTATTGTTAAAAGAAGCGGAACTACTAGCCAACATGGGCAGTTGGAAATGGACCCTAAAAACCAAACAAATGGTGTGGTCAGACGGGCTCAGTCGAATATTGGGAAATACGAGCAAAAACGAAAACTCATGGGAGGCATTTATTGAATGCGCCCACAGCAATGACAAAGAGATGCTCCGAACCTTTATCACCAATGCCATGAATATGCTCGAGGGCTTTCGGATGGAATATCGGTGTGTTGTAAGAGGAGAAATCCGTAACTTCTATATATCGGTTACGGCCGAAACAGAAATTGAAAAAGGAAATATATTGGGCGTGGTGGTAGACATTACCGAACTGAAAGAAAAAGAACTGGAACTGGGGCTTATCAACAGCGACTTAAAACGTTCTAACGAAGATTTAGAGCAATTCGCCTACGTGGCCTCACACGATTTGCAAGAACCGTTGAGAAAGATCCGGGCTTTTGGCGATTTGCTTTCAACAAAATTCAGCACACAACTAGAAGATACCGGTTCAGACTATATTGCGCGGATGCAAAGTGCGGCCGCGCGTATGCAAGTTTTAATTCAAGACTTATTGGCTTTTTCCAGAGTTTCAAAAAGTTCTGTCCAAACCGAGGTAGTGAATCTCAATTTGGTAGTAGCCGAAATAATGGATGATTTGGAAAATCAGATTTTGCGCGAAAATGCGACCATTCAAATAGGCCAGCTTGTATCGATTAAAGGAGATCGGCCACAATTGAAACGCCTATTTCAAAATTTAATCAGCAATGCGATTAAATTCCATAAGGCAACGACACACTCGCAGGTAAACATTCAGTCAACCCAACTAGCGCAAACAGATATAAAAAAATATTTCCCGACCGCCCAGGCAGGCAGCGCATACGCAGCGATTAGTGTGGAGGATAATGGCATTGGCTTTAATCCTATTTATGCAGAACAAATTTTTAACATATTTCAACGCTTGCACGGTCGGCTGCACTTTGAGGGGACAGGTATTGGCTTAGCCATTTGCAGAAAAATTGTTTCCAATCATCGTGGAATCATTGTAGCTGAAGGAGAAGAAAATAAAGGATCTAAATTTATCGTTATATTTCCATTAATTTAGCCTAGGTGCCAGATGCTACAAAACACTGAAAAAGAAGTTGAATCCACTCACAATCCTAATGGCCGATGACGAACCGGATGACCGCTTTTTGATGAAACAAGCATTGGCCGAAAATAAGTTGTCCGACAAAATTGAATTTATTGAGAACGGAGTTGAGCTGATGGACTACCTTTTGCAACGGGCCAAGTATGCATTGAATAAACCAATTAAGCTAGGGCTTATTCTGCTGGATATTAATATTCCCAAAATGGATGGAAGAGAGATATTACGACAGATGAAATCTGATAAAGAATTGAGGCGAATATCGGCAGTCGTTTTAACTGCTTCTCAAGCAGAAGGTGATATTTTTCAAACCTATGATTTAGGTATGAACTCCTTTATTTGTAAGCCAACCAGCTTTCAAGATTTAGTTGAGGTAGTCCGCGAGATTGGAAATTATTGGTTTGGAATAGTGGTGCTTTCACCAAAGTAAGATATGAAAGGGATGATCATAAAAGTGTTGATTGTAGATGATGATGAAGATGATGTAAGGCTTGCCCGCGAGTATCTGTCGCAAAGCGAATCATTTCAATTTGATGTAACTTGGGAGCCAGACCCCACCCAAGCACAGGAGAAAATGGTGCATGGAGACTTTGATGTATTTTTGATCGATTACCGACTGGGAAGCGTAAGCGGATTGGAGCTTATCAAATACGCCACCAGTAATAAAGTGTTAAGACCTTCCATTCTACTCACTGGCCAAGGCGATTTGAAAGTTGATTTGGATGCCAGTCGCTTCGGGGCAGCTGATTATTTGATAAAAAATGAATTGAACTCCGCCCTGTTGGAAAGAAGCATTCGCTATGCTGTGTCTCAATCGAAAATCATTCGGAAGTTAGATGAGAAAGAAAAGAAATACAGTTCGTTATTTGAGCGTTCTATTGATCCTATTTTTTTAGCTCGGTATGACTTCACGTTAATTGATCTAAATCGATCCTTCCATCATTTTTTTGGACATCGATTAGAAGATGACCAGCAGCTTACTATTAAAGAAATATTTGCAGCGGAAGCAGACTACGATTATTTTCGAGATACTTTAAAAGAAACTGAGCAAATCAAAGAGTTTGAAGTATTGCTTGTCAATAAACACGGTCAAAAAAAATGGTGTTTGCTCAACTGCGTATTCATTCCCGATCAGTCTTCTGATTTTTGCTGCTACCAAGGTATTATACATGACATTACCTTGAGAAAAAAAACAGAAAAAAAATTGATAGAGACAGAGCAGTTTTCGATAGCTGGAAAGATGGCTCGCATGGTTGCCCATGAGGTAAGAAATCCACTTACAAATCTTAATCTCGCTTTAGAACAATTGAAGGATGAGCTTGCACCTGGCAGCGAAGCTGTGCAACTATATACCGACATCATTCACCGCAATGCCCATCGTATTGAGCAGCTCATTGGCGACATGCTCAACTCTTCTCGGCCCAGAGAACTTGACCTGGCTTTGGTAGCTGTCGATGATTTGCTGGAAGAGACGATAGGTATGGCCTTGGATCGCATTCGGCTAAAAGGAATTAAACTCTATCAGAATTGTGAGAAAAACCTTTCGCGGATTTTAATTGACAAAGAGAAAATAAAGATTGCGTTGCTAAATATTCTGATCAATGCCGTTGAAGCCGTGGCGGACGGCACCGGAATATTGAGTGTTACAGCCTCGGAAAAAGATAGCCTTATCACTATTGCTATTGCTGATAATGGAAAAGGTATTTCGCCCGAGGAAATGGAAAAACTATTTGAACCATTTTTTACCGCGAAGCCAACCGGCATGGGGTTAGGGCTCACGTCCTCAAAGAATATTCTCAACAGCCACAATGCCGAGGTACAGGTTGTCAGCGAATTGGGGAAGGGAACCACTTTCTTTATTCTTTTTAAATTGGCGAGTTAGGTTTTTTATCACCTGCCTTCCCGCAGCGTCTCCCTTTTCACTTCTCCTCAGGAGTCCCGCGTTTCGGGAACTCTTCCGTTATTTGAAACCCGATCATGATAAAGCGCGTACGTTCTGTGATGAGTTGCAAACTATTTTCCTGTTTTTTTTGATATGGAAATGTTGGACAACCCCCCGTGGATTTTCTACTCGGTAATTTCATTTGTGCATTTTGGGTTGCACACATTTCAACATCCTGTATAACACTAATAAAATTTTTACCTTTGGTGCAGGGCGGCTTTGTGCCAGCCAGGAAAGAGGGGCGGTCGTTATTGGTTTTATGACTGACTTCTCCGTTTTTATGCGGCTGTCTTTTGCTGTTCGCTGCCCGCCCCTTCGGGAATCAGCGGTTTAACGGAAGATGTAGGTGAGGCAGTGACCAGAACGTAAACAGGTAAGAAAAAGGAAAGCAGAGCAATACAATTGAAGCGCAGAAGTCCCCGAGGCGGAGACTCTGCGAAGAAAAAAATAGCATGTTTGATCGGGGCTTGCTTAACTATTGGAACCGAAATTTGCCAGCTAACTTGCGCGACCCTTTTGCTAATTATGAATATAAACGAGTGGGACAGGTTGGAGTTCCGGGTTTTTTGGCTGATAAATTTGATTGGGTCTTGAAAGACGAAGTTAATAACGGAAATGTATTAAGTTCAGGAAATCCCTCCGCTAAATCGGGGCCTTGGGTTATGACGGGACAAGGAATGCTAGGATTTAGTCAGTTTGCATTAGAGACAGCTATACATGGACCGAGACCGATGTATACCGGACCTAAAGAATCGGTTGCGACTAAAATCAATGCTGGAAGATTGTCTACCCGCCTTGGACTAGCAGGTGTGGCTATATCGATTGCCGATGGAGCTTTTAATAAAAATAGTTGGCAAAATCATCACACGGCTGACGTTGCAATCGGTTTAGGATTAACTGGCGCATCTTTGTTGGCATCAACAGCAACAGTTGCCGCATTTATTCCTGGCTTAAATGTGGCTATAGCAGTAGTCGGCCTAACATATTTTGCTCTAGACCTAGGTGTGCAAATTTTTTCGGAAGACCATAAAAGTATTAACCAAAAACTTTTTGACTAGTTTTATGATTTACGATTTTCTTTATGCCTTCTGTTATCAACTCAATGAAAAATTGAAATCTAATGATTCCAAGTTTTATGCTGGAACATTCGTAATTATTGTAATCTTCTTTCACGCTTTTTTTGTAATTGTAATTTTTAAATCGCTGACGGGAGACTATATAGAGAAAACGATTGGTTCGCCATCTAGTAAGTATGTTTTTCTGCCATTCGTGCTCATCGCAATGTGGATACTTGAACGTTTATTCAAAAGAAGAGCAGGCAGGATAATCACGAGATATGAAAGCAGATCGATTGTCTCAATGATAAATGGACTTTTGATATTTTGCATAGTCTTCCTGCCTCTATTAATTGGAGTTATGATTTTGAAAAAATGAATTCAGTTTAATTGAAAACAAGTAATGAACTCAAACAAACGCAGGGAAATGGATCAGGGGACGGCTATGAAAAGTTTGGTGTCTACGATGCGATAGGTTTCGGGGCGGACATGGCGGAGCTTTACCGGCAGGGCAATGGGGCGGTAAGGTATGGAATGCTGTTGGGAAGGCGGAACAGCTTTTGACAGACTCCAAGATCATCAAGACCATAAGCACCAGCTGGCAGGCTTTAAATACTTTCTGTAAAGGCCGTGAAGGCTGGAGGAAAATTTATAACTGGAATTGGCTTGGCTGCAGTCAGCATTGATGCTATTGATGATGCCACAGGTCACTGGGGAGCAGGTTTAGTATATCCAAAATAAAATCTTAAGTCATTATGAATTTCCTTATTAACACCTACTATATCTTTTTAAGAAAATATGGCATCAAAGGTGTAGAAGCATCCATCTACGGATTAACTTTTCCATTGGCAATTAATTGTATTACGCTACTCACTTTTTTTCTTTTCCTTTTTAGAACATTTGTGGTTGAAATCGATCTGTCTAGTTATATCACCACTGGATTACTGACATTGGGTTTTGGTTTTGGAATTAACCGCTATTTGGAAAATAGATATTTGTTCGGCAAAAATTTTAATGACCTACAATTACCAAAGGTCTTTTATTTTTTTGCACCATTGCATTACCTGATCTCTATATTCCTTTTTGTTATTAGTCTGCGCTTTTCATAGTGTTATTTAAGGCTGATCAACAAACGCAGGGAAGAGGTTCTGATTTTATCTATGACAACAATAATGCAATAGGGCTCGGTATTGGAATTGTTGAGCCAGGGTTTGGTGCTGCATGGGATGCAGCAAGAGCAGCACCAGGAGCGTACACCAACAGTGCTAAGATAATTTCCAAAGCGGGTGGTATTGGTTTGGTGAGTCTTAATGTCGCACTTACAGGATATACTTTATACAATGAAAAACAGAATGGCACATTCAATACTCATTCGATAGTCAATGGTGCCGTTACCGTGGTTGGCGTAGGGTTAACAATCACAGGGCTGGTAATTTCAGCACCTGTGGTAGCAATTATAGGTGCAGGTGTTGGAATTGGTTATCGAATTGCCCAGATTTCAGGTATAGACGGTTGGATTGATAGCAATTGGGGATTTAACAATAGGACACCAAAATGATAGTGATAGATTTTTTATTCAACATTTGTTTTGCACCATTTCAAAAGGTAAAGGCTAATGGGCGGTTAGCTGCATTAATATGGCTGACACCTTCATTAACATTTACTATCATGGGAATTTTAAATGTTTTGTTACATGCGGCTTTAGGAAGCGTGACCTCAATACTCAGTCCTCTTGCCTTGGGAATATTAATGCTTTTTCTATTTGCGGCTATCTATCTATTCCTAGATCGAATTTATTTGAAAGGGAATAGAAATGCAGGTGAGATAAGATTTCCAATTCTTTACGGGTTACTATTACCCATACTTGTAATTGGATCAATTGTATTTTTCTCCCTGACCATTTACAAATTTGGATGAAGGAGATTGATATAAAATTAAAAGCCCGGGTTGTTCCGGGCTTTTGTTTTTTAGTTAGAGATCAAATTAAGCTTTGCGTTTTTGATCAAAGCATCAAGGGCATAAAGAATGTGCTCACGTTCCTTTTCAGTAAAAGAGTTGATATCATTAAGCCGCTTTAGCATGGCTGGGTCTTTGAGAGCATTTGTGTTTTTGCTCTCGTCCAAGAGATAACCGACAGTAGTATCCACCAGCTTGGCCAGTTTGTTGGCCACATCAATAGAGGGCTTCATCTCATCGCGCTCGTACTTACCGATAACGGTATAAGAAGTGTCGAGCAGCTTTGCTAAATCTTGCTGAGAATCTACAACACTTAAAGAGTACAATAAAATCCTAAAGAGCTTGTCGAATAGAGTTGATCGAATATATTTGTATCGGATTAGGTACAAAAAATATTTTTCATCATGAAGATACCCTAGATCAAAACCCACTTAAGTTTAGCGCACGTACTCGACCACTACGGATTGAAGCCGGACAAGCACGGCAAAATGAACTGCCCTTTTCACGAAGATAAAACACCGAGCTGTCAAGTGTATTGAAAAACCCACACCTGCTTTTGTTTTTCGAGCCACTGCCCCATGAATGGAAAGAGCCTTGAAGTGATCGACTTCATTATGCACAAAGAAAGCCTGACTGCCGGAGGCAGTACCGATAAACATAACGCCATACTCAAAGCCCAATCATTGATCACGAACTTGGCGACAGCAACATCTACCGTGCCTATCGGCAGGCAGGCATTAAGCCGTGAAGAATTTTTAACGAACATGTTCATCTATTTTAAGAATGGCGTGTACAACAGCAAGCCCGCACTGGAATTCATTGCCAGCCGCTCGTTAGACCATTACGTGACAGAGATCGGTTACAACTCTGCATAGTTCCACCACGGCAAGCGCAAAGAAGAAACACTGGTCAACAACTGCTTAACGTATGGATTGCTGAGAGAGACAGGCATGATCAATGCCAGGTCGAAAGATGATAAGGCATACAATGTATTCGGTAAATGGTGCATCGTGTTTGCGTTACGCAACAAAGAGAATCAGGTAAGTGGTCTTTACTTCCGCAGCACCATTCCTTATCCGAGGAGTCTCCGCCTCGGGACTTCTGCGGTATAACGGAAGTGTGGGTAAGGAACTGACCAGAACGTAAACAGGTAGGGAAAGAATAGCAAAGCAATACAATTGAAGCGCGGTCCCGAGGCGGAAACCCCGCTAAGAATTGGGGGTTTTCAACGAGAAGTAGTGCTTGGCTAAACGACATTGACACCGGCTGTGTCTTATTCTTTAATAAGTTTATGATATGTCACTCCTTTATTACTCCATTGAATTTGCAATAGATAAAGGCCCGCCAATAAATCGTTTCCTAAAATTATCTCAGTAGTAGTGTAGTTGATTTCTTTTGAGTATAGCAGTTGGCCGGCTAACGAATAAACAGAAGTCTGTTTTATAGGGTCTGAGGTAAGCGCATTAACAAAGAAAGAGTTAGAAAAAGGGTTGGGATAAATATGAGTGCCATTGAGAGTTTCATCTTCTAGGCTGGTAACAATGTTGCCATCATTTAAAGTAAAAGCTAATGCAGGTGGGCTAGGTCGTGTTTCACGCGATTGCCAGTTGGTTGGATTATCAGAAGGCGTGATATTTCGAATCAAAAAAGTAACAAATCCTTCCTTTTCGAAGCGAGCCTGATTTACAAAACTTGTAACATTCCACTCATAGTACCCGGTATTGTTGCCAATAGTAATCGTGTCTAATGCTTTTAGCTCTTGCGCTGTAGTAATCGGCTTATTTGTCCAGGTAATTTGATTCTCACTCCAGGTTTTGTTTCTAAGCCCTAGCACAGAAGTTTTTACTCCGGGCGTACCGCCACCCACTATTTTTAACAAAACTTTGTCAATTCCTTTATTAATTGAGCTAACATCAAATCCTACATAGGATTCCCTAACGTTACTTTCGTTAGAAGGATCTAACCGAGTAAGCAACCGCTGGATATCTGTGACACCATACCTTTCATCGGCATTTGTACCTGCACGGACATACGCATCCATTGTTGCATAGATGGTAGCAGGATCAGTGCTGGTCAAGGGCTCAAGAGCTACGCGAAACGGAATATTAGCAGTAGCTACATTATTATGATTATCACGCACAAAAACATAGAGTCTATAGTTTTGAAGATTAGCTGGCGCACGAAAGGTAATAGTGGTTGAATTCTGCTGAACGATGAGCCCGGGCAAGTAAGTGATAGTCGCGGGTGGTGAATTCGTAGTACCTGCAGTTCCTGTTTCGGGCCTAAACAAAAACTCGTACGTCAGCGGGTCGTTTTCAGCATCGGTCACTTCAATCGTGGCAATATTGCCAACGTCATTTATAAGAACGGGGCTTTGGCTCGCACTTCTAGTATTTATTCTTGCTGAAACAATTTTGGGCGCTCGGTTTGCAGGCCACGCGCCTGACCAAACATAATTCATCACATCTACTACTTCAGTTTCTTCACCCGCTGTGGTGGGCATAAAAAGGCCAAACCAAGTAGGCGTTCCTTCGACTTTATCTGCCCAAAGAAAAACATAAGAGCCAAGGCATTTTTCAGGATTTCCTAAGATGGCACTTTCGTATCGTGATTTGTAAAGAGCAGCTTTCTCTGTACTGGTTTGTTCAAGTTCTGCCCCCCACGTTGTTTTGCTAACCTCCCATGGACCATTTGGTCCCCATTCGGTAATCACATGCGGTTTTTGCCAGCCTGCTGTTGCTAACGTACCTGCCACACCTCCTATTCCTGCATAGGCATTCACCCCAATCAGGTCGAGCGCTGGTGCGCGTTGCATAATATCTTTTGCTTTGCCTACATCAATTCCTGCCGTTATTGTGAGCGTGGGGTGGTTGCCATCTTCAGCATGAATCATCACGGCTATTTCATTGATGGCATCCCATGCCTTTTTATTAAACGAAGCTGAGCTGACATTGAGTTCTACTTCATTGCCTATCCCCCATGCCAACACAGCGGGGTGATCTTTGTATTGGCGTACCCATAATCTAAAAGCCTCTAGTTGATCTCTAACAGCGATGGTATTATTGTAATCAAAGCCATGTTCTTGATGGCCTACCCACAAGCCCATCATCACGGTAAGCCCAAGTTGATGAGCTTGATCAAGCATGGTAATGGTGCTGGCGTCTGTACCCCACGTGCGAATGGAATTGCCGCCATATTCTTTCAACCTATCAGGAAAAGCATCTCCCCCGGCTCCTTTAATAAAGTAAGGCGACCCATTGCGCATCATCACATGGCCGTTGGCAGTAGTAGTGATGGTGACAGGAATAGGCTGTGCATTGACAAGGAAGCCAAGAAATAAAAGAAGGGAAAGGCAAATTAATTTTATCATCGATTTATTGATAACAAGGTACAAAGAAGACAACACGCAAAACTGTTAGTAAAAACAATAAACCCCTCGCGCTGTTCGTCACGAGGGGTTTAAATTTTTAACCTAAAATTCAATTAACCAATAAAATACGGTACCCACCTTTAATCGGCCTGAGTACCAGCCAAATCAACTACCTTTATTTATTAGGATTTTTATTGTAATCCTTCGCATCAATGATCCTGATATTATCTAAGAAGTAGGTATTATGATCGTCACTTATGGAAGCAACTATTCTATCATTCCAACCATTTCCATTGCCTGGCACTTCTAAAAACCCACTAGGATTTGGAAAGCCTGTCACTCTAGCATTAAAATTTACTGCGATGTAGTCTATTTGGTCGAGCCCAACGGTCGCATCATCAGTAAAAGCTAGAGCGGTAGAACTTTGAAGGATTGGTTTGTCAGTAACTCTTCTTCCCGTTGTGGTAGTTCTTGAACTTCTTCTACTAAACGTTATGGTTTGCCATTGGTTAGCAGCCGACACTGAACCCGTCAAGTAAAACTTCTTTCCAAGAGGAAGACCACCGTTGAAATCCCATTTTGCTTTATTACCTATTTCTAAAGATATTGGAATTGCCTTTGCACTATCCTGTAAGTCAAAGCTCCAGGCTCTTCTGGCATCAGCAATCTTCCACGAAAGATCTGTATTTGGTAAATCCGGACCACCTACAACTCCACGCACGGTTGTAATTTTAGGAACTTGCTTAAAGTAAACGTTCATTTGAATAACTCGTGTGCCGGCTACAAGACCCTGCATATCAGTTTCGCTTAACCTGGACGCAAATTCAAAGAAAACAGCTCCACCTCCTTGATAACGCCACTCATGGGCACCTAATCTATCTACTTTAAGAACCTTATTGCCAACGTTGGCGGGGGTTGGGTCTGCAATGTCTTGAACTACGTTGTACGCACGCGTCCAATCTTCAAAACCCCTATCAACGGTAATATCTTTTACTGAACTATTTGGAGCAACCGCTTGAAAATTAAACAGCACCTTTGGGTTTCCTCTGAAATCAGGATTTTGGATCGTTATTGTAGCTGGTGTAGCTCCAACCTTTGGCGTAGCTTGTTTATCAGTAACGCCAAAAGTAAGAACAGCGGGGCCAAGTGTCTGATTTGCAGCCACCGTATATTCATACGTAAAGTTATCTTGCGTCAAATCGGTCGTATAAGA
>Ga0209181_10011222_pt1 | contig 11515 bp, 8 predicted proteins | sample MAT05_FD_187208 | JGI IMG/M metagenome (GOLD analysis project Ga0209181, IMG submission 187208) | Freshwater microbial communities from Lake Fryxell liftoff mats and glacier meltwater in Antarctica - MAT-05 (SPAdes) (version 2) | ecosystem: Environmental > Aquatic > Freshwater > Ice > Liftoff... | reverse complement strand
ATTTCCAACTAATCCGATCGCAAACGATCGGTGCAACTGCGGCTTCTTAGAAACCACACCCAGCCAATATTCTAACTCCAATTTGCGCGAACCTCATTTTCACCTGTCAATAAGCCTCCCTTGTTTTCAATAAAAACTCTCCAAATTCCTGAAACCCTTACGCTACAAGCTGCGCGGATCGTCACGGAAAAATATGGGTTTTGGCGATCGCTCTCGATCCGCGCAAATTTCTGTTGGGTTGGTGAGAGCAGGCAGGCTTCTTTAGATCAATCTGACCTCTGAGTGATCTGCAACATCGTCCGATCGCCATACTCGCCTAGAGTCATAGCTTTCCAAGTTTTGGCAGACCTTATTTTGTTAGAAAATTACTCAAAGACTCAGCCCATAATCATTTTAGCTTTCAACCTGGCAAATCTATAAAACCCCGCTTACCTTTGCCATAAATATCACCGTTTCTTCTTGGGTTGTGCCACCTTAACGGTTCTAGGCACATTTCCTGGTGCATTCCCCCAAGTCAAATCAAAGCCCTTAGTTTTCAGCTCTTGAATAAACTCCATCAGTTGATCTCCCTCTTCCCGATGCTCCCAAGGCGTGAGATCGCCATAAAACACCGTTACAATCTCTAGAAACTGGTTTTCAACAGGCAGCATCCGATGCCATACCGAACTCACAAAACTAGGTCGCTTATCTCCAGGGTTTTTACCTCCAATAGCAGGTGTAGTTTTAAACGTTTCACGATGAAATAATCGCACTGCTTCAGACTGCTGCGTCGGCTTCGTGTAGACAGCAACCCGCCCAGGATGCCAAGACTCTCGCCAATCCAGCGATTGCGCAGAAGAAACATTAAGGCGATCGCAACAACTTTGATGCAACTGGTTCAGAAAATCTGTTAAATCACCTTTTGTGTGAATACCATCAATATCATCCGAAGTCCAATGACAGCCGATCGCAAACTTCTTATACTCAGGATAAAAGCGATCGTGCCATACCCGTCGCCAAGACTTCCCAAAGCCTCCCATAATGAATGCAAATTTCACAACTTTTTCAATGAAAGCGCGATCGCTTTGTGGCGCATCTAAATACAATATCCCTTCCGTTTTATAAGTTGGGTTCTGACCACGGTTATTAAGTTCTTCAGAACGCGACTGCCAAACTAGCCGTACCGTACTTTCAGACTTTTGATGTCCAAATAAAGCATCTGCACTCGTCTCAACCTTCGAGTTATCGCCACAAACCCCTGCCAGTAGACGCCTCACATGTCCCCGCAAACTTGCCTTAAATAAATTAGGACGAAACTCAGGTAGACCACTGCGTAACTGAGAACTCACCCCAACCCCCGACAACAAAAAGCTAGACGAATAAGCGGGCGTAATGATAGGTTTACCTGGAATATTCCCACCCATTCCGTACCCATTGCTTGTCTTACCACCCACGCCTCGCTGTAAAGCAGTAATTAAAATCCGTCGAACCTCCTCCCAGTTCATAGTCAATTCAGCACTACTAAACTCAAACATCATCAAAGGCTTATAAAAACTGACGATCGCATTGGCAGAAGTCGAACTCTTTCCCGGCGACCCGACTTGCCTAGGTTGCTGAGGATGAACCACATCAATCATCCGCTCTGCCCAATTTCCCACCGGGTAAGCTCCTAAGAACCGCAATTCTCCTGGCTTCTCAGGACTCCCGCAATAGAGCAATTTTTGCTGATCATCGCAAGCCCTCTTAAACAATCCCTTCACGCTACTCCCCGTCAAAAAAGGAATTCCGTACTTACCTATAGAAGGACGAGCAATACTGTCCTGTCCACAATTGCTAAATAACCGAAACGGAAACTCAACCATGATCCGATAAACAAAACCATCCACACCCTCTGGACGAATTTTGTGCTGATAGCAGGGTTCACCCTGTTTATTCGCGTATATCCATTCTTCAGTCCAATCGTCCAAGTCTTGATTATTTCCAGCAAATTGCAAACTACAACGTCCATCAACTTGGGCACGATACATCATTGGAATTCGTCCAAGGATATTATCAACAGGTTGATCTTGTGGTGGAACTTCTTTGACAACTCCAGCTTTTTTAAATGCGGCTGCGAACATAGTTTAATCCTCTCCATTCTTTTTCTTATAGCGCTGAGTCCACCACACTAAGGAATCACAGAGCTGTGTTAGTACCATCAAAGCAGCTCGCTGAGTTTCCATTGGCATCTGCCAAATTTGTTCTGCCATTGCCTCAACTTTCTTCGTTTCACCATGCCGCACTGGGTCATTAGGCAAACTGAATCCAGCCTCTGCCAATACATCATGCAATGCTTGCCAAACGGCTTTCCAGTATTCTCCTTTATCCCTATCTTTAGAGTCTCGCATCAGGCGTAAATGTTCACCCCAAAATCGTTCTAATCCATAGGCAACAGACATTCTCATCTTATGAGATTCGTTGAGAACGTTCTCCAGATCTCGACGATCAATGACCAGTTTTTGAGCAGCATGATCCAACTTGTAGGGCTTCCATCCCGTTGATTGCTCAGTCGTTGTAGATTCAGGCATCGTTATTTTTTCCTTATTTTTAGTGATTAAACTTTGTCCTGGACAGTTTTCAGCATGACTTGGGTGCGACCAAAGCCCACAGATTCGAGTCCACCAAAATATAGCTCCTTACTCTCCTGCATGTGCGCTGCTTTAGTGAATTCCTCCCATGCAACAGGTTTTTCGTCATATTCTTTGCGAAGTGCGATCGGGAAAACCATCACCGATCCCTCTGGCAACGCTTCTATGTTAAAAAATGCTTTGCCCTTTGCAATTTTCTGGTTCTCATCCAAAGAAACGCGGCTCTGACGGTAAAGCGCCATGTCATGAATCATTGCAATTTCAGTGTCTTCCATCACAATCAGTAAATGCTCTTTCGCATCATTGATTTCTGTCGGCATGTATTCTGCCAAGTATTTATCTTCGTCGCCCAAGCGAAAAAAACCCAGATTAAAAAACAGCGTATCGCTAGACTTTTTACCAAAGTAGCTACGGGGCTTAAACACATGCTGCGGTTTGCCAACAATTCGCTGATAGCGCTTTAACCATGCAGGGCAAGAGACTCGGACAATCGGCTGGTTGGGGCAATAAACAGGAATCCAAAGCAAAGAGGCATATTCAAATTTAACAATTCCTTCACTGGTGCTATTTGGATTGCCTGGAACCGCATCTTTACCATACCAAAACCCAAAGTTTTCCTTCTCCTGTCGCATGTCCGCCCGAAACCGCCCGCGAATCGAGCTGCCTGGAACAATTCCCGTTTGGGTAAACTGATCCCGAAAAATCAGGTTGAGGTTCCCGGTTTCTTCGCCAGCACTGGCACCCACATGGAGCGGGGCAAGCGTTTCAATGATGCCGTAAGCTTTTTGGTACATAGTCTTGTGATTGAAAGAGTGATGAGATTGAGAGAGCTAATAGAACAACAAAAACACTAAGGCGCGATCGCCCCCGCAATGGGATTGGCAACCCTTGCGGTATTTGCGGAGCAGCGCGCATTAGGCAACGGCAACGCTAATCCACAGCCCCAGCGATTGAGATACGGCCCTTCCTGGGGAAAGAGCGCATCCGCCCATTTCTGCCACGGGGGTTGCTCCGTTTTTAAGACATACACCGTTCCCGCTGGCACCGCATATCGCCCCCGTGACAAGAGCTTGGGCTGATCCCGTTGATGATCATCCTTGCCAAACTCATCTTTGCGATTGCCCAACCGATAGCGAAACGGCGCGGGGCGCTCAGTCATCAGGGTTTGGACTTGCCCTTTCCAAGCCTCTGGGTAGCGGTAGGACAATCGATTAGAACCCCACAGAGCCGGAGTGATTAACGTGAAAGCCCGACCTAGAGGTGCTTGAAGCAGCGTTTGAGTTGTATCTGCCAACACTGTACAGTTCACATCAACCAAGTGTCCCTCACCGCCAAAGCGGTACCATCCAGGTTCGATCTCCAAGTTTGAGAGATACACCAAACAAGTATCAGGAATCATCTGCACTGCATTTTCCAAAAACAGCGAACCCTGGTCAGATTCAGCATCTGTCCATACTCGCCGCTCATCTGCCCGCAGTCGGGGATGCAAATGCGGGACAAACTCCCAAGGGTTGGCATAGACGGTTTGAGCAGCTGCTTCAGCTTTATCCCAATCAGCAATTGGGAACCAGGTTTCTTTAGAATATTTGCTACTGGGAGGTTGACCTCCTGGTTTAACTTCTAGCGGAACCCAGCGATCATAGGTAGTAGGATCGGCTTGCCAAGCTAGTAAATGAGTTACTTCACCCCGACGTAGTGGCTGCTCTTTAGATTTAGGAGCAAGCTTGGTTACATAATTAAAAGGGGTCGGCACAAAGAACTTTTGAGGTTGGTCGGCAAATGCCCAGAATGGTCCTGCCAATTGCAGCGTTCTCAGTTCTTCAAGTTGGGTCGAGTAGGCGGCGGCGAGTAGCCCAGACAGTGTTGCCGCACTAGGCGGAAACTTGGCACCCGATCGCCCCACCAAGTTTTCGGGCGAGAGGAATGCGCCAGCACTGCCATAGAGCAAGCCCAGCGGTTCAATGGTAATGAGGTACTGAAACATAGACCTGGATGATAAACAACTAAGCAACTTGTCGGTCAGCGGCACTCTCTCCGCGATGCAAATGAAAGCCAACTTTGGCAAGGTTAATCACCCATTCGTTGAGAGCTTCTTGCTTTGTCGCCTCACTGTCAAAGCGATCGCCATCGCCCAGCACGCCAGACTGCCCCGCATCATTCCAGCGAATCGATTTATCTTCTAAATCGAGGCACTGAGATTTGCCAAAGTAAACCTTAAAGAGTGCTAGAGCGACGGTATTATTTTTAGCAAAGGCGTGACGAGATTCCAGAGCTGCAACATCTTGGAAAAAATGCGTCCAGTTTGCGTTTTTTCCCGTCTTGCCGTTGCGATCGCAATAGTCATTCAATACAGGCAGATAATCCCAAGGGCAAGTCCATTCCAACGTATTACCACTGTTGAACAAAATCCGAATTGCAAGGCGATCGCGCCCGCTGCTTTTTGCTGATTGTTCAGCTTCGCGGCAGTGCTGCAACACATCCCGCTGAGGTACACCCGGAGCTGTCCAAACAAAGCCAATACTCACAGTAATTTTCTGCTTGTGGGTTTTCCAAATTTCAGGAAACTGGTAAAACCAATTGAGGCAATCTTGAGCTGTTAGTTCACGCTGCGGATGGTTGCGATAGAGGACACCCAGGAAGTCATCACCACCTGCATAAATGATGCGTCCATCCTTATCCTGGACTTGCCTATCATCATCAACAAATCTATATCCAGCTTGTTCATTAGAATTGGGGAGCTTTGTTTTTAATGCTGCACCCCAGTCCATCATGGCTCGGCTAAATTCATTTAGGGCAGTGGCTTCATTTTGATCATTACTTTTTTCTCTTAAGTATTCACCAATGCGATCGCCATCTCCCTGAAACCATCCCGTCCAACGTTTTTCTTCGGGAGTTTTAGAGTGCCGATGGATGTCGGGAAAGCCCATCGGCACTTCAATTTTAAGGCGTTGATCTGATTCAAGATTGAAATGATCGGCGATCGTCGGTAACGTAATTAGTCGTTTAACCAGCTCTGCAATACTGAGTCGTTCGTTAGGTGCAACAATAGACTCAGAAAATTCATCACTGAGTCTTTGATAAAACTCTTTCTGTTGGTGTTGTCGCTGAGCGAATGAGTCTCGTTTCGAGTCGAACTTGTCCGCCATGCCAGACCAAGCGATCGCATCGGCTCCAGAGAGAGTGGAGCTTTCACCGCTCCAGTTAATCCCTGTCCAATCCCGCGATCGCTTTTGTTCATTGAGGCGACGGCGAACATCACCAATGCGATCGGGTAGGTTACTATCTTTAATATCAGTCTGTGCCCAGAAGAATTCCCAGGTGTGATTACTGCAAACATTCCAAGCCCGTTGCCAGCAGTATTTAAATTCTGGCAGACGCTGCTCAATTTCTTCGCGACAGGCTTCTACAATCTTTGTCCAAGCTTGATCAAGTGTAGCCTTAGCTAGAGACTCAGGAAAATCGCCTTGGATAATAACTTGGTTGGGTGTGCCCTGCGTCACATTGATTAAAGCGGGAGAAATTACTGTACAGTTCGATTGCTTTGCTGCTTCGCAAAGCTGGCGAGCTAAATAGGACAAAAGAAATGAACTCCCGTACAAATCTCTGAGCTTGCGCGATTTTTCAATAAAGCCTTGAACTGGGGCAAAGGTCAGGGCTGTGTAAACAGAGTCAGGCATGGCAGTATAGAGTGGAGAAACAGAGCTGTGAACCAGACACTTGTGAGTCAACCATGATTGTGCCAGATGGCTGGAAGGGGGTGCTTCCAGATGCTAGTAGGATGAATAAAGATTAGCTCACATCAAAATACTATACAGCCGTACATTTGTCCGGATAAAGCGGGTTGTTCAAGAAAATAAGAGCAAAATACTATTTTTAATCAAAATTAATTTAAAGAGTTGGTAAAGCTTTAGTTTCCTTCTACCACCTTGTAATGCACCCTAGCTCCGTACTGCCCTGTAATTCCTAATGAATAAGAAATTTCGTCAAACTCGGTTAAGCCACATCCTATCATCACTCCAGTCGGGGCTGTCGTCACTCCAGTTGGGGCGGATCTTTCGGCGGCTGGGGCTGCCACCTTGGACTTTTGCAGGCATTGGACTGACCGCGATCTGGTTTAATTATTTGGGTGTTTTGTTGGAAAGGCTACTGCGAGATGTCTTGGGATTAAACTCTGAGCGTGCCACACTAGCAGATTATGTTCCAGGAGTCCTGGTATTTTTCGTTCCGTTTGCTGTATTGATGGCGATCGCCCACTTCCAAAAACACCAACGAATTTATCATGGTGTTGTCCCTCGACTGCAACAACCAGAGGGTAAGCGAGGACTCATCCTACTGGTGTCAAAGCGTGAGAGCGCTCTATTTGCCATTGAATATCACCTGCAAAAAGGCACTTTAGAATCGGTGTGGCTATTGCCCTCCGATGGCAGCGATGGGCAGGCGTTTGGCGACGGGTCTTATCTAGCGGCACAAGCCATTTATCAGGATTGTCAGGCGTTGACAGTGAAGTATCAGCGACGGCTCCAGGTAGAAATTAATCGCATGGGGGTTTCGCCTTCGGATAGTCAGGATACGTTTGATGCGGTGAATCGAATCTTTCGACAGAGTGGCTATGACCCCTATGAGGTGATTGCTGATTTTACAGGAGGAACGAAGCCGATGTCGGTGGGAATGATTATGGCGTGTTTGCCAGCGGAACGGGAGCTGGAATATGTTTCTTACACTCCTGATAATAAGCGATCGCATGGTCCGTTCTTAGTGGACTATCAGCATAAAGCGTTTGATTTGATGAGTTAAATTCTACTGAGATTAGGTGTGGAACACTTAAAAGAACGGTTTCTCTGTGCTGAAAATTTTCAACAGGCATGGGCAGAAGTTGCCAAAAACCAAGGCTGTGCCGGGGCGGATGGGGAGACGATCGCCCACTTTGCGCGAGATAGCGATCGCTATCTGGCTCAGCTTCAGCAGGCAGTATCGGAGGGTCGCTATCGGCCGATGCCGTTGCGGCAGTTGTTTATTCCAAAGCGAACGGGCGGCTGGCGCGAGTTGGGGGTTCCTCCTGTGCGCGATCGCATTGTGCAACAGGCGTTGCTAAATGTGTTGCACTCTTTGTTAGAGCCACAGTTTGAGGATTGTAGCTTTGCTTATCGACTGGGGCGATCGCATTTATTGGCAGTCGAGAAGGTAGCGTACTGGCGACGGCATGGCTATGAGTGGGTGTTGGATGGAGATATTGTTGCTCCACCAGTATTGATGCAGCAGGCGTTGGTGGCGGCGTTGAAGGAGAAGCAAGAACCGATTCCCCCCCCGTTGTTTGTCGTGTTGGGATATGGGGTGCGATCGCCGATATCGGTAGTCATCAGTTCAGATGAAACGACTTGGGAAATAGATATGGCAACGCTCTATTTAGTGCAGCAGGGAACGACAGTAAAACTGATGCAAGAACGGTTTGTGATTCAGGCTCCACAAGGCGCTCGGCAGGAGGCAATTCCAGAAATTCCGATCCGTGAGGTGGAGCGGATTCTGGTATTTGGCAATGTGCAGTTGACGACGCAGGTGATTTCGACTTGTTTGGAGCTACAGATTCCGGTGATTTTTTTGACTCAGTTGGGGGAATATAAGGGGCATTTGTGGAGTGCGGAAGCGACGGATTTACTCATTGAGACGGCTCAGTTTGAGCGGCAAAAGGATGATGGGTTTCAGTTGGCGATCGCGCGATCGATGGTGCAGGGAAAGCTGTGGAACTCGAAACAGTTATTGCTGCGGCTCAACCGGAAGCGGCTATTGCCAGAGGTGGCAGAGGCGATCACTAAGTTGGATGAGTACCGTGCGGCGGTGGGGGTTGCGGGCAATACGGTGACGATGGATCAGGTGCGGGGATATGAGGGGGCGGGGGCGGCGTTGTATTTTCCAGCGTTGGGTCGGTTGGTGAGCAGTCCAGGGTTTTCGTTGACGGGGCGCACGTTTCATCCGCCCCAAGATCCGATGAATTCGCTGTTGAGCTTTGGGTATACGCTGCTGTTGAACAATGTGTTTAGTTTGCTCTTAGCAGAGGGGTTAAATCCTTACTTGGGTAGTTTGCATGGTGCGGAGCGGCAGAAGGCGTATCTGGCGTTTGATGCGATGGAGGAGTTTCGATCGCCCATTGTTGATACGTTGGTGATGAAGTTGGTGAATCAAAAGATTTTGAAGCCAACTGATTTTACGTACCCAAATGCGAAGGGCGGCATTTATTTGGAGGAACCTGCCAGGCGGATTTTTCTCAAGGCTTTTGAGGCGCGGATTTGTGAGAAGGTGGCGCATCCTGATGTGCAGGAGCCTGTTTCTTATCGGCGGGTGATTCAGCTTCAGGTGAAGCGTTATGTGAGGGCGTTGCTAGGGAATGAGCCTTATGAGCCGTTTCGACGGGTGATTTAGATGCTGGTTGTTGTTGTGTATGACATTGCTGATGATAAGCGACGGTTGAAGCTTTCTAACTTTTTGGAGGGATATGGGCGGCGGGTGCAGGAGTCGGTTTTTGAATGTTTTTTGAGTTTGCGGGAGATGCGAGATTTGCATCAAAAGGCTTTGAAATTGGTGAAGCTACCTGATGATAATGTGCGGTTTTATTGGCTCTCGCCAGATGCGGTTTCGAGGGTGTTAACGATTGGTAGTTTGCCGCCAGAGGAGCCACCAGAGGCATATATTATTTAACAGGAACTATGGCTTGCCACAGAGGGGGGGCGATCGCTTAAACCTTCGTGGTTTCGTTGACCTGTGTGGGTTGCTTGTGGGGTAGGGGTTTCAGAGTGTGAAGTTGTGGTTTTTTCGAGGGAGGAGATGATAAGCTAAGAGGCAATTGCCCCCTCTGTGGCTTAAGAGGTTTAGAGTTCGCTCTAGACCTGGCTTTTAGAAGGGGTGAGTTTACCGATTCATTGAAATCGGATTAGTTGGAAACTTCATAATGGTGAGTTTCCAGGTTTTTTTTCTTTACGTTTACCGATTCATTGAAATCGGATTAGTTGGAAACCTTCGGAAACCTGGTTTGGGCTAGGGTTTGCAAAAATAAGCGAGTTTACCGATTCATTGAAATCGGATTAGTTGGAAACATGGTTTGCATATCAGGTGATACATCTCCCTCATAAGAGACAAGTTTACCGATTCATTGAAATCGGATTAGTTGGAAACAATAACCTCAAACCCTTTGAAAAACGTGGTTAAGTCGAGTTTACCGATTCATTGAAATCGGATTAGTTGGAAACCGGATACCATTGTCCTTGAAGATTTTCTTGAGTCGCCTGTTTACCGATTCATTGAAATCGGATTAGTTGGAAACTTTCCTTTCCTTAAGCAATTAGTTTGTATCCGTATCTTTATTGTTTACCGATTCATTGAAATCGGATTAGTTGGAAACTCTCAAGCTAGAGCTTTACTGCCATGCTTTTTGGGGAACACCGGTTTACCGATTCATTGAAATCGGATTAGTTGGAAACGAGTAAAACGAACCCATAAGCAGAAACCAAAATACCAATCGTTTACCGATTCATTGAAATCGGATTAGTTGGAAACTTTTTTAGCCCTTCACCTGACTTTAGTCGTACCAATGTCCGTTTACCGATTCATTGAAATCGGATTAGTTGGAAACTCTCCAAAGCTTGCCCCGTCAAGAACAAACGTGTCCCGTTTACCGATTCATTGAAATCGGATTAGTTGGAAACTTAAAAGTATGGACGGTTGTTCCGACAATCACTCTTATCGTTTACCGATTCATTGAAATCGGATTAGTTGGAAACTGTCCTGCTCCCTGCCTTGTACTGTTAGTGCCTGGTTAGGTTTACCGATTCATTGAAATCGGATTAGTTGGAAACAAGGGCGGTGACTTGTTGAAGGAATTTTGTCCACTCGGTTTACCGATTCATTGAAATCGGATTAGTTGGAAACCTTGAATCGTGGATCTTCAAAATCTATAACTTCAAAGAGTTTACCGATTCATTGAAATCGGATTAGTTGGAAACAAAGGATAGAGGAAAAAAGTATCCCCTACAGCAAGATAAGCGTTTACCGATTCATTGAAATCGGATTAGTTGGAAACTCCTCAATTTTATTAAAAAACGTAACAGCAGAGTATGGTTTACCGATTTATTGAAATCGGATTAGTTGGAAACAAGATTGCACTCGTAGGCAATCAAACTATCCGCAAAACCAAAGTTTGTTTACCGATTCATTGAAATCGGATTAGTTGGAAACTTTCTGTTTTCATGCGCCCTATCGCTGGCTGAAAAGGCCAGTTTACCGATTCATTGAAATCGGATTAGTTGGAAACAAAGAAACAAAGCCGCCAAAATGAAATCCATCTATTGTTTACCGATTCATTGAAATCGGATTAGTTGGAAACTTTGCATCTACGTTTTGAGCCAGTGACTTAGGTGCGTGTTTACCGATTCATTGAAATCGGATTAGTTGGAAACTTCAGTTTCACGTTCAGACACAATAAATTGCCTACAAATGGTTTACCGATTCATTGAAATCGGATTAGTTGGAAACGACTGCGGCGGTCATTTTGATTAATTAACGGGCGCAGTGGTTTACCGATTCATTGAAATCGGATTAGTTGGAAACTGGAAAAGGCTTGAACGGTGACGGTGGCTTCCATGACTCGTTTACCGATTCATTGAAATCGGATTAGTTGGAAACTTCACGTTTGTGTTTCCGCCTTTTGTTTCAGGGGCGTTTACCGATTCATTGAAATCGGATTAGTTGGAAACGCTTGGGAGCGCGATCGATAATGCTCATCATGTCAGCACAGGTTTACCGATTCATTGAAATCGGATTAGTTGGAAACAATTATTTCTAGACTAGGAGTTGTAGATTGGTTATCAGCGATCGCCAACTCTCCTTCAGCTTTTGCAGACTCAGAGCTTGAGCGATCGCCT
>Ga0209181_10011221_pt1 | contig 11516 bp, 10 predicted proteins | sample MAT05_FD_187208 | JGI IMG/M metagenome (GOLD analysis project Ga0209181, IMG submission 187208) | Freshwater microbial communities from Lake Fryxell liftoff mats and glacier meltwater in Antarctica - MAT-05 (SPAdes) (version 2) | ecosystem: Environmental > Aquatic > Freshwater > Ice > Liftoff... | reverse complement strand
TGAACCGCGTCGAGCTAATTTAATGACTATCTCCCATAAAACCGCTCCAGATCCCGCGGTGAATCGAGGTCGATTAGTCCCGCTTCGAAAGGCACTTCGGCGCAATCGGTCCGGTGTTTCACAATTACCCAGCGGGCTCCTTTATCACCCGTCAAGCCGAGTAGTTCGTCAACGTATTTGGTAGCAAACAGAGCAGGCACACCCAAGGGTCCTTCGGCACCGTAGCGACAGGCTACAATTCCTTTTTCGCCTTCCAGAAAGGTCTCGACCAGATTCAGCAACAATCCCAGCGAAACATGGGGCTGATCGGTTAGCAGTACCAGCACCGCATCGAGTTTGGTTTGGGTCACGAACAAACCTGCCAGACCCATTTTAAGGGAAGATGATAATCCCTCTTCATGGCGCGGGTTGTCGATAAGCGTGACTGGCAATCCTTCCAGTTCGTCGGCAACGGCGTGGCGATTAGCCCCCAAGACAACCGTTACAGGGCCTTTCTGTAGTGCCAGCGCCATGTCGGTTATTCGCCGAACGAGGGTTTTGCCCTGATGGACAAGCAACTGCTTTGGCTGCCCCAACCGCGACGATGAGCCTGCGGCTAAAATAATGGTTCCGATTGTCATGGTATAATAGCTTCTGGATATCCGACTTCGCACAGAAAAAGGCCGCTTGCGGGGGCTGCCCTTCCTGCTACCTGCCGGTCGAGAGCCAGGATAATTCGTGCAAAATCGGCAGTGGTCATGCGCCCTTGCCCCACTTCTAAAAGCGTTCCGACAATAGCCCGCACCATACCCCACAAAAATCGGTTGGCCCGGATATGGAAGGTCATGTCATCACCCGTATCGGGGCGCCATTCGGCCAGGTCGATTGTACAGTGAAAGTGCTTTACGGCCGCTTTAGCCCGGCTAAAACTTTTGTAATTGGTGTGTTGTAGCAGAATGCTGGCCGCGTCGTTCATAGCGTCAATGTCCAGGGCGTGCCGAAAATAATACGACTGTCCGGGCCGAAATGCGTCTTTTTGTCGCCTGATCCGGTATTTGTAATAGCGCGAATTGGCCGAAAAACGGGCGTGGGCTTCAGGTTCTACCGGAAAAATGCGCCGTATGGCTATATCCGTCGGCAACATGGCATTCAGCGAATACACAATCTGAGCGGGATCTGCGAGCGGTTCCGGCAGGTCGAAATGGGCGAACTGCTGTTCGGCGTGAACGCCCGCGTCAGTTCGCCCACTACCCAAAATATACACAGGCTGACTCAGTCGTTTGCTCATTGCCTGCTCAATTTCGGCCTGTACACTGTGTCCATTGGTCTGAATTTGCCAGCCGTGGTAATTGGTGCCACAATAGGCCAATTCCATAAAATAGCGTTGCGTCATTCTAATTCCGAAACTGATTCTGCCTCATCTTCAGAACGTATTACGATACCTTCGTAAATCGATCTCAGCGTTAGTTCAAAGTCTAATCGAGGCAACACAACAACATCATCCATTGTTTCATAAATGGTGTTTAGCCACTCGTCCGTTTGCTCAACCCGGCTAAATAGTTCAACAGTAGTAGAATACTGATCGACTAATATATAATACCAAAGCGAAGGAATTTTACGGTACTGCCGCCATTTGAACCCCCTATCTTTGTGGGCCGTTGATTTCGACAATACCTCAACCAATACTCGGGGCTGACGGACAACATACTCACTTTGTATATCGAATGGATGGCATGTCGCTACTACGTCAGGATAAGGAATGTACACACCACGAACCACTTCAACCTTGACAGTTTCGGAAAAAACCTGGCAGCCTCTCGGTCGCACATGCTTTTTCAGTAAGTCTTTTACATTATCTACCAATAGATTATGAATGAGCGTTCCTGCCGCCACTGAATAAACCTGACCTGCATAGAATTCATACCTAACATCACTCTGACGTTCTAACTCAACATACTCTGCCACAGTTAATTTATGGGAAGAAGAATAAGCGTTCGATTCCATATATTTTTGATGTTAAGCTTCGTGTAGCCCATCAACCAGTTCCACACGCAAGGAATCGTTTGTTGGAAAATCTATCGCTTTTAGTTCGGGAGTTATGTTCCAATAACCCTCTACCAGCTTGTCATTTATAGTTACCATTTCAGTTGACTTTAATGACGGGGATCAGGCATCGCGTCTAGGCCATAATAGCTCCCAATGCATTGTCGTACAGACTTTTTGCATCAGCTAATGTCATAACGGTCTGCCCATCAATTACAAAGTCTTCCCCTGTTACCGAGCCAAGTTGAGCGCACGGAACCCCTGTTGCGGCAATAGAAGCGTCAAAAGCGGCCTGGTTCTCCGGCGAAACGGATACAACTACGCGGCCCTGTGCTTCGCCAAACAAAACCGCATCGAGTCGGAAACCAGCAGAACCACCTGCCGGAGCGGTCTGCACATCGAAACCAAGGTTACCCGCCATTGCCGATTCGGCCAGAGCAATAAACAAACCGCCATCGGATAAATCGTGTGCTGATGCAATCAGTTTCTGCGTGATCAGGTGGCTCAAAGCCCGTTGCATAGCGAGTTCAGCATCCATATCGAAGGCGGGAGCTGGTGATGCTTTTACGCCCCGGAACGAATACAAGTACTCCGACGAAGCAATGTCGTTGGCCGGTTGCCCGAGCAAATAGATAACATCGGCGGTTGGCCGCCCCCCCGCTTTCTGGAAATTGAGCGTCATGCGATTGTCCAGATCCTCCATCAAACCCAGCATACCAATTGTTGGCGTCGGGAATACCGGCCCGTCGTCGGACGATTGGTTATAAAAGCTTACGTTGCCGCCCGTTACGGGTGTAGCGAACCGAAGGCAGGCATCGCCCATACCTTTAACGGCTTCCACAAAATGCCAGTAAACTTCCGGCACGTAGGGGTTTCCGAAGTTAAGGTTGTTGGTTACAGCTATCGGCTCTCCACCCGAACAAACAATATTACGGGCTGCTTCGGCCACGGCGATTTGCGCCCCCACAAACGGGTTTGCGTTTACGTAGCGGCTGTTGCAGTCCACGGTGATGACAATGGATTTGTCGGTTGATTTTCCGTCGGGGGTTTTCACCCGAACCACGGCTGCATCCGAAGGCGCATTGGTGCTCCGGTTGGCTGTTCCTACCATGGAATCGTACTGCTCGTAAATCCACCGGCGCGAACAGATGTTCGGGTGGCTCAACAGATGCTTAGCCACCGTCCCGATTTCGTCGGGTGTCAGATCGGCCACATCGGCAATCTGAAACTTTTGAAACTCTTTTATATAAGCCGGTTCGCGGTATTCGCGGTGGTATTGAGGAGCGCCACCACCCAGCACGAGATCGTGTGCAGGCACGTCGGCCACCAGTTGCCCATACCGGTAGAAATATAATCTACCATTTTCGCCTTCGGGTGCGGCAATCACCTCCCCAATTTGGGCGCAATGAAGGTCCCACTTCTCAAAAATACCGTTGATAATGTGCTCTTTACCCTTTTCAACCACTACCAACATCCGCTCCTGCGACTCAGACAGCAGAATTTCGAACGGCTCCATGTGAGCCTGACGAGTAGGCACTTTGTCGAGGTCGACAATCATACCATGCTCCCCTTTTGCGCTCATTTCAGACGTCGAGCAAATGATACCTGCCGCCCCCATATCCTGGATACCAATTACGTAGCCCGACGCAATGATTTCGAGCGTAGCTTCGAGCAGCAGTTTTTCCATGAATGGGTCACCAACCTGTACGGCAGGCAGCTTCTCTGTGGATTTGTCGCTGATGTCTTCAGAGGCAAACGTGGCCCCGTGAATGCCGTCTTTGCCCGTTGCCGAGCCAACAATGAACACCGGGTTACCCACACCATACGACGTTGCTTTAGCCACTTTCCCCACTTCGACAATACCCGCCGAAAACGCGTTCACCAGCGGGTTGGTGTTATAGCACTCATCGAAATAGACCTCGCCCCCCACCGTCGGAATGCCAAACGCATTGCCATAGTCGCCGATGCCTTTCACGACACCCCGCAGCAAGCGCCGGGTTTTAACAGAGTCGGGGTTACCAAACCGGAGTGAGTTCAGTTGGGCGATGGGCCGGGCACCCATCGTAAAAATATCGCGGTTGATACCGCCCACGCCCGTTGCTGCACCCTGGTAGGGTTCAAGTGCCGAGGGGTGGTTGTGCGACTCGATCTTAAACGAACACGCCAGGCCATCGCCAATGTCAACAAGCCCTGCGTTCTCTTCGCCCGCTTTAGCCAGCATCCGCTCCGAATCGCGGGGCAGTGTTTTCAGCCAGACAATAGAGTTCTTATACGAGCAGTGTTCCGACCACATGACCGAGAAAATACTCAGTTCGGTAAAGTTGGGGTTGCGCCCCAGAATGGCCTGGATACGCTCGAACTCGTCAGGGAGTAAACCCAGCTTACGGGCGGTTTCAACAGTAGGGTGAGTTTCCATAGGGCAAAAATAGGGGTTTCAACCGCAACGATTCACAAATCAAAGCCGGTTAGTTTCTGAAATCGAGTGTTTGAAAGATAGCCATATTGTTTCCCTTCGCTGCCGATAGAGTTCTTGGCATAAGGGAAAAGCAGAACGAAGTTTGGAGTGTTTTGCTGGAAAATTCGGAGTTGGTAGTCACGTTCTCCGATTCGGGTAATAGCGGCCATATCGCCAGGTGCGGCCAATTTAGTCTTATTCAGTTTCGAGGTTAGCAAGCGAAAATCGAGATTATTTTCTGCCTCAAACGTTATTGTGCTTTTCGGGTTTACGATCCCTAAATCCACGTAGTTCAGGCTGATTTCAGCACGGTAAGTGGCCTTAACTCCTCTTCGGTTTGGAACAATTAATGGCGGAAAAAAGTCATACGAGTCTTTACTGAGAAAAAAGTATTGTGTTCCCACAGGTTTCCCTGTTGCCTGAATCCTGGACGTATCATTATGTACTAATGTAAGCAACAACGTCGTTTCCTGGGTTTCCTCTAATTTTACATCTTTCTTAAACTCATCGTATAGCAACGCCCAGGCCGGGTGTTCATCGTCAGCAATGTCGGGTTGACTAACGTCCCATTTCTGGGAAAGTATAGATTGAATCAAATCCGGCCAGCTAAATCCAGATTGCTGAATGTGTTCGTGATTCAGTAAGACAGATGCTTCCACATTCTGCGACTGCGACATTCCGGGGCCAGTAAAATTAGCAGAACTGACTACCAACGACTGCTTTTCTGGGGATGCAAACCCATAACATTTGGCGTGCATGATCCGCTTCCGGTTCACGATGTGAACATCCCCTCCGACTTCAATCAATTTTTTGACGACTTGCCTACTTGAAAGACTCTGAGAAGCACTCCCACCCAGCACAGCAATTAATTTCCCGCCCGCTTTGATGTGTCGTTCAAAAACATCGTAGAACCGAAGACCTCCATTAAAATTGGCGAAACCGGATATAATATAAATGGTGCCATGGCCAGATTTTAATTCACGAACCCATGCCCGTTCGAGCATATTCATCACCCCTTTAATACTCACATCTGTATTATAAACGTTTGGCTGTAAGGTAAATGAGAACATAATTATTTCATGAGGACAATGAGTGATTCCTGATTAATAGCATTCTGACTGTGTAAACTAAATCGCTGATAGGCTTGAAGTTGTGTTAATTCAAAAGCCTTCCATCCAACGCTGATAGCCACTTGTTCCAGTAGGGCGGGCGTATCGAAACTATACTTCACACCGCCGATTGTCGTTTGATTATGTCCTACCACCAAACAGAACTTTCCGTTTTGTTTTAATAGTCCATGAACATTTACAAACACCTGTTTCATGTCCACAAAATAGCGATAAAGCAATGTTGGGACTGCTTGTCGTCTGAAACCGTCCTGATTTGTCAACGCGTTTTGGAGTTGATTACAAAAATCGACAACAGGGGCGGGCAGGTCGTCAATGTTATTTTGCATCCGGTCAATCCATTGTTTTTGAACCGACTTCCGAAATTCCCGGCTACCGATTAGGGTTTCTTCCAGACTGTTAATAGCTTTTGCCTGACTTAATCCAAGCCAGACAAGGCTCAACCGTTGTGTATCAATATAGGGCAGAGCCGTTGCGTAAGGGGGGCTGGTCACGGCGATGTCAAACGATTCGATCAACTCATGATTAGGAACTGTCTGGCGTATGTCGTGCAGCATAGCCCGGCCAATGGAAGGCATTCGCCCCAAAACAGCCTGGGTTGCCCGCAACTCGCACAGGAACCGATGAAAACTTTGCTCAACAGCATCCAGAAACGAAGTTGTTGGAAATGGGGAGCTTCGGCGACGAATCCGTAGGTCAGCCGGCTCCTGAAGCGAATAGTCCCGCAATAGGTTACTGACCAACACCAGAAAAATTGCGGCAGAATCCTGTGCCTGTTCGGCTATAACATGGCGTAGAGTTTCCATCTGCACCAATATAGTAGCCGGAAACCAATTCATCAGATAAGCATAACGTTCGTCTTCGTCTGTGGTTATTAGCCAGTCAGACGCTCGACAACGGGCTATAATGATAGTGGCGTATTGCGTTAAAAGATCGCTGTCAGCACTCAGTGCCTGTAGTTTGGCTGTAGAGATAAAAACCGCCATTGGATTTATATCAAATCCAAATGCCTGATTTCCAGCATGAACAGCTTCGACAAGGGTAGTCCCACTACCGCAGAAGGGGTCTAAGACCTGTATAGGCTGACGAGAAGGGCCAAAAATATTGAGTAAAGAACGAACTACCTGTGGATTGAATTTGCCTTTGTATTCGTGCAATCCGTGAGACGAGTACCGCGTTACCTGTCTCCTGCTTGTACGCGGCTTATCATTGGCCGTTTCAAGCAGCCGTTGAGTAGTCGGTACCAGTACCCCTTCCTCCCCGAAATAGGAGAAATAAGCTAATTTTCGTAACGTATCAGCTTGTGCTGATTCAGGTAACGATACAACGTCATTTGTGGTTTCGGGAGTCTGCCCTGTCAATTGCTGAACCTCCCTGACAGCCAGTTCTTTTTCGTAGGGAAAGTATTTGTAGGGATGCCAGTATAGTTTCATTCAGTGATGCTGTACAACAACAATATATTCTGATTTAATGCGGGCATGAGCCAGATTGAACGACTTGCGCGAGCTTTTCATCGCCCGGACGATGGTGGTACGATGTGTAAAGTTATGGGTAGTCGCAGCTCTTGCAATCAGTTCTTCGTTGGCATACTCAATACCGTGAATGATTGATCGCCCAACGACAAAAACGGCAAACGCATCCGGTAGCATTACCTGGTCAAGTAATGAAAATAACTGACTCATCTGATGCAGAAAATCGTCGCCGGTATGATGGTTTTTTTTAAAAAAATGCGATCGGGCTCCAATTTCATGTTCTTTAACAGCCAATGGGTCAAATCCCAACCACCACATCCGGTATTTATGGTAGAGCCAATATTCATAAGCGTTAGGATAGGGGGGAGAAGTAACCACCAGGCCAACGCGCCGTTCAAAAGTCTCAGGCTGAACCGCCAATACATTACTATTGAGGACAGTTACTTTGTTTTTGGTTAAGTAGTTTTGGCGGCTTTTAGCATGGATTAGTTGCCGTACGGCTTTATAGAACAAGTCATACACGGTTTGTTCCTCAACCGCTTTCGCAACGGCAGCATATCGAGTATCGCTGTCCTGATTGGACACCTTCACAATGATACTCGAACACGCTATCAATAAAGCCTCGCGTAGTGTTTCGTCCTCAATAGCCCGAATGATAGTCGTTAATCGAGTTAAACCAATTTGAGCATTTTTGTTAAACCAATGATTCAGATTTGGAATATCCGGGATGCAATAGGGCAACAAAGATTTGGCTCGGCTTATAACTTCATCCGCACAAGTCGCCAGCGAAAATACGTCTATTGATCTGGTTTTTACCCGCGATAGTAAACACGCAATCGGATTTAAATCGATCCCAATTGCATCATAACCACATTGTTGGGCCGCCACCAAAGAAACACCACTTCCACAAAACGGATCAAGAATAACGCCCTGTCTATCAGGCTTTAACGTTTCAATCACTGCCAATGGAATTTCAGGAATAAATTTAGCCGGATAAGGATGAATTGAATGAATTGTTTTACCCTTGGCCGACTCGTTGAAATCCCAATTTATTTGATGAAGTGTTTTTAATTTACCCTCTAAGTTTCCTTTATCAATGTCATGACTTGCATCTTCACCAGACATTAAGACCAGCTTACGGGCAGTTTCAACAGTGGGGATTGAAGCAACAGCGGCTTGGTCAGCGGGGGTCTGGTCGATGATTTCCACAAAGAGAAGTAAATTTTTTGCCCAGTGGGCTACGAACGATTTCTCGCTAATAACGAACCAATTAGCGCATTTTAGCGAGTAAGAACAGGGCAAAAATACGCTTTTTTGCTCAAAACGGCCTTCTGTTTCTACATCACCCCTTGACAAATCGTAAAAATCGACATACCTTTGCACCATCAAACCACGAAGAGAGATGGCAGAGTGGTCGATTGCGATGGTCTTGAAAACCATTGACTGTTACAGGTCCGGGGGTTCGAATCCCTCTCTCTCTGCAAAAGCAGGCTAAAACGCTCACATTCATCATGTCGAGCGTTTTTTGTGTCTATATAGTCTGTTCTCTGATTGACAAAACGCATAAAAAGAACTTTACCATTCCCTTCTTGTTGTGTAACACAACGACCATTACCTTTGGTGAGTAATCCCACAAACACAAACCAAACGTGGTAGAAAAAGAGATTAATCGTTGGAAGCTGACCATTGCCCGCCTGGAAGCCATTATTGAAAATGAAGACCTCTCACTTACACAAGCAAAAAGTCTGCGACAACAATATGAACTGGCTCATTGGATGCTCGACCAGTTGACTGGTGAAAAGGGCGACAAACGGCCTAATGAGTAATGTACTGCTACAAAAAGTCGATTCGTTCCTACTAATCCAGATTAAACAATGAACGCCCAACAACTTATTCAGGATATCAACACTGCGCAAACACCCGATCAGATTCGGGCAGTAAACCGGGTCATGTCTGCTTTTCTTTCTACTGCTTCCCCCGATGACGCGAAGGCCGTGCGAACTGAATTTGCCCTTTTAGTCGAGCAAACTTTAGATGAAATCGACCAGCAGGCCGAAGAGACGCTGCGCTTTTTGGCTCTGAACGGTAAACGATATAACCTCGATGAATGGCTGACTCCTGCGGAATACGCCAAACAGTACGGGTTGCGGTCTGTTAACAACGTAACGAACTGGATGGTACGGGGCATTATTCCAGCCGTTGATATTCTGGAAGTGCCAGAACTAAACGGACTACGATTAGTCCGAAATAAGCCCTACCGGGAAACGTCCGCAGAAGTGGATCACTAAACTAAAACTCCCCTCAACCATGTGGCAGGAACAAGACAACAAACTCGTCCGCGATTTTCAATTCGCTGACTTCTCGGAAGCATTCGCTTTCATGACTCGCGTGGCGCTCATCGCCGAGAAAATGGATCACCATCCCTGGTGGTCAAACGTGTATAACAAAGTTCGCATCGAACTAACTACTCATGATGCGGGCAATACGGTTACCGATAAAGACCGAAAACTGGCCGCTGCCATTGACCGGTTAACAGCCAACAACCAGCAGTAAGCACGCAACAAAACGTTACAGAACTTCTGACTCATTCCTTATTGTCGGCTGTTCGCTGATAGTTGTTATCTGAAAATGCTCTACCTCGTTCCTACTCCCATCGGTAACCTCGAAGACATTACGCTTCGGGCGGTAAATGTGCTTAAATCAGCCGATACGATTCTGGCCGAAGATACCCGTACGTCCGGTGTGCTGATGAAACACCTCGGCATCAATAAGCCGTTGCAGAGTTACCACATTTTCAATGAACACCAGACGGTTCAGCGGGTTCTCGACCAGTTGAAACAGGGTAAAACCTACGCGCTGGTTTCGGATGCGGGTACACCCGGTATTTCAGACCCTGGCTTTTTGCTGGTGCGCGAGTGCATTCGTCACAATATTACTGTAGAGTGCCTGCCCGGCCCAACGGCCTTTGTCCCCGCTTTGGTCAACTCCGGGCTGCCGACCGACCGGTTTACGTTTGAGGGCTTTTTGCCCCACAAAAAGGGACGACAAACCCGATTGAGTCAGCTGGTTGAGGAAGAACGGACCATGATTTTTTACGAATCGCCCCATCGCCTGCTAAAAACGCTGGGGCAATTTGCCGAGGTATTCGGGCCGGAGCGACCGGCCAGTGTGAGCCGAGAATTAACAAAACTATTTGAGGAGACGGTTCGTGGATCGTTGTCCGAAATTATGGCTTATTTTGCCGATAAACCCATCAAGGGCGAAATTGTGGTGTGTGTGCAGGGGCTGGAACCCATTAAATCGAGTAGCAAACGTGATAAAAATAGCGCTTACTATAAACAAGACAGCGATGACGTGGACAATGAAGACGAGGATGAATAGACTTACGCTCCTTCTGCTTTTACTGCTCACTGTCAACTGCTCACTGCTCACTGCCCAAACCCTTTCTCCTTCAGCGCGGGTAAGCCTGATTACTTACGGGCCGGGACAAGACGATATTTCGTCGGTGTTCGGGCATACCGAAATCAGGATTTATGATCCATCGGTTGGTCTCGACCGAAACTATAGCTATGGCGGGTTCGACTACAAAGCCGACTATTTTATTCTCAAGTTTTTGCGGGGCACATTACCCTATACCTTATCGGTTCATGCGCTGTATCAGGCAATTTATTACTATCAGCAAAACAACCGGAGCATTCGGGAGCAATTACTGAACCTATCGGCAACGCAGCGGCAACGGCTTTTTGAGGCACTGGAAACAAATTACCTGCCCGAAAATCGCTTGTATCGTTACAAATTCTTCTACGACAACTGTGCTACCCGCCCCCGCGATGTGATTGCGGAGGCTTGCGGGGACAGCCTGCAATTTCCGGCCCCCAAGAAACTCACCAAATCGTATCGGGATTGGATGAACGACCTTCTGGGCGAAAAGCCCTGGGCGCAACTGGGCATGAACATCGCTATTGGCCGCCCGGCTGACGCCGTTGCTACCACCTGGGAGTCGATGTATTTACCGAACAACGTATTTAATCAGTTGGCTCAGGCAACCATTCAGCAAAGCAGCCGACAACAGGTTTCGTTGGTCAGTAGCACCCAAACCTTATTTGAACCGCAAAACTTGCCCAAACAAAATCTACCTCTACCGCTCTATCCGGCTTTTGTGTTTGCCGTGTTTGGCACGTTGATTGGTTTTATTACTTATCGGCAATACGTGCAGGGCAAAGTCGACCGATCAATCGATAGGCTGCTGTTTGGGTTTGCGGGCTTGTGTGGCTGGCTCCTTCTTTTTCTATGGATCCTCCGGGATGACGACGTTACGGCCTGGAACCCGTCGATATTGTGGCTGTTGCCGCTACACTTGCCTCTGATTTTCCGGGCAACAAACGGTAAAAGCCAACGCTTCACCAATCTGTATTTTGGTATCACGGCAGTACTGTTGCT
>Ga0209181_10011220_pt1 | contig 11519 bp, 7 predicted proteins | sample MAT05_FD_187208 | JGI IMG/M metagenome (GOLD analysis project Ga0209181, IMG submission 187208) | Freshwater microbial communities from Lake Fryxell liftoff mats and glacier meltwater in Antarctica - MAT-05 (SPAdes) (version 2) | ecosystem: Environmental > Aquatic > Freshwater > Ice > Liftoff... | reverse complement strand
TAATAAATTTTTATTTTTTCAAATCGCGCGCAATCCAGTTAATGCCAATGGCACTAAATCCCACTACGCTCACACTACTAATAGGCATCAGGATGGCTGCCACTAACGGTGACAAGTTTCCAGTTACAGCGAAACTCAATGCAATGATGTTGTAGAAAAACGAAATACCAAATGCAAGTTTGAGCACTACTGTGGCTCGTTGGCTCAAGCTAATAAATATGTTTAATTTTTTTAATTGATCGCCCTGCAAAATAGCATCACACGCAGGGGTAAAAATGCCGGTATCATCAGTAACAGCAATGCCCACATCGCTTTGCTTCAATGCACCCGAATCATTCAGGCCATCTCCTAACATCAACACCTGCTTACCTGTTTTCTGCAAATCAGAAATGAAATCTGTTTTTTCGTGTGGGCTTTGATTAAACTTTAACGTTGCGTTTTCACCAAATAATTCCTTCATACGGTTTTCTTCCGTGGCGTGGTCGCCAGATAATAGTGCCACACATTTTTTTTCCAGCGAAACCACCAGTTCCTTCACATGTGCGCGTGTGGCGGTGGTTACCCTGAAATATCCTCTCACTTCGTTGTCAACTGAAACAAATACCCGTGTGGAAGACTCAAGGCGGGTATCGGCAAAGCCTGTGAACGCTGATGACCCGACCTTCATGTGATGACCCGCAATAGTTCCCTCCACTCCTTTTCCGGGAATCTCTCTAAATCGATTTATAATTAAATGGGAATGTGTCTTTATAGAACGTGTGATTAATTTACTAAGTGGATGCGAAGAGGCCGAGGTAAGTAAGCGAACCCATCCCAATTCCTGATCGTCTAGCACGCCAATGAAATCAACATCCGATGCACCATGTGTGACGGTACCTGTTTTGTCAAATACGACTGCATCAATTTTAGCAAGCCGCTCAATGACATCCGCATTTTTCAAATAAAACCCATGCCTGCCGAAGACCCGCATCATGTGGCCATAGGTGAAAGGCGCAGCCAGTGCGAGTGCACAAGGGCACGCCACCATCAACACTGAGGTAAGCACCAACCACATTTGTGTCGCGTCTGCCCAATACCAATATACAGCAGTCACCAACGCCAAGCCCATCACTACCCACGTAAAATTTCGAGCCGCCCGGTCAATAATTTTTTTATACTGACTTTCTTTGTCCTTTTGAAATACGTCCCGATTCCACAAACCCGTCAGATGGCTTTGTGAAGTTTTCTTTTGAACAGACATTTCAACGGGTTTACCAACCATTCTTCCGCCTGCATAAATCAGGTCACCTTGTTTGGCATAAACTGGCTTAGATTCGCCTGTCACAAAGCTATAGTCGATAAAGGCTTCCTCAGAAAGCAACGTGCTATCAGCAGGGATCACTTCCATGTTTCTGATCTTGATCTGGTCTCCCGGATTTAGTTCATACACAATAGTAGGTGTCCAATCTTGGCCGGCCCACCTTTGCACTGCCAGAGGAAAGTAGGACTTGTAGTCGCGGTCAAACGCCAAACTTTCGTAGGTTTTGCTTTGAAACCATCTGCCAATCAATAAAAAGAAAACCAACCCCGATAATGAATCTAGATAGCCGGGGCCCGTCTGCGAAAAAATATCGTAGGAGCTTCTCAGAAAAAGTGCTGCTAATCCCACAGCAATAGGCACATCAATATTTATTTGTCGTTGTTTGAAACTATTCCATGCATTGATAAAATAATCTTGGCCACAGTATAAAATTACTGGAACCACTAACGCAAAATTTAAGTAAGAGAAAAGAGTCTTTAAGAACGCTTCTGATCCGTCTTGCCCCAAGTATTCAGGAAAACTTAACAGCATAATATTACCGAAACAAAATCCGGCAATTCCCAACTTCACTACCAACGAGCGATCCATTATTGGCTTCGTTAGGCCTTCCAAACTAATGGCAGGTGCATAGCCAATGGAAGCCAATAACCGAGCCACCTGAGCAAGCGAAGTAACCGAAGGGTTGAAATTGATAACAACCTGCTTGCGACTAAAATTTACCTCTGACTTTATAATACCGCTGCTTAGTCGTTGTAGGTTTTCCAGCAGCCAAATGCACGAGATGCAATGAATCGCTGGACTATAAAATTGGACACTGCTGAAATCGGGCGAGTCGAAAGACACTACTTTGTGCTTGACGGTCGGCTCTTCCAAATAAGAATAACTTTCTTCCGAAACGAAGCGCAACGAAGTACCAGGATTTTTTTCATACGAATAATACTCGCACAAATTGTTTTCATCTAGGATTTCAAAAACCATTTTGCATCCGTGGCAGCAAAAGTGCTTATCGCCAAGAGTGATGGCATCGCTTTCGCAATCAAGTCCGCAGTGGTAGCAGGATACTTTTGTGTCGATAAGGGCACTCATTGGATCATACGTACTTTAGGGGCGACAGGTTAAGCCTGCCATTTGTTTTTTTAGAAATCCAGTAAAAAATCTAGTCGTTCGAACGAAATGTCCAAATAGGGCATTTTAGATGATTGACTACATCTTCTGCGATACTGCCAGAGAGAAAATGACTCAATCCTGTTCTTCCGTGGGTAGACATGACAACCATGTCTGCATTAATGCTCTGCACAAAGTTTCGAACCCCGCTCTCTTGATTCAAGTCATTGAAGATATTGAGTGTATAGTCTTTTAGCATAAATCGCTTTGCAAAATCCCGCATCGACTTGGTAGTGATGGAATCTCTCCGAAATGCGGCAGGCGTATTTACATATAGCACATGCAATTGGGCTTTGAAGAAATTTTGTAACTCCTTAACTTTTAATGTCAGTTCTTCCGCATCCAAGTCAATGTCATTGGCAAAAACAATATTTTTTATGCTAGCCAACTTAGTTGCGTTCTTGATGGTCAAAACTGGAACCGAAGAGTGGCGTACAATTTTTTCCGTGTTGGATCCGATCAACCATTCCTTTGCGCCCGATACTCCATTTGTGCCCATTACCACTAGGTCGATTTTTTTGTCAGTAATAAACTGGCGGATCGTGGCAGACGTTGGCCCATATTGCACGTAAGTAGAAACTTTAGGTCCTTCTTCCGTCCATTTATCAATCATTTTGGCAAATTTCTTTTCTGCATTCGTTTTCATTTCGTTCATAAATGTTTGCTCAAAATACAGCGTGGGCATGATCACGGTCTCGTGCATCACAGGCACCTCAACCACGTTCAGCAAAAAGACTTCGCCTTTGTTTTGTCTCCCTATTTCCACCGCCAGCTTAAACGCCTGAACGGCAGAGTCGGAAAAATCACATGGAACTAATATCTTTTTCATAATCGTTAGGGTTTGTTCATCCAAATGTAGAATGAGAGTCTATGGCAGCTAATGATTGGTCTCAACCATAGACATGACAATTATCATCTTTTCAAAGACAAAAAAGGGAACCATCGGAACCTATCGTGTATAACCATTTATGAAATGCTAGCTAAAATCTATAGCTATACCCCAACCTCATCACCTGCGTCTCATGATAATCTGAGCTGATGTAATTAAAGCCTTGACCTTGGATGGTCTTTTTGATTACGAGCGTATTGAACAAATCGGTAGCATTAAAAAATAATTCTCCTTTGCCATTTTGAATTGCTTTCTTCACACCAAAATCAATCGAATAGCGGGCGGCAATCGTACCCTGTGGAATAATATCGGCTGCCAAATAAATAACGGTCAACTGTGCTTCTACTTTATTTCTTAGATGAAATTGATTGTTCAATTTGATATTTCCTGAATACACTTCCTGCTGGGCAGCAGATGAAATTGATTGTTCAATTTGATATTTCCTGAATACACTTCCTGCTGGGCAGCCGTAAATGTATTGAGTGTAGGGTATCTATTTAATACCGTGAAGGCATCAATCTGATTGCGATAGCCAGTCACATTTAGATTAAAACCGTACCACTGGTTCACATCTTGATTCAGCACCAATTCAAACCCTGTATTATAACTCTTGTTTACGTTTTGAAAAATTGCATAAATGAGTGTGCTCGGTGCAATATTGCTTGAAATGCGCGTGATCGTACCATCTTTTGAAAAATCGCATAAATAAGATTGCTCGGGGCAATAGAGCTTGAAATGCGCGTGATCGTACCATCTGCAAAGCGGTGGAAGGCAGCTGAATACAAATAGCCTTTCGCCCAGCTGGTTTTGTAACCTAACTCTATTGAATTAGTAAACTGCGGACGAAGACTTGGATTACCCACTTTAATAATTTCCGCATCATCATACTTCGGAAAAATCCGAATGTCCACTTCGTTGGGTCGATCTACCCTGCGATTGAAAAATACAGAAAGTCTGTTCGCATCATTTAGCTTGTATGCAAATCTCACATTTGGAAATGGCTGCATATAATCATAGCCATCGCTTTTGTAGGTATTGTGGTTTGGATTCACATCGTACTGGATTTTCACGTACTCCAAACGCAAACCCAATTCTGCTTCTATTTTTGGCGTTTCAAAAACATAATTTCCATACACGGCAGGAATCAATTCCCTGTAAGTGGCGGCCCCTCCGGCTCCAACATCTAGCGGGGAGTTCAGGCCGGGAATAAAATCCATATTCGTAGGAATATCGCGCTTGCGGAATTTGATGCCTGTTTCCAGTCTTCCGTACTTCGATGGACGGATGTAATCCACATTCAAATCATACACAAACTCATCCGACAATAATTTAAAGGCATCTAAGCCTGTATAGGTGGGAAGAATATTGGTGAAGTTGTATCGTTCATCCTCTCGATGAAATGTGTAATTAAAACCCATGTTCAACAATCGACCTTGCTCTTTGAATTTATGTTGATAGGCAGCCGTTGCCATCACAGTAGTTTTCAACTCATCTTCCAAAAATTGCCATAGCCTATTGCGAGTAGACAAGTCCCTGTTGAAGAACGGTTGATCTCCATTGTCGATAATTTTTTCGCTTCCATACAAGGCAGAAAAAGTAAACGTATTGGCCGAATTGATTTCCCAATCGAAGCCCGTTTTAACAGTAGTAAAAGCGGTGTTTCTATTCCGCTTGGTTTGTTGATTGATGATGGTGCCGTCATCGTAAGTACGCGTTACAAATTCATTTTTATTCAACGTTTCAGTATACAAGTAATCTGCTTGCAAAAAAAGATTGATTTTATTTTTCCGATAGTTGAGGGAAACCGAAGGATTGTACTTTGGCGTAAAGGTATATTGTGGTCGTATAGAAGGTAAATTCTCTCTACGCACCCACAGTGCACCTAATCCACCCGTCAAACCGACTTTGCCATTAAAGCCTTCTTGTTTATTTTTTTTATAAATGATATTGATAATCCCTGCATTTCCGTTGGCATCGTATTTTGCCGAGGGGTTGTTAATGATTTCAATTTTTTCAATCGCAGAGGCAGGTAAATTATCTAAACCAGATTGGCTTCCAAAACCTGTTAAGGCAGTTTGTTTTCCATCCATCAGCACCACTACTTTATCGTTACCTCGCAACAACACTTTTCCATCTTGCACCGTTACGCCTGGCAAGTTCTGCATGGCCTGCAACACCGAGCCTCCACCCTGACTTACATTATCAGCTACCGTAAATATCTTCTTGTCCATTTTTTCACTCACCGCATCTTGCTGAGCCGTCACTACCACTTCATCTAATTTTCTTGAGTCCTCTGCCAATTCAATTTCACCTAAATCCAAAAAATTACTAGACGATCCTATATAAATCGATTGACGCCTAGTGGCGTACCCAACAAAAGAAAACTCTAAATAGTAATTACCTGGCTTGATCCCGGAAATGGAAAAGCGGCCTTCATCGTTGCTGATCGTGCCACTCACGAACGTGCTATCCTTATCGGCCTTGGCAACAATATTTACATAGGGAATAATCAGATTATTGCCTTGATCTTTTATCAATCCAGAAATATTCACGGAACCAACTTGACCAACAGTCTGGAAGAATGAAAAAAGAATCGAATAAAAAAAAATATTTTTCTTCAACTCCTAATTAATCTAATTTTTACGTTCATCCGTTACAGCAAGCGCCAACGGCTTGGCAACCTTATCTTTCAACAACGCAATCTTCAATACGTCATCTACCGTGTCCACGTAATGGAAACTCAATCCTTTGATATAGTGCTTTTCGATTTCAGAAATGTCGCGCTTGTTTTTCGCGCTTAGAATTATTTCCTTGATGCCGCTTCTCTTCGCAGCCAAGATTTTTTCTTTAATACCGCCCACGGGCAAAACTTTTCCGCGTAAGGTAATTTCACCCGTCATCGCCAAGTTCGATTTTACTTTGCGTTGTGTAAAAATAGAAGCCAATGAAGTTAACATCGTAATCCCCGCAGAGGGTCCATCTTTCGGCACGGCACCTGCCGGCACGTGTATATGCAAATCATATTGCTGAAACACACGGTGATCAATACCTAGGGCTTCCGCGTTGGATTTTAAATAAGACAATGCCGCCATAGCAGATTCTTTCATCACATCGCCCAATTGCCCGGAAATAGTGAGTGCACCTTTTCCTCTACTCAAGCTCGATTCAATAAACAAAATATCTCCTCCCACTTGCGTCCAAGCCAAACCTGTTACTACACCCGCAATATCATTGCCTTGGTACAATTCTTCATCAAAGATTTCTGCGCCCAAGGTCTTCAACACGAACTCAACCGATACTTGTTTGGCAAACTCTTCATCCATCGCTTTTGCTTTGGCAATGGCGCGAATCACAGAACCGATTTTTCTTTCCAAACTCCGCACGCCCGATTCGCGCGTGTAGCTTTCAATCACTTTTAACAACGCTTCTTTAGCAAATTTGACTTCTGATACACCGAGACCATGTTCTTTCAATTGCTTCGGCACTAAATGCTTAATGGCAATTTGCAATTTCTCCTCCACCGTATATCCCGTCAACTCGATAATCTCCATCCGGTCGCGCAAAGCAGGCTGAATCGTATCCAATGAATTGGCGGTCGCAATAAAAAGCACTTTCGATAAATCGTATTCTACTTCTAAGTAGTTATCACCAAAGGCATTGTTCTGTTCGGGATCGAGAACTTCCAACAACGCAGATGAAGGATCGCCTCTAAATTCAGAGCGCACTTTATCAATCTCATCCAATACAAAAACAGGGTTAGATGATTTTGCCTTTTTAATGTTTGCTAAAACTTTACCGGGCATCGCCCCAATATACGTTTTACGGTGGCCCCGTATCTCCGCTTCATCATGCACACCGCCCAATGACATCCGAATGTAATTTCTTCCCAATGCTTTGGCAATGGATTTTCCTAATGACGTTTTCCCAACTCCCGGTGGGCCATACAAACAAAGGATGGGCCCCTTCATGTCTTGTTTCAACTTCAGCACCGCTAAATATTCGATGATACGGTTCTTCACTTTCTCCAACCCAAAATGATCTTTGTCCAACACCTTCTTGGCATTCTTTAGATCAAAATTATCGATAGTGTACTCATCCCAGGGCATGTCGAGCATAAACTCGGCATAGGTCATAGCTATCGGAAAATCAGGAGCCTGTGGATTTGTGCGCTGAAGCTTATCCATTTCCTTTGCAAAATGATCGGCTGCTTGCTTCGACCATTTTTTTTCCGCTCCCCTCTTTTTTAATTTTTCAATTTCTTTGTCAGGGCCATCAAAGCCCAACTCATCTTGCAACACTTTTATCTGTTGCCGCAAAAAATAATCGCGTTGCTGTTGATCTATATCGGTGTGTACTCTTTTTTGAATCTCATGCTTGATCTCCAACATCTGAATTTCCTTGAGCATGTAATGAAGCAGCAGCGTGCCTCTTTCAACCAAGTTGTTGGTTTCCAAAATCTTTTGCTTGTCGGCTACCTCCACATTTAGATTAGATGCTAAGAAATGGACCAAGAATGCCATTTTCTGAATATTGTCCAGCGCCATCTGAGCTTCTTGGGGTATCTCGGGATTGAGTCTTAAAATTTTGAAAGCCGCATCTTTCAACGACTGCACCAATGCCTTGACTTCTTTTGTCTCTAAGTCTAGCGATAGTTCTGGTTGCAATTCGATTTTTGCCGTGAGGAAAGGCTCTTCCAGTAAGTACTCTTTGATGGCAAACCGATTTTTTCCTTGAATGATAATAGTGGTATTTCCATCGGGAAGCACCAACATTTTTATAATCCGTGCTACCGTTCCGAATCTGTATAAATCGTCAACTACCGGCTCATCGGCCTTGTTCTTCTGCGCTACCACGCCAATAATGCGGTTGCCCTGATACGCTTTTTTAATTAAGCGAATTGATTTTTGACGAGTTACCGTAATGGGTATTACCACACCCGGGAAAAGAACCGTATTCTTGATGGGAAGTATGGAGAGATCGTCCGGAAGTTCTTCCGGTTTGATATCCATATCTTGCTCGGGATTGATCAACTGGATCAATTCCTCAGAGTCTTCTTGGAGAATAGGTGTAGAGAGCGAATTAAACATAGATAAATGCCAATTTGACACAAAAAAAGCGTGTCTCCAATTAAAACTTGTATGGCGTTACAATAGTCAATACGTATGCCATCGTTTTGGTTATATGTTAAATTTATATCAATTTTCGATATAGCCGTAGCGAACGAATAAATGGACAGAGCTCAAATAGTACGTTTTTTTATCATTCTTACCCTGATTTCGAGCATTTCCTATCCAAAGGCTTTTAGTCAGAAAAAAAAGAGACTAAAAAAGGCGGACGTGGTTGAAATGAACGAACCCGTTTCGGCCAATGGCAGCCAGTCTGACATATTTGAGTTTCCTAACCTATATGCACAGAAATTTTACTACAGCAGCAGTAGACTAAATGAGATCAAGTCATTGGATAAGCCTGGATCAGAACAGGCAATGTATGACGCGCTGAAAAAATATGTGAAAAATTTTGGAATTGACAACTTCTCAAAAAGCATTCCGCTTCTATGGAAACTCGCTCAGCTTTCAGAAAAAAACGGTCCCAAGGGGGAAGCTATTTTACTTTATAAGCTTGTGCTAAAACATCATCAGCAAGGTATTGACACCAAATTACTTTATAAAAAATATAGTGAGGTAGAAACGGATAAAAAAGAAAACTATGTTCCGTTGGATTACTATTACAAATTAGTTGACTATCGAAAAGAGATTGACACACTCCGGCCTCCGCATTCGGTATTGGTCAACATGGGCGAAGGAATCAATTCCAACAAAGAAGATTATGGGCCTACCATGGGCAATGTAGACTATGTGTTGCTCTTCACCTCCAAACGAAACCCACATCAACAACGAGATTATAACGAAGATCTTTTTTATGCCTTGAAAGTTGATGGTGTATGGTCACATACCGAAGAATTCAAGACCATCAATACCAATTATAATGAAGGATCGGCCTGCTTAAGTTTGGATGGGAAGTATTTGTATTTCTCCCGATGCAACGCACCCGGGTCGCTTGGAAATTGCGATATCTATTCTGCCACGCTTGGAAAAGACAGTACGTGGACAGATGTAAAAAACCTAGGCAAGGTCATCAACAGCAGTGGTTGGGATTCCCACCCTTCCCTGTCACACTACGGAGATACGTTATTTTTCGCCTCAACCCGCGCTGGGGGCTTTGGCGAAATTGACATCTACTTTTCAACTAAAGATAGAGTGGGGAAATGGACAGCAGCGAAAAATGCCGGCCCCACAATTAATTCTTTGCGAAGTGAAGTGAGTCCTTTCTTTCATCATAGGCACAATGTTCTTTACTATAGTTCGAATGGCCAACCGCTCAACTTTGGAGGATTTGACATCTATAAATCAACGATTAGCAAAGGTCGCTGGGGCGAACCGAAAAACATCGGCCCACTAGTGAACGGAGCAGGCGATGAATACTACTTTACCATCGATTCAAAATCGCACGACTTGTATTATGCGCGATCCGAAGAATCAGACAAGAAAAATCTTGATTTGTTTTCATTTCCTGTACCGATGGAAGCACAGCCGTTGGCCACCACTCAACTAAGAGGCTCATTGATCGACCAGAATGGAAAACCCATGGGAGGAATTGTATCCGTAATCGATTTAGATTCCGCTGTGGAGGTGTCTCCCCAATACATTCAAAAAGATGGAACATTCGGGTTTAATCTGATCAACAAACGAAAATATTTACTGGTCATTCAAGGCGATGACTATTTTAGAATAGAAGAAGTTTTTTTCTTGGATGGCGATAAGCAAATCAAACGCGTGGCCGAACCGTTGGCGGCTAAGATCGCCTTTCGGTCACTAGAATTTGAAAATGGAAAATCGGAAATCTTGCCCACAATGCGTGATGACTTATTCAAAATTGGAAATTTCTTAGCGGACCATCCAGAAACAAAATTGATTATCTCTGGCCATACCGATTCATCCGGTGATGAGAAACTCAACCTTAAACTATCCCAAGACAGAGCCGATGCCATCAAAAACTACATTGTCAAAGAGTTCAAACTTTCGACCGAACGAATTATCGGTACCGGGTACGGAAGTTCGTTACCGATTGTGCTAAAAGAAGAAACCGAAGATCACAAACAGTTGAATAGACGGGTAGAGTTTGAGATACGCAAATAAGGTTATTCTCTGGTAACCGTAGCCAGCACTATTTCACTTTTTCTTACGTCAAGATTTTTTTCATCCAAAATCGTTAGTACCAAACCCATTCCGGAGATAGAAGGTACCGTAGCCATTGTTGGAAATAAGTTTTCGTAATGTTTTTTCAAATATGGCGACTAACCAGCGCCTTCCTGTTCGCGAGTATCCAAAAACCACTCATTAAAGCAAAGCTACCATTCGTGGGTTCAATGAAGCTCTGTGTTAAATACACCTTTTGGTGAAAAGAAGAACATCGACTTTTGAAAAAAATATAAAAATCCTTATGAATAAATTAATTTCCCATTTAGTTGTCGGGCTTACTATCGCATCGATGTTTCAGTTAATATCATGCAGCAATACCGAAGAGCCCATTACCATTGTAGCTAGTGATTTTGCCATTACCATTCCAGAAAATCCAGTTAATGGGTTTGTATTGGGAACCATTCAAGCTACCACTAATAAAGGAGCATTGGCGTTTGCCGTCACTCCCTCTGAAACTCTACCGGGTGCCCTTGCTATCAATGCCACCACCGGACAACTTACCGTAGGCAGTGCTACCAGTTTTGACTTTGAGGCAAGACAAACCGTTACCGGATCTGTCGTTATTACCAATGGTAGCGTAACCAAAACAGTGCAAGTGACAGTTACGCTAACCGATGTACAAGAAGTTACCGTAACCGCCAGCAACTTTACGCTTACAATGGCTGAAAATCCCACGGCCAATGCCGTGCTGGGTACGATAACATCCACTACTAATATAGGCAAGAACACCTTTGCCATTACCTCTCAAACACCTGCAGAGGCCATGGCTATTGACGCCATCACCGGGCAACTTACCGTAAGTGAGGCAATCAAATTCAATTTTGAGTTATACCCAACCATTACCGGGGTAGTAACCGTTTCTAACAGTGGCGTATCAGCAACAGCCACCATTACTATTACCCTTACC
>Ga0209181_10011218_pt1 | contig 11520 bp, 11 predicted proteins | sample MAT05_FD_187208 | JGI IMG/M metagenome (GOLD analysis project Ga0209181, IMG submission 187208) | Freshwater microbial communities from Lake Fryxell liftoff mats and glacier meltwater in Antarctica - MAT-05 (SPAdes) (version 2) | ecosystem: Environmental > Aquatic > Freshwater > Ice > Liftoff... | reverse complement strand
TTTTAGTTACCTTCTATGCAGATGCAGATGGTGATACCTTTGGCAACGGTGCTTCTACCGCGCAAGCATGTTCCGCACCGGTTGGTTACGTTGGTAACAGCACAGATTGTAACGACGCATCAGCAACCGTTTACCCAGGTGCTGCAGAAATTTGTGGTAATGGTATTGACGAAGATTGTGATGGTACAATTGATGTAATAGCAACAATTGTGGCAGGTGGTTCAACAACTTTCTGCACAGGCGGAAGTGTTACACTTACCTGCACAACAGGTGGAACAGGTTTAGCTTATCAGTGGGTTAAAAATGGTGCCAATATTCTTGGCGCAACTAGCTCAACATTAAACGTAACCTTACAAGGTAATTATAAATGTATAGTTACAAAACCAGCTTGTTCTAGTACTTCTTCAATAATTACAGTAACTGTAAATATTACACCAAATGCTTCTATCGGAACACCCGATGGGACAGACCTATGTGGTAAATCGAACGTGCGTTTAAAGGCTAACACAGGCGTAGGTTTAACTTACCAATGGTATTTGAACGGTTCTGTAATTGGCGGTGCAACTGCTAATATTTATTATGCAACAGTTGTTGGTAATTACCAAGTTGCAGTTACAACTGCAGCAGGTTGCAGCAAAACATCTGCTATTACTACAGTTATTTTAAGCTGTCGTATGGCCCAAGGTGCAATTGCATCTGTAGATGTTATGCCAAATCCTTCGAACGGTAATTTTGAACTCAATGTAAATATGGGAACAGATGTTAATGGTAACGCTAACATTACTGTAATGAACATTGCTGGTCAGGTTGTTGCTCAAATGAATGGTAATATAGCGAACGGTCAAATGAATTTATCAGTGAGCATTCCGCAAGTAGCGGGCGTTTACATGGTTGTTATTGAAGCCGATGGTGCTCAAATAACCAAACAAATTATGGTTACTGAATAATTAATTATAGTTTTTAGTCACAAGGAGGCTGCTTGATAAAAGCAGCCTCCTTTTTTTGCCCTGCCATCATGAGCAATCTACTTGTAAATCTTCACGACTAAGTAATGAATCTGATTTTCTTTATCGGGGCAAAATTTGCTTCCTACATATCATTTTTGCAGTTTTACCCGTTCTTAGCGCGATATTACCTTTATGAGTAAGTATTTTAATTTTAAAATAAATTTTACGCTGTGTATTGGTTTTATTATTCTTAATTTTATTTTTGCAACCCTCCTAAAAAGATATCATGGAATCAAATTGGCAAATAGTTGGATATATTATCCCGGCATTGGTAGTTTTTTTAACTACATATACGGTAATTCGCGCATTTTTAGATCGCGAGCAAAAGCAGCGAGCCATGGAGTTCAGGCAATCTTATTTGCGCGAATCGCTCCCAATTCGCTTACAGGCATTTGAGCGATTAACTTTGTTTTTGGAGCGCATAGCACTCAATAATTTATTGCCACGGGTGCGCAAGCAAGAAATGACCGTAGCGGACTTCCGAACGGCACTAATTAATAATATCCGCATGGAGTATGAGCATAACCTCAGCCAGCAAGTTTATTTAACTGTCGAAACCTGGGGAATGGTTAGAACTGCAAAAGAAGAAACCATAAGCATAATTAACCGCAACACTATGACCTTACAACCTGATTTACCAAGCATAGAATTGCATAAAAAAATTATTAGTGAGTTGGCCGATAGCGATGATGATGCAATTACCCAAAAGGTATTAATCCAGCTTAAAAAAGAGGTTATGATGCTGTACGGCAAATAACCTCAGGTTTAAAAGTATTCCCTTTTTTGCATTCAATTAATTTATTCAGCAAGTTGCTGACTTCGAAACGCCCATTATTGTGTTTACTAAAATAAAACAATACTCATTTGCTTTGAAGCGGAATTTACCTGTTGCGGTATTTTTCAACTTATTGCTCCTTAGTGCATCTTGCAGTTATCATTATGCAGCATCTGAAAAGGTGGCTACTCAGGTAAGGGTAATGGAAGTTGCACCCGATTCGGCAACTATGGCAATCATATCTCCTTATAAATCTGCCATCGACGGTGAAATGAATTCGGTAGTTGCAGAATTGGCTGTCGACATGCGTAAAGCAAAACCAGAATCTCCACTTGGTAATTTTATATGTGATGCAATTGTTAAGCAAGGTGAAATTGTAACGGGTAAAAAAATTGACTTTGGTGTATATAATTACGGAGGCATAAGGCAAGATGTTTTGAGTGCAGGTCCAATTACAAAAGGAAAAATATATGAATTATTACCTTTCGAAAATTTTGGTGCCATTGTAACCTTAGATGGTCCATCTACAAAATTATTAATAGAAAAAATTATTGCCGAAGAAGGGTGGCCTGTTTCGGGGGGTTTAAAAATTACGGTAAAGCATAATGCTCCCGAAACGATATTAATAAATAATATGCCATTTGATATCAACAAAACTTACACTGTAATTATGAATGACTACATGGCAGGCGGCGGTGATAACTCAACTTTTTTAAACGGTCAACAAGTTGAAATTTTAGGCGCTACCATACGCGACATGATGCTTGATTATTTAGCAGTAGAAACTGCGGCAGGGAGAAAAATTTCAGCAAAAAATGAAGGGAGGATTGTATATGCAGACTAGAAGATCCTTTATAAAAAAGTTTGCAATTGGCGGTGTTCTAGCTGGTGCAGGTTCGTTTCCATTGCAGTCGTTTGCTGCAGGAGCTATCGAAAAATTAGTCATTTTACATTCTAATGATGTGCATAGCCGCATTGATCCGTTTCCAGATAATGATAAAAAATTTCCAGGGTTGGGTGGCATGGCAAATAAAGCTGCAATAATTAAGAAGATAAGACAAGAAGAAGATAATGTATTATTATTAGATGCAGGTGATATATTTCAAGGTACTCCTTATTTTAATTTTTATCATGGTGAGCTTGAAATGAAACTTATGAGTGAAATGGGTTATGATGCAGGCACAATGGGTAATCACGATTTTGATGCTGGTATTGATGGCTTTGATAAACAATTAGTGCATGCAACATTTCCTATAATAGTTTCTAATTACGATTTTACAGATACGGCACTCGATAATAAAATTTTAAAATACAAGACATTCCAGAAAAAAAATATAAAGGTTGGCGTTTTTGGTTTGGGGATTGAATTAAAAGGATTGGTTCCAGAGAAATTGTACGACAAAATAATTTATCAAGACCCTGTTCAGAAAGCAAAGGAAATGGTTAAGATTTTGAGAGAGGAGGAAAAATGTGATTACATAATTTGTTTATCACATTTAGGATACCAATATAAAAACGATAAAATTTCAGATGTGTTGCTGTCACAGCAAACTGAAGGCATCGATTTGATTTTAGGAGGTCATACTCATACCTTTTTAGACGCCCCTGTAATTTACAAAAATTTTGCTGATAATGAAGTGTTGATTAATCAAGTAGGTTGGGCTGGGGTGTGGCTTGGAAGGGTTGATATTTATTTTGAGAAGAAAAGAACAAAAAAATGGCATTCTGGTAAACCTGTCAAGGTTTCGAAAAAAACAAGCAAATAAAAATTTTTTTTAGAGAAATTTTTTTCACACCTTCGTCATTCCGATGTGAATAAAATATTATTAAATTCTAAATTCTGAGATGAGCAGCAACGATTATCAAACAGTGTGGGCAAATTGTCTTAAAATAATTAAAGACAACGTAAATCTTCAGAGTTTCAAAACCTGGTTTGAACCGATTGAGCCGGTGAAATTGGAAGATGAGATTTTGACAATTTTAGTGCCAAGTCAATTTTTTTACGAGTGGTTAGAAGAACATTATGTAACTTTATTAAGAAAAACAATTAAACGTGAATTAGGAAACAACGCCCGGTTAGAGTATAGGATAATAGTCGAAAACAGTTCAGGTAATAATTCACCTTTTACTATTGACTACCCGAATTACAATACTGGTAACAACAAAAACCCTGAAGTAGCGGCACCATTAGTTATGGGAACTAGCATCAAAAATCCGTTTGTAATACCCGGTTTGAAAAAAGTAAATATCGAATCAGGGTTGAACGCCAATTACAACTTCGACAATTTTATTGAGGGCGACTGTAATCGTTTGTGCAGAAGTGCCGGCTATGCCGTTGCATCGAAGCCAGGTGGTACTGCCTTTAATCCTTTAGTAATTTACGGTGCAACCGGCTTAGGAAAAAGTCACCTTGCGCAGTCAATTGGTAATGAGGTTAAGCAGAACTTTCCAAACAAAACGGTTTTGTATACTAATGCGGAGCGTTTTACGAATCAGTTTATCGAATCATTAAAGAATAATTCAGTTAACGATTTCGTGCATTTCTATCAGTTAATAGATGTACTTATAATAGATGATATTCATTTCTTTGCCAACAAAGCAAAAACGCAGGATATTTTCTTCCACATCTTTAACCATTTGCACCAAGAAAGCAAGCAAATAATTCTTACAAGCGACCGCCCTCCGCGCGACCTTGAAGGTGTTGAAGAGCGTTTGTTAAGCCGTTTCAAGTGGGGATTAAGTGCCGATTTACAAGCACCTGATTTTGAAACGCGCGTGGCTATACTTGAAAAGAAAATGTATGCTGATGGTATTGAATTACCAAAAGATGTAGTTGAGTTTGTAGCTTATAATATCACTAATAACGTTCGCGAACTTGAAGGCGCATTAGTTTCATTGCTTGCGCAAGCGTCACTAAATAAGAAACAGATAGATCTTGACTTGGCCAAGAAAATAGTTAAGAATTTCGTTAAAAATATGTCGCGCGAAGTTTCAATCGACTTCATCCAAAAGGCAGTTTGTGATTATTTCGAGGTTCCGGTAGATAAATTGAAAGAAAAAACCCGCAAGCGTCAGATTGTGCAGGCTCGTCAGCTAAGTATGTATTTGTCGAAGAACTTCACTAAGCATTCGCTTAAAGCCATCGGCAAACATTTCGGCGGCCGCGATCACTCAACAGTTATCCATAGCTGTCAGGCCATCCAAAACCTGATGGATACAGATACCAAGTTCAAAGAAAGCGTTGACGACCTTCAAAAAAAGATTCAAATGAGCATTTCCTAAAGCTTGTAACCTATACAGTAAATGCCTTCCAAGCTGGGAGGCATTTATTTTTTAACTGAATGTGCTTTTTTTTAGGATAAAAAAAAGCCTTTTATTACCTTTGCCGTCCTTTCGATAATGTGTCGTTAAAACACAGTGCAAAAAGGGCCAGTTCTTTAAGGGTTTTGAGGAAACAAATTAACTTAAACTATATTACCCGGTGAGGTGGGTGAGTGGCTTAAACCAGTAGTTTGCTAAACTGCCGTACTGGAAACGGTACCGAGAGTTCGAATCTCTCCCTCACCGCCACCTATTAAATAATAACCCGTTCGGGGCGTAGTTCAGCCCGGTTAGAATGCCTGCTTTGGGAGCAGGAGGCCGCTGGTTCGAATCCAGCCGCCCCGACTTAGTAAGACAAGGGTTTCAGCCTGAAAGGGTTTGGAACCCTTTTTTATTTGCATATAATTTGCATATAAAAGTTACTATTTTCATGCAATAAAATGAATGTTTGATATTTCATAATTAATTTAGGAGCTGGGTTTGAACAATATGGTAAAAGATTTTTCGTCTCTTCGCAAAGAGGTTTCAATCAATAATTCTGGGAAAATTTTTAAAGAATCAAAAATTTCTATACTCAGGGAATGCGACTATTTTATATTTAATACGCCATTAGATGGTGATGCACCCAAACAATTCATTAAGGCATATTTTTATACAAGAGATAGTGAGGTTCGAAGGAAACAACCAAATACGTGGATTCGTTATATTGCCAAAACCGCCGAAAAGTGGTATCCACACGAATCTATCGTTGAATTTATGATTAATCGAATTGGGCAGGAATTGGGCGTTTTAATGAATGAAGTAAAATTGATCAAGGCCAATGGCCAAATTCGGTTTCTTAGTCAATATTTTTTAAAGGGAGATGAAAAGTTAGTTCATGGAGCGGAAATTTGCGGGGAACATCTTGGTGATGTTGAAATGGCAGCCCAAATTGCTAAAGACAAGCCCACCGCAAGAGAGTTATTTACTTTTGAGTTCATAGAAGAAGCAATTAGGGCAGTTTATCCCCAACATTGTGAACGGCTATTGCTCGGCCTTATAAAAATGATTACTTTTGATTGCCTTGCAGGTAATAACGATAGACATTTTTATAATTGGGGAGTCATTGACAATATAAAAAAAGGGATGGAATGCCCTCGTTTTGCACCTCTTTACGATTCCGCAAGAGGTTTATTATGGAATTATGATGACGAAAACATCATAAAGAGTGCTGATCAAATGTTTAAGGGTGGCAAAAAAATTGATAATTATATTGATACTGCGGAACCTCGAATAAGTATAATTGCACACAAGGAAATTAATCATTTTGATTTAATAGCTTTTCTTAAAAAGGATAAAAAAAATGAAATGCTTATTAATGAAATGGCATCTATTCAGAATGAAGAAAGGGTGATAAAAATGCTAAAACGAGAATTTTTTCCGTTTTTCATTAAAAAAAGAACTTATTTAGTTGAATATATCTTAAGGAAGAGGTTCGAAAAAACAAGGAGGTTATAATGTTACATAAAATATTAAGTATATTTAGCAAAGGTGAGAATGACAATTCTCATTTACCCAAAAATGAGAAAGTAACTTTCTTACTTTTGGTAGAAGGGGTTAAGATGGGAACCTTACGAAGTGAAAATGGGTGTTGGGTTTTTAATTATACTGATGAATTTAAACTTAACACAGCAAATTACACACGGCTTATTGGTTTTCCCGATTTGAATAAATCTTATCGTAATGAGAGCCTATGGCCATTTTTTCGCACTCGTATTCCAGGTTTAAAACAACCAGCAGTACAAGAAATCTTAGAAAACGAAAAAATTGATAAGCATAATGAAGTGGCTTTGTTAAAGCGATTTGGACAAAAAACCATTTCAAATCCTTATGAACTTATTGCCATATAAATTAGAATAGGTCAAAAAATAAAAATTTCTGTTAAAGATTAAACGCCCTAACATTCAAAGTTAGGGCGTTATGTATTAATGTATAAGGATAAAAAATAATTCTCACCTAATTTCAAATGGCAGAAGCTAAAAATCAACATTATATTCCGCAATCGTATTTACGAAATTTCGCAGTTAAAAATAAATCCGGTGAACAAATTGTTTACCCCACATTGCAGTTAAGGTCCATCAAAGCCTTGCAAATTCAATGATTTTATATTTTCGGGTTCCGGTTTGAGCACCACAAATTTTCTTTTAGTGAAGGGATAAAATTTATAGTTTAAGGCTTGGTATAGCTCCTTGTTTTTTTGCTCAGGCTCTGAACATTTTCTTATCCAAACCTCTTTTTCCGTGGTATTCACTGCTGTCGTTGTTACCATTTTTTGGGTATTGGCGATTCTTACAATTTCCCTCCAGTCGGAGTGAATGTCCTTGCTTTTTAATTGATATCGTATTGTATTGACTGTCCAATAGGCCAAGAGGCCCAAATTCAAGTGCGCCATGGTGGATTTATCCTTCTTATGATATATGGGCCGTAAATCTAAATCCGTTTTTAAAACACGAAAGGTATATTCTATCTCTCTAATTGTATTATATATTTTCCAAATCGTTTCTTCATTTTCTATTTCAAGTGATGTTTTAAGAAAATATACACCATGTGATTCTGGTAGCCTTTCTTCATTTTTTATGAGCCAGGTAATATCGGTTGCATTTTTTTGTTCATTCACCAACACCTGTATTTCATAATGCTTTTGTATGGAGGGATACTTTTGCTTTAACCTTCCAAGTCTTTCGTATATCTTTTCCTCTCGTTTTATCCCTGATTTTTTATTTAAGGCTGATTTAATAATTTCAAGACCTGTTTCAAAACGTTGTTTAAATTGCCTATGCATAGCACGTTCTTTCACCGCTTTATTCTCGCTTTTTATCCTGAGATAAAAATCGGTTTCGTTTTCAACCCTGACTCTGTGCAAACTAATTGCACTTTCATTTTTATCATATATTGTTTTAATAGTATCTTCTGATGCAATCTGATATTTTTTTAGCTTCGATCTGGTTACGCATAAATAATCAAATCCTTTTGCTTTTATCATCTTTAGATTTTCTTCAGTAGTAATTCCGGCATCCATCACTATTACCGCTTTTCGAGATGCTGAACTGGTGGTTGAGCGCAAACTATCAATGGTGGCCGATAGGGTTTTGCAATCCGCCATATTCCCTTCGTAAATCGAAGAGTATTTAATAAATCCCTCTATGTTTATTCCAACTGCTAAAACAATAAGCTTGGCGTCATTTCTTTTTTCTTTACTCCGGCCATATTTCGCTAATTGACTGCTGCGCTTCTCTCCCTCAAAATAAGTATTGGTTAAATCATACAGATAAATTTTATCCTGTAAATCAAAGAGCTCATTGGTATTAGTAGACAGAAAAGATTCCAACTCATTTTTGATGGAATATAATTTTAAGGCACTGTTGTACAACTTGTCTTTTGTAATTTTCTCAACAGGATAATTCGTTAATTCACTAACCGCAGAATTTTCTTTTATCCATTTAGAAGTCATTAACTCTGAGGCAGCGTAAACTGCTCTGCTGATTATTTGGGTTAAAGCTAAATTAACCTGTTCTTCATTCCAGCCTCTGGATTTTAGAAAAGTATCTAACTTTAATTGCCGCAACGTCTGCAGGCTCAACCACTCAGCTCCAACTTCGCGAACATCCTTGTTTTTTTATTTTATCTACATCAACAAGTTTATTCTCTTCTATTTTTTTATAGGCTGCCGGATCAATCTTTTTGTCAGAAACCATTTGATAATAAAATCGGTCAATATAATTGCGCACTTTCTCACTATCAAAAGCACTGAAAAAAGTCTCTTCAATACCCATCGCTTTTTCAGTCAATCTGGCTTGTATTAAATGCAGTTCATCGCCCGATAAATCGTCTAAAAAACCAGTGCTTAATAATGTCTTCTTGCGAACTTCTCCTGATCTATCGCGGTAACTTTCCATCAAGCGATAATAACCCGAGAGTTTCCCCGTGTTTGGGTTTCTGCGCATAGAGGATCTGAAAAACATGCACCAAAATTCCAACGCAATTAACTATAATAAAAATCGATTTGAGCACCACAAAGCCATTTTGAAAAAACAAACCCACTAAAATCAAGCGGTTCGGCTTTGTCAACATGATTTTTCTTGGTAACTAACACCAATATTGCCTATATTTTAACAATTGAATGCAAATTTGCTGCAATGTGGGTTAAATTCTTGAATTTTTTCCATAACTTTGTTTTAAACGTTAATAAAAAACTTGCTTTGCGATTGCCTTTAGCAGGCCTTTAAGCCTATCATTCCAATTAGCTCTGGCAAGTCTAAATAAAGGAAACCGGACTAATGCAGCTAATAGGGCTTGATCCCTACAAAACGTTCTAGTATACCCGTTTCCTTTTCAGTTAAATTATAACCATTTATAATGTTTTGCAAACTAAAGGCAAACCGTTATAGCCAATGGTAGGACGAAACCAAAACATAATGACCAGACATTTTAAAGGGAAGTATTCCGAAAATTCGACAGAGTAGGAAATTAAGGACATTAAAAAATAAATCATGACGATAAAAGAGCAATTGCTAAAATTAGCAAACGAAAAAAAACAGCCTTGTGTAAGTATTTCAGTCAATACACATCGTACACATCCCGACAATTCCAAGGATGAAATAATCCTGAAAAAATTATTGAAAGAAGCAGAAGAAAGAGTGATTGCCGAATTTGGCAAAAGACCTGTTGCCTCGCTTTTAGAAAAAATCGAAAATGTAGCTTCTGAAATAGACTTAAACTATAACTTAGACAGTTTGCATATATTTTTATCAAATGACACCAAAGAAATAATAAAAACTTCTTGGACTACAAGTGATGAAGGTGTAATTATATCAGATAGTTTTGCTTTACTTTCTATTATCAAATCATATAACAGAAGCGAGAATTACTTGCTAATGTTGTTATCACAAAGTGGTGTGCAATTGTATGAAGCTTTAAATGATGAAATAATACATGAAATACGAAACGAAAATTTTCCTTTTTCTGAAAACCAACACTATAACACACATTCTGACAAAGGAAGCGACTCTAAACATTTAGACGATTTAGTTAGAGAATTTTTAAATAAAGTAGATAAGGCAATTGTAAAAGTTCATAATGAAACTACTTTAAACTGTGTGGTCATTTGTACCGAAGATAACTATAGCCGTTTGCAAAAAGTAGCTGACAAGCCATCAATTTATCTTGGATATGAAGCTATTAATTACAACAACATTGCTACTCATCAAATAGTGAAACAATCGTGGGACATTATAAAAACCCTTCAAAAAGAACGAAGAAGTAAAGCAATTACTGAAATAAAAGAAGCAGTTGGCCAAGGTCTTGTTTTGACTGATTTACAAGAAATATTCCAGGCTTCTATTGACGGTCGTGGGGATTTATTAGTTATTCATAAAGACTTTTCCCAACCTGTAATAATGACAAGTGACAGGACTTTTGAATTGACAAATGACAAAACTGAACAAGATGCAGTAGACGACATTACAAACAAAATTGCTTGGGAAGTATTATCAAAAAAAGGCAGAGTATTTTTCACATCGCAAGAAGAAATAAAAGACCTTGGTGTAATAGTTCTGAAAACGAGATACTAAACCACTGGCTATAACATATAACGATTAAACGAAGCTTCGCATCTCACGAAGGTTCGATTTAATCTTGTGTTGAAAGAAGTTTCGATAGCCCCGTGTGTGAAAAAATGAATGTATGGGGTTTGAATAGTTTTGATGTAGTATACTGTAACCACTATTGCAAGAGATAATATTTATTTTTTATCCAAGTTGGTTTCCAAGGCATAAAAAAATATTTTTCGCAGGTATTTATTTTGTTTTTTTATGAGATAAGTGCTGTTTTTTTATTGCAGGGGCAATAGATTAGCTGTTCGCGTTTGCGTCGATCAATTTTAATTTGGATTGCTTTTAATTAACTTTATTTTTGCGAAATAAATCCCGGTGGTGCATTTGCTTCAAAAGAAAGTATGCGTATCATCCTTCCTGTTTTACACCAAGGGCAAACATCAATAGCGTAACCCAATTTAGCCAGGTTAAATCAATATGTTCCTCAAAGGCCTCCATTACCTGAACCACATTATCCCGCGCTATTACATCCTCCAATCTTGAAAATGCAATTTGATGCCGATTTGCACTTGCAATAATTTCCATATATTACAACTGTACATCATCAATTATAATTATTTTGTTATTTTTATACGCTTATTAACTTTGATGGTTGTCTTTAAGAAATTGTTTTTTTTTCACACTCAGAGGATATTACCAATTTTATGAAGACACTCACGACACAGTAAGTTGCGGACTTTTCGAATAAATTGAAGAGCGTTAAACTTCAGGATGACATAATTAAATTTGGTTTTTTTTATTTGGAATCAAAAAAGATAAAGAATGA
>Ga0209181_10011216_pt1 | contig 11521 bp, 9 predicted proteins | sample MAT05_FD_187208 | JGI IMG/M metagenome (GOLD analysis project Ga0209181, IMG submission 187208) | Freshwater microbial communities from Lake Fryxell liftoff mats and glacier meltwater in Antarctica - MAT-05 (SPAdes) (version 2) | ecosystem: Environmental > Aquatic > Freshwater > Ice > Liftoff... | reverse complement strand
GTCGGCGCGCTCGAAAATACCGGACAAGTCTGCGTCAGCACCGAGCGCGTTTATGTCGATCAGGTAGTCTACGATCCGTTTATGCACAAGCTGATCGAGTATGCCAACGATCTGGTCTTTAGCGGCGGCGGCGGTCTCGAAGTTCATTTTGGCAGTTTGACCAACGAGCGTGAACTGCTGCGTACCGAAGATCACATCGCGGATGCCGTGGCGAAGGGCGCGAAAATCGTGTTTGGCGGCGTGCGTCGCCCCGATTTGGGTCCTTTGTTCTTTGCACCGACGATCTTGACCGATGTCGATCACACCATGAAAGTCATGACCGAAGAAACCTTCGGCCCGATTGTACCGATCATGAAAGTCCGCGATACCGCCGAAGCCGTGCGCCTTGCGAACGACAGCGAGTACGGGTTGGCAGCGGCGATTTTCTCGTCCAATCCCGCCCATGCCGCGCGGATCGCCCAGCAGGTTATTGCGGGCGATGTCAGCATCAATCGTGCACATCTTACCTTTGGCACACCCGGTGCGCCGATGGGCGGCGCGGCGCGGCGCAGCAGCGGCTTGGGGCGGCGTAACGGCATCGAAGGCTTAATGCGCTTCGTGACGCCGCAGTCAATTACCTATGACAGTGGGCTGGGCGTGCCGCCCGCGCTCGCCCACATGACACCGCGCGCGGTGTTTTTGGCACGGCTCATGCACAATGTGCGCCGCTTTTTACCTGTGTGAAAATCCGCCATGTGGCGGTTTCGGGCGCTGGTCATGTTGATTACGCTGGTCTGTATCCGTAATCGATCAGGAATCCGATCATGCAGCATCAGCACCAAGCGCGTACGCCCGAAATGGAACAGTGTATTCTTAACTGCGAACGCTGTTACCGCCAATGCTTAGAAATGCTCGATTACTGTTTGTCCATGGGTGGCAGCCATGCCGAAGTCAAACATATTCAGTTGTTGATCGATTGTGCCAAGGTGTGCGAAACCAGCGTCCATATGATGGCGCGTTACTCTGCTTTTCACCCACAAATGTGCGGCGTGTGCGCCGATGTGTGCGCTGCGTGCGCGCAAAGCTGCGAACAAGTCGATCCCGATGACGCGATGCATCAGGCGTGCGTCGAAGCCTGCCGCGATTGTGAAGCGTCGTGCCGCGCCATGGCGATGATGGCGGCGTGACCTAAAAACGCCGACTTTCGTGTTATACTCCAGTAGAACAAGTTATCGATCTACTGGAGTTCGTTTTTCTCATGTCCAACACGCAAAATCAACTCTATTACGGCGACAATTTAGCGATTTTGCGCGAGTATTTGCCCGATCAATCGGTTGATTTGATCTATCTCGATCCGCCGTTCAACAGCGCACGCGATTACAACGTCCTGTTCAAAGACGAGGGCGGTCAGCAAAGCGAAGCCCAGATCAAGGCGTTCAAAGATACATGGCATTGGGATATAACCGCCGAGCGCACCTATTTCGACTTGGTTGAAAATGCCCCGCCAGAAGTGAGCGCGGTCATCGGCGCGTTACTCACTGTCATCGGGCGCAACCAGTTATTGGCATATCTCGTCATGATGACAGTGCGCTTGGTCGAACTTCGCCGCGTTTTGAAACCGACAGGCAGCATTTACTTACACTGCGACCCAACCGCGAGTCATTATCTAAAAATTGTCATGGACGCGGTATTTGGAATTGAACGATTTCGCGCCGAAATCATCTGGAAACGCACCAGCGCGCATAATTCTGCAAAACGTCCCGCGCCAATACACGATGATATTTTGATGTATACGAAATCTGACACTTATCTATGGAATAAGATCACTTCACCTTACGACGAAAGCTATCTCAAAAAGTTTTACCGTTTCACCGATGAAAAAGGACGCCGTTATCGTTTGTCAGACCTTACGGGCGCGGGAACAAGAAATGGTGAAACAGGCGAAATTTGGCGCGGAATTGATGTGACAGCCAAAGGACGGCATTGGATGCGTCCACCGCGTGAATTGGATGAACTCGATGTACAAGGGCGTTTGCACTGGCCGCTCAAAGGTACAGTTCCGTCTTACAAACGTTATCTAGATGAAATGAGCGGTGTGCAAATTCAAGATATTTGGGACGATATTCAACCGCTGCAATCGCAAGCCCGCGAACGGCTCGGCTACCCCACGCAAAAGCCGCTTGCGCTGCTCGAACGCATCATTCAAGCGAGCAGTAATCCCGGTGATGTCATCCTTGATCCGTTTTGCGGCTGCGGCACGGCGACCGTTGCCGCCCATAAACTGGATCGACGCTGGATCGGCATTGACATCACACATTTGAGCGTTGCGCTGCAAAAATATCGTCTCAAAGATATGTTTGGGCTTGAACCCAGCAAAGATTACGCCGTCATCGGTGAACCGACCGATACCAACGGCGCACGCCAGCTTGCCAGCGAAGACCGCTATCAATTTCAATGGTGGGCGCTCTCGCTCATTCCGGGCGCTAAACCGCTCGGCGGCGAAGACGACAGTAAGCGCGGCAAAAAAGGGAGTGATCGCGGGATCGACGGCGTAATCCCGTTCGTCGCCGCGCCCAATGGCAAAATGGATCGCGTCATCGTACAGGTCAAAAGCGGCAAAGTGAAAAGCGGCGACATGCGCGATCTGGCTGGCACGCTCACGCGCGAAAACGCGGCGATGGCGATCTTCATCACGCTTGAACCTGCCACACGCGAAATGAATACGGAAGCGGCGGCGGCGGGTCTTTATCGCAATCAGCAGTCGGCGGGCAAGCCCGACTATCCACGTCTGCAAATTCGCACGGTCGAACAATTAATGCGCGGAGAACAGCCCGAACTACCCATCACAGGAACGGGTTACGCTTATAAACAAGCGCAGCGTATCAATACTGCCGATGCCGTTCAGCCGTCACTGTTCGATGACATTGATCTGGATGAAAACATCGGCGGTTTCGAGGATATTTAGGTTTTATCAGAAAAGCGCCGTAAAACCCCTGCCTTTAGGCGTGGGGAGTATGTCACAGTGCCTATTTCTACGTCTTCGTCACGGGCACATCCGGGCGCGGTCGGCGTGGACGAATCAACGCGCCGCGCCGCCGCGCGAATACCTGCGTAAATTCTGCGCCGAGCAGTAAAATCTGCGCCGAGTAATACACCCATACCAACAGCACCACCAGCGACCCCGCCACCCCAAAAATCGACGCGACCGCACCGCTGCCTAAGTACAACCCGAGCAGCGTTTCACCGACCACGAATAACAGCGCTGTCACCAGCGCGCCAAAAAATACATCGCTCCAGCCGACATACGCGTCGGGTAGGAACTTGAAGATCATCGCAAAAAATACTGTGATCACGCTGACCGACAGCGTGACATCCAGAATGCGTAACAGCGTCGGCGTGAAACCGGTCAGCATCCCTGTATCGTCCGCCAGCGTGATCAACCCGCTGATCACCGAACTGAGCGCAATGAATATCAGCAGTGCGCCGCCGATTAAAAGCACCATCAAAAATGCCAGCAGCCGACTTTGCAGAAAAAACACCACCGACGACCGCACTGTGCTCAAATGCGGCTGTACTCCCCAGATCGTATTGAGCGCGTCTTGCAGCGCCCCGAATACGCCCATTGCGCCGAAAAATAACAGCGCGATACTCAAAATCGTCGCCAGCCCTCCCGCTTGCTCCGTGTTGATGCTCAACACGATTTCTTCGAGAAACTGCGCCGTCGATGCGCCCAGAACGCCTGTCAGTGCCTCTTGCACTTCGCCGCGCACCGCGCTTTCGCCAAACGCCGCCCCTGCAATCGCCACAATGATCACCAACAGCGGCGCGATAGCGAACATCGCATAATACGCAATCGCAGCGGCGAGGCGCGGCGCGCGATCTATCGACCAGTTTTCAACCGTCTCGCGGATCACCGATGCAGCGCGGATGATGATTTGCAGCACGACGTAGCCCCCGGGTTTCAAACATTCAATGAATTGTTGCACATTTCTGCCATAGAATGATAACGTATTCAAAACCACCAGAGTCTTGGAAAATAGCGCCCATGTCCTCTTTTATTCAACGTAAACTCAATGAACAAGCAGCGAAAGATGCCGCCGCCAACAAACCCGCCGATCCTTTTGATCATCTTGATGCGCCCGCCGCATCACCCGCGCCTCCCGCGCAGGTCAGCGTCAGCTCACCTGCACTCGTCCCCCAGGCGGATGGCGCGCCTCCCAAACGGCGCACACCTGGCAAACTCGCGCATTTACGCCGGATGCTGCGCTCCAAACTCTTAAAATCGGTCGAAGAAGCCGACTTGTGGCGGCGCGACGACCCGGAAAAAATCGCCCTGATCAACGAACGCCTCAAGCAGCTTTTGGAAACGCTCGCCGCCCAGCGCGCCGAGTTTCGTGTCTCGCCGGGTGAATTCACGCTGTTGAGCGAGATGGTGTGCGACGACGTGCTCGGCTTCGGCGCAATTGACCCGCTCGTGCGCAACCGCGAGTGTAATGAAATTATGGTCAACGGACCCGATGTCATTTTCGCAGAATTTCGCGGCAAGATGATCGAAACCGACATCGTGTTCGACGACGAAGAACATGTGCAGTATACCGCGCAGCGCATCGTCCGCCCGCTTTCGCGCACGCTCAGCCGCAATAATCCGATGGTCGATGCCCGCCTGCCCGATGGATCGCGCGTGCACATTGTCTCGCTGCCGTCGGCGCTGGCAGGGACAACCCTGACCATCCGTAAATTTCCTGAAAAACGCCTGACCATCGACGATATGATCCGTTTTGGCTCGCTGACCAGAGAAGTCGCAGAGTTCCTTGAAGGCTGTGTCAAAGCGCGCCTCAACATGATTGTCAGCGGCGGTACAGGCAGCGGCAAAACCACCACCCTCAACGTACTGTCATCGTTCATCCCCGATGAGGAACGAATCGTCACCATCGAAGACAGCGCCGAACTTCAGTTGGATCAACGACATGTCGTCCGGCTCGAAACCGCGCCCGCCGTCGCTGGCGGTGATGGTAAAGAAGGGCTGCTCGCAATTCGCGATCTCGTGCGCGGATCGCTGCGTATGCGCCCCGACCGGATCGTCGTCGGTGAGTGTCGGTCGGGCGAAGCGCTCGACATGCTGCAAGCCATGAACACCGGTCATGATGGCTCGCTCACCACCATCCACGCCAACACGCCGCGCGATACCCTCTCGCGTCTGGAAACGCTGGTCTTGATGAGCGGCATGGATCTGCCCCTGTTCACCATCCGCCGCCAGATCGTCAGCGCCGTCGATTTGATCATCCAGCAAAGCCGACTCAAAGACGGCACGCGCAAAATTACCCAGATCACCGAAATTCAAGGCATGGAAGGCGAGTCGATCACGTTCCAGGACTTGTTCATCTACAAACTGCCCGGTCAGCGTGGCAATGATCCCGGCACGGTGACGGGCGGCAAGCTCGAACCGAGCGGCTTCCGTCCCAACTTCATGGAGCGCCTGGAAGACAGCGGCATCCGCCTGAGCGCGCGTGTCTTCGGCGTCGGCAGCACGACCGTCGGCGGACGTCAATAACAGTAGGTATTTTGCGGGTTGATGGGAAATGAGAGACGCTGTCGAAAGTGCTGGCGTCTCTTTCAACTATCTAATTCAAAGTACAAACTTCTATGCCACGTTCTACGCCACCTTCAAGAGTGGGTTCATACCATTGACCGATCAAATATGCACCAGTTGGAGACAAACTTCCCGACAGTGCGATATTCCCCAACTCCGAAGGCAATTTAATAATTTCTGTTTGTTCAGTGTCAATATTGTACCGAATAACGCCCTGATCGGTTAAGGTGACAAATTCGTTAGGCGTTTCTGTCCACACGATGCGCCGTTCGCCACGCGCTTTGAAGGCTAACACTTTCCATGTTTGCGTCTCCCAATCGAGTATCCGAACCCAATTATCAATAAGAATTGGGTCAATAATGAGATAGCGACCCTCTGGATTAATGCCCATCACTGTAAAGCCTTGACCATATTGCCCAATTGAACCAAATGCTTCTAAATCTTGTAATACAGTCATTTCTGGAATATTCGATTCCATTGTTACATAGACTGTGGGAAAAACTTCAGAATTCCGAATATCTTTACCTTGAAATACAAAACGTGATGCTTGTGAAGCCCAAATAGTGTCAGCGGGCAAATCCGCATCACGGCTTATATTGAGATCAATTTGCCTATCGGTGCTTATGTCTAGATACCAATACGCATCATCTTCCTCGTTGAAAGCATTTCTTGGATAGACGAGGGCTTGCTGCGACGGGGACACGTCAACCTCCGCAAAAGTACCTGCCCTGTTCTCTGCTAAATCTATAAGATCAGTGGCAATAGTCACGGGTAAATTGACCAACGTATTTAGGGGTGAAGCCATTAATGTTGTCAAAGAGCCTGTTTGGAAGTCGTATTGATACCAAATATTTTCTCTTGCAACTAGACTGTCCGATCTCTCGTTATTGCTTACTTCAAAGACAACGGTGGCGTCGTCAAGCCATGTCCAAGTTGTCGATACGTGGGGGTAAGTTGTATTTAGGGGCAAGCAGCCTCGCTCTTGTGTGAAAGCGCGATACCCGCCCATCACGAACAGCGTTATGAAAGATAATGTAGTGACTAACTTGATTTTTGTCGATGTGTTCATTTCGTCGCCTTTATACTTTAGACATCAAGGTACACAAAACACTTCCCAATTGCCATTCGGCGTTGTAACCGGATTGCTACGCTCAGAAACAGCACCGCTCGTAGATAAGTATCCAACAGCGGTGATTAAATCCGTACCATTTTGTTTATACAGGGTAACTGCTGACACTTCTCCTGTATTAGCAACCGTAAATGTAAAGCACTGAGTTAACTGAGGCGCTACCTGCCCATCATCTAGCTGTCGATTTTGTAAATTTTGGTCTATGGAACTCTGAAGCAGAGGAAAAAAATAGAAGTACGGATTTACGAATATGAGAGGCGGAGACGAGATGTTGAATGCGCCTTGACCATAAGTACGAACTTCCATATGGAGATGAGAATTATTTCCTCCGGTGTCCGTCGTTTGATACGCAATAGAACCAATCCACTGTCCAGCAACGACAGGATCACCAACATCTCCAACACGTAAACCCGGATTAAGGTGTGAATAAACAACAAGCGTATTTCCATGTCTAACGACGATGTATGCTCTGTTCTCATCTCGGTCAGTTGGACTAGCGTTTGCCGCCCAATCCGATATACCTGTTTGTAAGGGTATAGCAAGCGTTGGATCAAAAAGCGCAACAATTTCGCCATTGGCAACCGCTCTCACACCAATATCTGGAGGAGAACTGCTAACAGGTCCTTGAAAAAAGTCTAAACCGGGATGACGACCACCTGTCGAGGCATATCTTGCGTTACCCGCCGCAAATTGGTAAACCTCATAAAATGGTGGTACTGATAATGTATTAAAGGGCTCAGCTGGATTTGAAACTTTAAGCGGGTAGGCGATAAATGCAGGGTGTAAAATTGGATTGTTCACCTGATATGTTTCAGTCGGAAGCCGCCCACAATCACCACTCACTAAATTTACACCTGATCCACCTGAGTCAATCCAATAAAATTGGGTGGGTGTAGCGGCAAAACCTACTTGAACTAAATTTAGATACAAAATGGATCGCTTATACACCTCGACCTGATCCCCTGCTTGAAACGTGTAAGCCGAAGAAGAACTGTCAGCAATTGCCGCCGACCCAGCAGTAAAATACCCTACAACACCCTGAACGATTATTTCAACTCGACATATTCCCGGAGCTAAAGTTGCAGTCAACTGCGCGATCCGTTTTTGCGCGTCAGCACGGATGATCAAAGCTTCGGCTAATTTCATGCTGTTGTACCGGTTGTACCCCCTCCCTGATGTCATATAGGTATTATAAGAGGTCATGAAGGTTTATGGAAGATCAAATATTTAGATCGTTTACGATTAGACAATTTCCAAAACGGATTCATCAAAAATGTTGCTCTTACTTTTTGAGTGATACTTTGTCACGTCTTTTTTGGCTCAAAATTTCTTGTTGGTGAGGTTCGCTAATTTGAAACATTTCATCTGAATCATAACAACATCCCCAACCCTGCCGACGATTCCGCCAGCATCGCCACGAACGCGCGTTGAATCGGCGTGAACGGACGCCGTTTATCCCATACCATCAAAAGCGGGCGCACCAGCGCGACATCGTTGAGAGATAGCGCGCGCAGTTCGCCGCGTTCGATCTCGCGCTCGATGCTGTAGCGCGGCAGCACCGCCACGCCCATCTTGTTGAGCAGCGCATACTTGATCGCACCCGGACTATCCAGTTCGGCGGTATTTTTCAGCTTGACGCCCGATGGCTTGAGCGCGCGTTCCAGCCAATGGCGCGCGCGGCTGCTCGGCTGACGATTGATGAATGGTACGCCGTCGAGTTCGCGCGCCGAAATCGACTCGCGCGCCGCCCATTCGTGATCAGCATGAACGACGACATCATGATGAACATCCTGCACGCGCATTCTGCCGAGCGCATCATTGTCGAGTTCGTCCAAAGCGCCTTCGAGAAAACCCAGATCATACGTGCCGTTCAGCACATCGCGCGCGACTTCGCTGGTCAGCGCGGTTTGCAGCGACACATTGATCGTTGGGTGCAAGGTCTGGAACTGCTGTAACCACGCCGGAATCAGGTATACGCTGACGCCGGGCGTCGCACTCACGATCAACTGTCCGGTTTGTGCGTCGCTTAGCCGCAAGATCGCGCGTTCGGCGTCTGTGACGAGCGCCATGATGCGCCCCGCGTATTCATATAAAACATCGCCTGCTGGCGTCGGTTTGACTCCGCGCGAACTGCGCTCGAACAATGCGACGCCCAGCGCTGTTTCCAGGCTGGCGATGTGCTGGCTGACGGCGGACTGCGCCATGTACAGCGCGGTTGCGGCAGCGTTAAAGCTGTGCTTGTCATAGACGATCATGAAAATTTTGAGCTTATGTAAAGTGAGCATCGTTCGATCCCGTTATCACTTTTCATGATAACGCTTATCGTGCTGATCTGTCTACTACGTTTGAACGAATGCTGTACGCTGTAAAGCGATGAATGTCATTGAAAAAGCGGACGAACAGCACGATTTGTCATCGGCGGCTGAATTCGGTTAATCAAGTGAGGGTTAGCGTAAACATGGACTACCGGACGCACGTATCGAATGTACTGGTCATTGGCTCTGGCGCGGCGGGCTTACGCGCGGGGATCGCGGCGCACGAAGCGGGCAGCGATGTCGTCATCGTTGGCAAAAGCCTCAAGCGTGACGCGCATACCGTGCTTGCGGCGGGCGGCATCAACGCGGCACTCGGCACGGTTGACCCCGAAGATAGCTGGCAGCAGCACTTCGCGGATACCTTCCGCGACGGCTATTTTTTGTCGAACCCACACACCGTCGAACTATTGGTCAAAGAAGCACCTGCCGCCATCGAAGAATTAGTCAATTATGGCGTACCGTTCGCGCGTCAGAAGAATGGCGACCTCGATCAGCGCTTTTTCGGCGCGCACAAATGGCGTCGAACGTGCTTTGCCGGGGATTACACCGGGCGCGCGATTTTGTACGGTCTCGCCGATCGCGTCGAAGAACTGGCGATCCCGGTGCATGAACATCAATATGTGACGCAGTTATTGGTCGATGACAACCTGTGTTTTGGCGCGCTGGCGTTTGATCTTAAGACGGGCAAGCGCACGGTATATCTCGCAGACGCCGTAATTTTGGCGACGGGCGGGCATACGCGTTTGTGGCGACGCAGCTCGTCGCGCCGCGATGAGAACGTCGGTGACGGCATGTATTTGTCACTGAAAGCGGGTGCTGCGCTCGCGGACATGGAACTGGTACAGTTTCACCCCACAGGCATGGTTGCACCAGAAGATGTCGCTGGCACGCTGGTCACCGAAGCGGTACGCGGTGAAGGCGGACGTTTATTCAATGCGCTCGGCGAACGCTTTATGGCGAAGTACGACCCCGAACGCATGGAGCTTTCGACGCGCGACCGTGTGGCATTGGCGAATTATACCGAGATCGTCGAAGGGCGCGGCGGACCAAACGGCGGCGTGTTCCTGGATATCAGCCACCGCGAAAAAGATATGATCCTGACCAAGCTGCCGCGTATGTATCGTCAGTTCCTGGAATATCAGATGCTCGACATCAGCAAGCAGCCGATGGAAGTTGCACCGACCGCGCATTACAGCATGGGTGGCGTGATTGTGCATCCTGAGACGCAAGAGACGCGCGTGATCGGGTTGTTCGCGGCAGGCGAAGTGACGAGCGGCTTGCATGGCGCAAATCGACTCGGCGGCAATTCACTGGCAGAGACCGTCGTGTTCGGGCGGCGCGCAGGTGAAGCGGCGGCAAGTTATGCGCGGATGATCAACGCACAGCACCGCTCACAGGCAGTGATCCGCGCGGCGAACGATGATCTGAGCGCACAGATTAAGCCTGGCAGCGAGATGGCGCGTCCGTTGCAGCGCGCAGTACGGAATACGATGTGGGAAGGCTGCGGGGTTGTCCGCTCGGAGCCGCGCTTGCAAGAGGCGCTCGCCAAGTTGAATGACCTGCGCGCGGCGACGGTCGATCTGGATGTGCGCCCATCGTCGGAAGGTTTTCAGGATGTGGCGTTGGCGTTCGACCTGCGTGCGGCGTTGGCGTCGGCAGAAGCCACCGTGCGGAGCGCGATTGAGCGGCGTGAAAGTCGCGGCGCGCACCAGCGCACCGACTACCCCGAACTCGACCCGGCGTTGATGGTCAATTTCGTCATCGAACTCGATAAGACCGGACAGCAGGCGATCAGCGCGACCGGCGTACCGCCGCTGAGCGGCGAATTGCAGGAGTACATCAACAACCCCGAATACGAGGTCGTCGGGCGTCTGTTGGAGTAACCGCATCGTTATGGATTTGTAGGGGGCGGGACTCAGACCCGCCCCTTGTCGGGCAATTCGGTGGGATCGCCTATTCCGAATCCGCATTGCAAGCGTGGGAAACCGGGATGCGCCTGCCCGATCGCGAGGTCTTGCGGCGCGTGTGCGCATTGTTGGCGGCGCGCACCGGCTTTGAAACGATTGAGACACTGAATGCCGTCTTTTACAACGCGGGCTATCCCGCTGTCAGAGCCGACGAGATCGCGCTTCACTTTCCGACGTTGCGCCCCAACGATCTGGCGGCACGTTTACCACCCCATCCGCCCTATCGCCGCTTGATCGGGCGCGATCCCGTACTGGAACGCCTCGTCACGGAACTGGGGTCAAAGTCTGGCGCGCCGCTGGTCGTGTTGTCGGGCTTGGGCGGCATCGGCAAAACGGCGTTGGCATATGCGGTATTGCGCCGTGTCGTGCAGACCGATCGCTATCACGGGCTCGTATGGGCGATCGCCAAGCAGGAAGAATTTATCGGGGTGGAAAGCTTCAGCAAGGGACTGCCCGCCGTCGCTACTCCGCCTAAGGCGGTCTGGATTAATCCGCCCATCCAGGCGAACCTTCCTTAAATGTTTTTCCCGATTTTGTTTCA
>Ga0209181_10011213_pt1 | contig 11524 bp, 6 predicted proteins | sample MAT05_FD_187208 | JGI IMG/M metagenome (GOLD analysis project Ga0209181, IMG submission 187208) | Freshwater microbial communities from Lake Fryxell liftoff mats and glacier meltwater in Antarctica - MAT-05 (SPAdes) (version 2) | ecosystem: Environmental > Aquatic > Freshwater > Ice > Liftoff... | reverse complement strand
CCTGGACGCCGATCGCGTCGCCACGGCGTCGCTCCCGCGAATCGAGGCACCACACCTTCATCGGGGCATGAACTCCGACGCCGTAGTCGAACCCGAGGAGACGCACCGTCTCCCGGAAGGCGTGCGATTCGCCATAAGCGCTGTCGGCGAGAACCGTCTCTCCAGGAATACCGTCGTGGACCGCGCGCTCGATCATGCCGAGCGCGAGATCGATCTTGGTCTGAAACTGAACATGCTCAGGAATCTTGGCCTTGAGCCTGCGCACCGGGTCTTCGGCCCAGGAGACCGGCAAGTACAGCTCGAAGTCGATGGGCAGATGTTCGGTTTGCGTGGCCACGCTCAAGCTGACGCCGACCTGGCAATTCGTGATCTTGCCCGCCGAACCCGTATACTGGCGTTGCACTCCGACCGAGTCGTTTCCTTGCTTGAGGAAGCCTGTGTCATCGATGATCCACGTGGTCACCGACTCGTGGACGCTCATCGCGTCAATCGCGTGGCGAGCCGCGACCCGTCGCACCGCGCGGTCGTCCCAGGCCGCCTGGCCGACGAAGTGCAGCATCTTGTGGTGCGTCGCGCAGCTCTTGGCCTCGTCCCCGCACGCGAGCGCCGCCATCGGCTCGACGCTCTTTCGCTCGCTGCCACCGAGAAGGCCGAGCGCGTACATCGCGAACGACTCGCGCTTGCGTTTGTCGCGCAGATTCGCCCCGATTTGTTCGAAGTACGCGTCAAGGCGGGCGACGGCGGCGGCATCCATTTCGTAGGCCATGCCCGTCGATCGCACGACCCGCGAGCTTCGGCCAAATTTGCTACAGTAGTGCTAGCCAATAACGGAGAATATGGCCCAGACACGGTCAAAGCTTTCGAAGCTGTCGGGGCCCACCAGTGCGCCGCCATCGTGCGCGAGATGCTGGCATTCTTTCCTGAAGGTACGCCAGCGTCAGACGACCGGGAGCGTGTCCAGCAGATGGAGGACATCGGCGAGGTCGGGGAGAGGCGCTGGGACGAGCTAGGCAATCGCCTCCTGGCATGGCCGGACGACATCTACGCGCTGCTGGAGAAGTTCATTGCAGAGCATGAAGCCGACTTCTCCTGACGGCTCTCGGCCACCGCCTGCGCAGCGCGCCCCAGCCTTATCCCTTATCTCCGGACCTCGCCCAAGGCAGCGCCAGGGCGCCAGGACACAGCCGCTGACGCGCGCGGTTCTATACGTTGAGCCTGCGCTGGTTGGCCGACAGCCGTGCTCGCTGATTCAGAACAAGCGCCGGACGCGCCTTCGCTCCTCGATCATGTGCTGGGTGATGCGCTGGCGCCCGTCGGCGTCCTCGACGAGCGTCCAGACGTCGTGCTCGGGCTTTCTCCCGGCGCAGGCGAGGAGGATGTCGGCCGCGCGCTCGGCGGCGATCAGGTTCTCGTGGCGGCCCGGGAGCTCGACCACCGAGGCGCGGGTGGAGAGGGACTCCATCGTGCTCAGCATCAAGAGGACGAGGCGCTGAAAGGCCTCTTCGCCGAACTCGGCGCGCGGGCCGGCCCCGAAGAGGATGATCTTGTCGAAGGTGAGCCGCGGCTTGCCGGGCAAGAGGACGACCTCGCCGAGCTCGCCGGTGATCAGGCGCTGTCGCTCGAGATCGGCGATCCGGCCGGCGAGGCGCCAGTCGCAGAGGCCGGCCAGGCCGTGCGAAGGGCGCGCGTCGCTCCAGACCGAGCAGGCGAGGACCTCCGAGTCGAGCTCGTCGAGGCGCGGCAACTCCGGGGTGACGAAACGTAGCTCCACGGGGGGTTAAACGCTGATCGCCCCTTTGCGGAAGTCGCTCCCGGCGATCTTCACGTTGACGCAGGCGGGCAGCCCCGAGGCGAAGGCGGCGTCGAGCGCCGGGCCGATGTCCTCGGCGCGCTCGACGTAGGCGCCGAAGCCGCCGAGGGCCTCGACGACCTTCTCGTAGCGCGTGTATTCGAGGGACGTCGCTACCGCGCGCTCCGCGCCATAGAGATCGACCTGGCCGCGCCGGATCTGGGTCCAGGCGGCGTCATTGCCAATCACGCTGACGATCGGGATCTTCTGGCGGACCATGGCCTCGAACTCCATGGCATGAAAGCCAAAGGAGCCGTCTCCATAGACGAGGACGACGTTGGCTTCGGGGCGAGCGAGCTTGGCCGCCATGGCGTACCCGGGGCCGACGCCGAGGGTGCCAAGGGGCCCCGGATCCATCCACATCTGGGGCCACTCGAGCTTCAACACGTAGGCGGCGGTGGCGACGAAATCGCCGCCGTCACCGATGACGATATCGTTCTTGCCGAGGCGCTTGCCGAGCTCGGCGCAGACGCGGAGCGGGTTGGGCGGGCTCTGGTTACTGTCAATCTCGGCGAGCATCTTCGCGCGGGATTTGTCCTCCGCGGCGCGCACGGTGGCGAGCCAGCCGGTGGACTTCTTGCCCTTGACCTCGCTCAGGAGCTGATCGAGGACAACCCCGCTGTCGCCGTGAATCGTGACGTCGATCTTGCGGTTGCGGCCGAGCTCGTTGCCGTCGAGATCGATCTGCACGACCTTGGCGTTGGGGTTGACGGCGCGGCCATATTCGAGGCGAAAATCGAACGGGGTGCCGAAGACGAGGCAGAGATCGGTGTTGCCGAGGGCGAACCTCCGCGAGCGCGTCATCAGGTTCGGGTGCTCGTAGGGCAGGCCGCCGCGGGCCATCCCGTTGAGGTAAAACGGCGCCTCGACCGCGTCGGCGATGGCGCGCACGGCGTCGCGCCGCGGGGACCAGCGGAGCTGGCTGCCGACGATGAACATCGGCCGCTCGGCCTCGCGCAGCAGCTCGGCGACGCGGGCGATCAGCGCGGGATCGCCGCCGGGCCGCGGCGGGAAGGCGAGCGGGCTCGTGGCGGGGGGCGCGTCGTCGGCCCAGTTCATCAGCAGATCGAGCGGCATCTCCAGGAAAACAGGGCCGGGGACGCCCGCCTGCGCGATCCGAAACGCGGCGTCGATGTACTCCTGGATGCGGTCGGTCGAGGGGACCGAGACGCTCCACTTGGTGATCGGCCGCATCAGCTCGACGTGGTTCATGTCCTGGAGCGAGCCCATGTCGGCGAGGGCGCGCGGGCCGGCGCCGCCAAGGATGATCATCGGAATGCCGCCGCGCTGCGCGTTGGCGACGGCGGTGACGGTGTCCGTCACGCCCGGGCCGGCGGTGACAGCGCACACGCCCGGTCGCCCGGTGACGCGCGCGTAGCCGTCGGCGGCGTGGCCGGCCGTCTGCTCGTGTCGGACGTCGACGACGCGGATGCCGTCGTCGAGGCACCCGTCGTAGATGGCCTGGATGTGGCCGCCGCAGAGGGTGAAGAGGTGCGTTGTGCCGTGGCGCAGGAGCGCCTTGGAGACGAGTCGACCGCCGTGGACCTGAGTCATGCGGCGCTTATACCACGAGGCTCCGCGGGTTCGGCGCTCTACACCCGGACCCCGCGCCAGCGTCCTCGAGCGTACGCCGCCCCGAGGAGCCCGCTCCGCACTACCCAGTCCAGGGTGCTCCCGAGCCAGACCCCGAAGAGACCGAGCCCCAGGGTGATCGCGAACAGGTAGGTTGCCGCGACGCGCACCACGAGCGCGCCGACGAAGGTCGAGAGCAGCACCGTGCGCGTCGCGCCGGCGCCGCGCAGCGCCATGCCTTTCACCGTCGCATAGGCCATGAAGGGCTGCGCCACCGCGGCGATATAGAGCGTCTTCACGCCGAGATCGATGACCGCTGGATCGGTGGAGAAGGCGGTCATCAGCAGGCGCGGGGCCAGGGCGAGCGTCACTCCGATCGTCGTCGCCAGCGCGACGGACATGCCCGCGGCGAGCCAGCCGGCGCGCGTGGCGTCACCGGGGCGCTTGGCGCCGAGCTTCTGGGCGATCACCGCGGCGGCGGCGACGCCGAAGCCGTCCGCCGAGAGGAAGCCGATCGCCTCGAGCGACAGCAGCGCTTGATTGGCCGCCATCGCCTCGGTGCCGAGCAGGCCAATGATGGCGACGAAGCCCAGGAATCCCACGTGGTAGAGCGCCTTTTCGCCGAACGCGGGCCCGGCGACCCGTAGCACCCGGCGCAGCGCCGCGGCGTCACCGGCGCTGCGGGCGCGGATCGTGAGCGGGCTACTCTTCGAGAGGAGGACAGCGGCGAGCAAGAGGCCTTCGAGGCTCATCGTGGCGGCGTGGCCGACCGCGGCGCCGCGGATCCCGAGCTCCGGGAAGCCGAAGCGCCCGAAGATCAAGAGGTACGAGAGCACAACGTTAACGACGTTGCCCACCGTGGCCACGTAGAGCGGAGCGCGCGTGTTGCCCGCGCCCTGGAGCGTCGCCGCGGCGATCGCCTCGACGAACGCCAGCGGGAGGCAGGGCAGGACGATGTGCAGGTACGCGCTCGCGTCGGCGAGCACCGCGTCGGAGGCCTGAGGAAAAAGGAGGCGAAGGAGCGAGCCGTTGGCGAGGCGGAGCGGCACCGTCACGAGGACGCCGAGCAGGGCAGCGAAGAGCAGCGACGATCGCGCCGCCTGCGCCGCCGCCGGGCGATCCCCCGCGCCGACGCTGCGCGCGACCACGGCCAGCGTGCCGGCCGAGAACGCGGTGAAGATCGAGTACGTCGACCACACGAGCGTGCCGCTGATCTGGAGCGAGGCGAGGGCCGTGGGCGAGTAGCGGCCGATCATCGCGCGGCCGACGAGGAACATCAGCGTGACGAGGAACATGTGCGTGATCGCCGGCCACGCGAGCCGCCAGACCTCACGCGCGAGCGGCGCGCCGCCGTCGGGATCCGATTTCACAGCGTCTTCAGGGTGTCCACAGCGATCGAGGAGATCGCCCACGAGGCCTCTTCCGCGCCGCAGGAGGCGGGGCAACGACGTCGGGACGGGGAAGACGAAGCTCACGCGGCAAGGAACGCCGCGCGCATCCGGCGCGTTCCCGTGTGGGGTCAGCGGATCGAGAGGATAGGGCGCATCTCCATCGGCGCGACCTCGCCGAGGTCGACGTCGCGCGCTCCCTTCGCGGTGGCGCGGAACCCGAGGGCGCGATCGGCGTCGCCGTCGCCGTCGTCATCGATCCAGGCGATCCCCAGCGCTTCGGTGCCCGGCTTGACGCTCTGCCACTGAAGCTGAAAGCGCATCGGGCTGTCGTGGCGGAACCGCGCGCACGACCAGACGGCCGTCTTCCAGTCCGCGGCGGCGGCGGTGTAGCCCGCGCCCGCGGTGAGCTTCAGCCCCGCAGGCACGGCCGGCGAGCTGCCCGGCAGGCTCCCGATCGCGTGGCGAACGCAGTCGCCGATCCCTTCGCGCAGGCGCACGAGGGCGACGCGAGCGTCGACTTCAGCGGGGCTCGGGCTTTGCGCCGCGGGCGGGCTCGGCGCGAGGGCCACGGACTCGGCGGTGGACGCGGGGGCGGGCGCGAGGAGCGGGTCGGGCTCGGCCAGTGAAAAATACAGGAGGGCGATCGCGACGAGCGCAGCCCCGATCGCGACAAAGGATATCGCCCGGCGTTTGCGGTCTTTTGCGCCCGGCCATTCCATCGTCACCGAGGGCAAGCTCGCGCGCGCCGCGGAAGGCGGCGGCAACGGTATCGGTATCGGTGCGGCTGGTCGCGTCGAGGGAGGCTTCGCGAGAGCAGGGGGCTCCGGCGCCGGGGCGATCGCAGCGGCCCGCGGCGCGACGAGGATCGCGTCGGGCGTCACCTCGACGACGGCCTCGTCCGGCTCCATGTCGAGGTCGGCATCTTCCTCGTGCGTGTCGATCTGCAGATCCGACGGCTGCAGATCCTTGTCGAGGAGCGCGTACGCGGTGACCGCGTCGTAGGGCTGCGTCGCGAGGAGCGGGCGCGACTCGGGCGCCGACGGGAGGGCCGGTCGGGACTGCGCCAGCAGAGCGTCGAGCTCGTCCGCTTCGAGTCGGACCGTGCTCGAGCCAAGCTCGTGGTCCTCTTCCGCGAGGAGGGCGGCCAGCTCATCCGCGGCGAGCTCATTCGTCTTCGAGCGGCCTCGGTCCACGGTGCAGCCTACCCCGGCGGACGAGGCGCGCGGCAGGCTTTTACGTTGCCGTCGCCGCATGAAGCTCGGCGCACGCCTCGCCTCTCTCGTCATTTCCGACATTTGTTCCATGAGCCGGGCCTGCGACGCCATCGGCGGCATCAACCTCGGGCAAGGCATCTGCGATCTGCCGACGCCAGCGCCCGTCGCCGAGGCCGCGCGGGACGCGATCACCGCGAACCGCGTCGTCTACACCGTGCCCTACGGCATCGCGCCGCTGCGCGAGGCCGTAGGCGCCAAGATCGCGCGCCAGTACCAGCTCGACTACGATCCGCCCTCCGAGATCGTCGTCACCTCGGGCGCGACGGGCGGCTTCGCCGCGGCCTGCCTCGCGCTCTTCGATCCGGGCGACGAGATCATCCTCTTCGAGCCTTACTACGAGTATCACCTCAACACGGTGCTCACCTTCGGGCTCAAGCCCGTCCTCGTCCCGACGCGCCCGCCGGACTGGACGGTCGACTTCGACGCCCTGGTCCAGGCGATCACGCCGAAGACGCGCGGTATCGTGGTCTGCACGCCCACCAACCCGAGCGGGAAGGTCTGGACGATAGAAGAGCTCGACCGGCTCGCGGCCATCCTCGAAGAGCACGACTTGATCGCCGTCACCGACGAGATCTACGAGCACATCGTCTTCGACGGCCACAAGCACGTTCCCCTCGCCACGCGGGGCGCGGCGCGCAAGCGGACGGTCACGCTGTCCGGCCTCTCCAAGACGTTCGCGATCACCGGCTGGCGCCTCGGCTACCTCACCGCGCCTCCGGAGCTGGCACGCCGGCTCACCGTGGCTCACGATCTGCTCTATGTCTGCGCCCCGACTCCGCTCCAGTACGGCGTCGTCGCCGGCCTGGGAATGCCCGAGCACTACTATGCTGATCTCTCGAAGAGCTACGCGGTGAAGCGAGAGATCGTGTGCTCGGCGCTGCAGGACGCCGGCCTCACACCCTACGTCCCGCGGGGCGCCTACTACGTGCTCGCCGACGTCCGCCGCCTCGGCGCGCCCACGGCGAAGGCCGCGGCGATGTTGATCCTCGAACGCGTCAAGATCGCCTCGGTGCCGGGGACGTCGTTCTACGTCGATCCGGTGGGAGAGACGCTGACGCGCTTCTGCTTCGCCAAGGAAGACGACGTGCTCGAAGAGGCCGCGCGTCGCCTTCGCTCGCTGTGATGGAGGCTCAGTGGCCGAAGCCAAAGCCCTGTTCAGGGATGGTCACGCTGGTGGCCAGGATCGTCTGCGTGCCTCCACGCATCACCGAGAGCTTCTTCGTCGCGTTGAAGGCGCGCACGGTGACCTCGCAGGCGGTCCCCGGGTCGCCGCCCACCACCAGCGTTCGATAGGTCCCGCTGCTGAGGTTGGTCATGGTGACAGCGCCTCCGCGCGCGGCGGGCGTCCACGGTGAGATCACTTTGCCACTCGGGGTGATGACCACGACCGTGGGGCAGCGCTCCGACTCGCCCGAGCAGACAAGCTTTGCTTCGAGATCACCGCCGCTCCCCACCGTGGGATCGTAGGCAGGGGCGGGCCCCGTCGCCAGCGACTTGACGAGCTGTGACACGCGCTTCCCGGGCTTTTCAATGGCGTTGGCCTCCGCCGTGACCGCGTCGCGCTCTCCGAGGCGCGCCCGGCAGCGGAGCGCCTCGTAGCGCGCCTCGTCGTCGGTCTTGCGCAGCTCGGCCAGGGAGCGAAAATGAGCGCAGGCGCGCCGCTCGTCGCCGGCCGCCTCGAAGGCGCGGGCAGCGCGGGTGTGGAGATCGGCATTCGAGGGGGCCATTTCTAGCTCGGCGTCGAGCGATGTTCGCGCCAGCACTCCATCGCCGACGGCAGCGGCGGTCTGGGCGAGCAGCTCACGCGCGCTCGGGAGATCGGGATCGAGCTCGACGAAGCGCTGCGCCGCCGTTAACGCCTCGGCGAAGCGCCCTCGCGCGACGAGACCACGAATCAACGCATCATGACGCTGTCGGCTCGTCTCGCCTTCACGCACCGCGCTGCGGAGCTTGCCGAGGGCGTCCTCGCCCTGCGTCGTCCAGAGCTCATCCCCGTCGCGGTGAAAGGCGCTCGGCGTCGGGGGCGCACGGCGCGGCCAGGACTGCGCGGGCTGCGCGGACGCGCTGCCCTCCGGGAGGAAGAGGATGGGATAGACCACGCTGATGACGCCGCTCTCGGCCGGGGGAAACGTGAGGCCGCTGAAGCTGCGGACGACGCACGCCACTACGCCGGCGTCCGGCAAGTCGCTGCCTCCGTTCGACAGGCTGCTGACGCTGCCTTCGGTCCCGATGATGAAGCGCACGCTCACCCGCCCCTGGAGGTTGGGGTTGCTGCGCAAACCATTCTCGTAGCAGAGCCGGAACCGGCCGAAGTTCTGGCGCACGATGCGCTGGATCACCTCGGGCGGCACCGAGCCGCTCACCGAGACGGAGCCCACGCGAACGCTCGGCGGCTTGACCCGGTGTTCGCCGCCGAGGCGCCCGTGTCCGCTGCCAAAGCCCTGTCCGATCTCGGGCCCGGACCCACTGCCGCCCTCGCCAATGCCGCTCAGGCCGAGGCCGCCCGCGCCGTGGCCGATTGCGCCAAACGCATCACCCGGAGGAGTGGTCGGCGCGCCCTCTGCAGAGGAGGGCGCCCCGCCCATCGGGGCGGCGGGGCTGTCGGGCAGGCCAATCATGCCTCCTGACTCCGCTTCCAGCGTCTTCAGCACATCGGCCACAGCGGGATCGGCGGGCTTGCGCGCGGTGCGCTCGATCCCGAACGCGGCGAACATCTGGTCGTTCTCCAGCACCAGGAACGAAGCGGCGCGCGACATCACCTTGTGAGCCCGGGAGAGCGCGAGGACCTCTTTTCGGGCTGCCTCGTCGGTCGAGACCTCGAGATCCGCGATCTTCGCCGAGGCCCAGAGTCGCGGCGGTACTGTCGCGGTGGCCGTCGCCCAGACGATCGCTTTGGAGTCGGTGTACGCGGCGCCGCCGAGCGTGCCTTTGAGCTTGATTTCCCCGCGCTCCCCGGCGCGGGCGCGGGCGGTGATCAGCAGCTCTTGCCCGGCGTGCAGGTTCGGTAACACCCGGGGGTGAACGTCGTAGATGCCCTCGGGCACCTCGAGCGCCGGATCGACGAGCAAGGGCGTATCGAGGCCAAGGGCGATGGCGTCGATGCGGCGGGGCAAGGGCTCTCCGGTGCTCACCCGCTCGTAGGCGGCCCCGAGGGCGTGGGCGAGGCCGCCGAGGACGACCTCATCAATCGTCCGGCCCGCGCCGAAGAGGCGGAGATCGATCTTTCGCGCCAGGATCTCCGGCCGCACCCGCGCGGCGATCGTCTCGGCGGTGAGCTCTCCTGCGCTCGCGGCGCCGTCGCCGAGATAGACAATCTGCGCGGCGCGATCCGACCCGAGCCGCGAGGTCGCCGCGAGGAGCGCTCCGGCGATGTCGGACGAGCCGCCCACTGCCCGTGCCGAGAGCCAGCGCCCGGCGTCCTCGATCGTGGCTGTCGAGGCCGTGGCGAGCCCGTCGTCCGGGTACGTGGAACAGGCGCTGTCACAGGCGAGGAGGGTAAAGCGCTCCTCCGGATCGAGGCGGCGGAGGACGCCGCGGGCGATGGCGATCTCGCCGGCGAGCGTCTCCTTCGATTGGCTCTGGCTGACGTCGAGCACGATGGCTCGGTCGGGGCGGGTCGAGGACTGAGGTCCTGTCGGGATTCGAACCGGGAGGCGCATGGTGAGATACCCATCCTCCGCAGAAGCGACTTTTCCGATCGGGGTCGCGGCGTTGAGCGGCCCTCTCCAGGCAGGGTACGCCGACGCGCCGGGCCCGGCGGAGGGCGCGCGCTCGTACTCGAGGACGAAATCGCTCGCCGGCGTGAAGGCGCGAGCGCTGTAGCCGACGTGGAGCGGGCCGCTCGGCGCCGTGGTCGCGGCGTACCCCGGCGTCCGCACCGCGACGAGAGAGGCAGTGGCGTCGGCGGCGGTCACATCGATGCTGAAGTCGTCGATGAATATCGCGCGATCCTGCCCCAGCGAGAGCGGGTAGAGATACCGCACCTGGCCTGACGCCTCGGGGAGCACCTGGTCATAGGCCAGCACGATTTTCCGGGTTCCGTGCGCCGGGAGCGGGAAGACCTTGAGCGAGACCTCGCTGCCCTTCACCCACTCGAGCAGGGCCGGATCGCGGGGACGGACGGTGTCGTCGACGATCCCTTTGAAGATCCGCGCCGCCCGCTCGCGCTCGACGATCTCCCCCTCGACGAGGTCCGTACCCACGTAGAGGGCGAGCCGGGAGACGCTCGCGTCCGGCGGCATCGGGAAGAGATAGCGCCCTTCGAGGACGCGCGCGGTGGTGTTCTCGAAGGTCTCTTCGACCTCGGTGCGGGCAAAGCCGTTGTGGATGACGACGTTGACTTTGTGCGACGCGAGGCGCACGCCGGTGACGATCGTGGTCGTCCCCGGGACGCGGCCGGTCATCGTCCCGAGGCCTCGCGGCGCGGCGAACGGGCTCTCCTCGGCGATCGCGTCGCTCCCGGCCCCGCGCGACTCGGCGATCGCGGTGGACTCCGTCACGGCGACGGCGAGGAGGGCGCCCTCCTCCACCGGCGCGCCGCTCACTGCGGCGTAACGCCACCGCACCCCGATCGCGACGGCTCCGATCGCCAGTGGGACCGCGAGGAAAACCCAGTGTCTGCGGATCGTGAGGTGCGTCATGGGTCTGGGGCCAGACTATCGCGTCACCTCGATGTTCCCATCACGGATCGTCGTGGCTTCCGCGGCCGATCCCCAGAGCGCTCTCGCCGATCGATCCCGCTCACCGGCGGGGCGCCGCGCGCCGGGTGGAACCGCGCGTGTGAGCGAGCGGACCAGAGCCGCGCGCGTGAGCGAGCGGACTCTCGCCAAGGCGTCCCCCGATCCGCAGCGAGCGCGGCAGCGGACGGCAGCGCCGAGGTCCATCAACCCAATTCTCGTCAGTCGAAGGACCACCACGGAAGCCCGGTCGACTGTGATCCGCTTCATGCCCCTTTCTCTACGAGCGCGCCATGGCGCCCAGCGAACCGTTGCAGGAACGACCGGACCCTCTCGGTGACTTCAGGATCTTCGGGGACATCCCCAATTCCCTCAGTCACTCCCGAACAATAGCCTCCTCGTAGTCTGAAATTCCCCTTTCAAGGCCAGAGTCGAGAAAATTTCGGACGTGCGACAGCTCTACTTCCGGCGGGACATCGACCGAGATAAGTCGATGAATCTTATCCCACGCTGTCGAGCATCCAAGGCTTCTCAGATCAGCGCGAATTCGCTCAACATCTGAGCCCTCGACGTAAAGAATGCGCAGCAGCGAGCTTCCCGAGCGTGCAGGCGCTCCAGGCCGATATCGCGCGAGTGCAAACCCGGTATGGCGCGCTTCCCGCCCGCGTGCCTTGGAGCACCACGGGCAAAGGCCACGACGCCGTGCAGCCTTGCATCGAAGTCCGCCGCTTGATGCATGCAGTTCGAATCGTCGCCCACCGC
>Ga0209181_10011212_pt1 | contig 11524 bp, 9 predicted proteins | sample MAT05_FD_187208 | JGI IMG/M metagenome (GOLD analysis project Ga0209181, IMG submission 187208) | Freshwater microbial communities from Lake Fryxell liftoff mats and glacier meltwater in Antarctica - MAT-05 (SPAdes) (version 2) | ecosystem: Environmental > Aquatic > Freshwater > Ice > Liftoff... | reverse complement strand
TAAAAGCTAAGGCACAAACACTTTTTAATAAATTAAAATTTAAAAAACATGCAAACAACAAAAATGAGCCTTGCTAATATACAAGGCAAACTCAGCAGGACTGAGATGAAGAATATAATGGCGGGTTTTCTTGATGCAAATTGTGATAGTAGCTGTTCTGGCGCTTGCACAACGTCGTCAGGTGATGGCAATTGCCACAAGCCGACTTCTGGGAAAAATGCAGGAAGGTGTTTCTGTGTTTCAGTTCATTAATAATACGCAGTTATTTTAGTATTGCAGTTCACGCTAATTGTGGACTGCAATATTTTCGGATCTGTATAATCAAGTAAAAAAAAATTCTATGATGGTGCATGCCAGGAAGTTGATTGAACGAAATTTAAATATGAAATTCCATATAAAAGCTATAATATCAAATTTTTGGTTGTTGATATTGTTATGCAATCTAACACTTTTATCTTTTGCACAAAATGCCCCTCCCTCAGTAAACATTGGTGATCCGGCTCCGCCTCTGCGGGTGCGGGAGTGGCTAAAAGGTACGCCGGTGCAACAATTCGAAAAGGGCAGCGTGTATGTCGTGGAGTTCTGGGCAACCTGGTGTAAACCTTGTAAAGCCGCCATGCCTCATCTTTCTTCTTTAGCTGCCAAATATAGGGATAGCGTGATTATTTTAGGTGTTAGTATTTATGAAGATAAATCTACTTCCGTGGCCAAAATAAAAGCTTTTGTCGACAGCATGGGGAATCAGATGAATTACCAAGTTGCGATACAGGATAGCAATTTTATAGTGGCTGACTGGATTGAAGCTGCAAACGCAAAGGACAATGGTATTCCGGCCACTTTTGTGGTGAATGCAGAAGGAAGGTTGGCATGGATAGGTCATCCCAAAGACCTTGATGAAGTTTTGCCCAAAATAGTAAACAACACCTGGGATTTAAAGGAAGCATTGACCAAACGAAATCTGAATCTACATTTGTCTTACCTGGATCGTGAAGCATCTTATGACTTGACACAGTATAGGCCAGACCCTTTAAAGCCAGGCGATCTTGGGAAACCTGATTCAGCCCTTGCGATGATTGATAGGATAACCAAAAAAGAACCGATGCTAAAATATACGCCTCGTATTGCTTCTACCACCTTTTCTTCGTTACTCAAGACAGACTTACAAAAAGCATATCAATATGCAAAAGTTGTAATGGTTACTGCCACATACGAGGAACCTGCTTACAGCTCTATTTATAATGTTATCAATTCTTATTCAGATATTTTAAAGTTTCCGGCGGAAATTTATAAACTAGGTGCCGAAGCTTACAAGGCCTATATTGATCTTATTCCTTATCCGGAAATAGCAAATACTCCCAAACTTTACCACAAAATGGCAGCATTATACTGGCGTGCAAACGATCAACAAAAAGCAATTGACGCCGAACAAAAAGCTATTAATATACTCAAATCCAAAAAAGACTTTTCAAAGGCAGATTTGTCTGTTTATGAATCGCAGCTTCAACTCTACAAGAAAAGGTAATTTTAAGATAAGGTTGTTTATCCTGCTATCAATAAGCGCCTAATTCTGACACCATTTCCCCTATGCCTATAGCATTGAGGATTTACAATATTTTCTTCTGGATTAGCTCCCCTTAAGAAAAGCCCAATGGAGCTATCCCGATCTGCAGATCGGGAGTTGGGCAGCCAAAGTCTGTATTGCTTAAAGCTCAGGCGAGAACAATATTTATCATTTTAAAAAATTAAAAACATGCAAACAACAAAAATGAGCCTTGCAAATATACAAGGCAAACTCAGCAGAGCTGAGATGAAGAATATAATGGCGGGTGGTGGTAAGAGTCTCGGATGCGGATGTGGATCTGATGCAGATTGTGGTGCTGGAGCAAACTATTGTAGTAAGTCGCTAACATGTGATGGCTGCGATCATAGTGGCTGTTGCACTCATTAATAAAAAAAGGAAATACCTGGTGCAAATCCAGGTATTTCCTTATGTACTTCGTTGATTTCTTTTTCAGTATTTTGTTCCAATAAAACAAATTATATTAAATCGGGATCACTTATTTTAACATCTTTTAATCCTGTACCTGTTGCCAATAATTCATTATGAAATTTAAACTTATATTCGTTCTATCACTCTGTATAAACATTTCTGGAAATACTTATGCTCAGACCGAAAAAGATTCAGTGTTACTTAACGGAACTTTAATAAATTTTAAAAACGAAATTCAGGTTGAGGATATGTCCGAAATGAAAGAGTTAGAATTACCAAATTCCAATAGAAACTTTCTGCCTGATAGTATTGGAAAGTTTTCCATAAAATTCAAATTAACTACACCAAATTATTTTAGACTTGGTCGCAACATTTTATATCTCAGCCCCGGTGATAGTTTAACAGTATTCATTAATTATTTATGGCCGGATAGCGCTATTTTCCTCGGTAATCACAGTTTAGAAAATGAATATTTAAAATATACTCCATTTCCAAAAGCAGGTTCTTTTTTAGAGGCTGGTGACAATATAAAGGGTACTATTCAGCAGACAATTGATTATATTTTAAGCGCTGGTTCAAAGAGACAGAACGAATTAGATGGGTTGCATAATAGGGTTACTACCGAATTTCAAATTTTGGAAAACGTCCGGATAAAAGCTGATATAATAAACAGTTTGGGTAATATCCGTACCTATTATCCTGACGCTCATAAATTAACAGGTACTTCTTTAATTGCTTTTGAAACAGATTATAGAAAACTCACCGAACCCTATTTTAAGCATTATTCAACATCTATGTTAAATCCACGTTTTCTAAAACTAGCTGTTTACCGCAATGTACTTTCAAGACTTTTAATTCACACGCCCGACAATTTAAAAAGCAAACGAAAAATAAATGATTGGATCAAATCGTCCGATTTGGCTTCTCAAATACAAGAATTAAAAACCAAAAAAGAAGTGGCAACTTATGCCAGTAAAATACAAGAAATAAAGCCGGTTGAATATAGGAAAGCACTTAGTACAACGTTTAGCCAATTGCTGAAATTCGGAAATGGCGACATAGCAAAAGATTTCATTTTTGAAAATATCAATGGTCAGTTTTACCACTTAAAAGAATTTGCAGGAAAAGTAATTTATATCGATCTATGGGCAACATGGTGTGGGCCTTGCATAGAAGAATTACCCTATTTAGATAGCTTAAGAGAATTATATAAAAATAATAAAGAAATCATTTTTATCACCTTGTCAATTGATAATAATAAAGATTTATGGAGAAAAACCCTTGTAATAAGAAAAGCTAGCGGAATTCAAGGTATTATTGATAGAAATAAACTTCTGGACTATATGATAGCCACAATACCCAGAACTATTATCATTAATAAGAACTTTGAAATAGTAGATATTAATGGCCCGTTACCATCAAATAGAAATGTAATAAAAGTATTGAACGATTTGATTAAATAATCAGACCCGCAAATGTATTGAATTGTGCGTTTTTACATTTAGAAACTGTTTGAGTAAAAAATAAACGCAACTACCTTTTATTAATAAATGAACAAAAGGTTTTTGAAAAGAATAAAAATTAGCAAATGAAAAGTGATGCAAAAAACTTATCATTTCTACTTCGTAACATCTTCTCCTTCCGAGCAGTTAATTTGGTTATCGACGTTGAAAGACTAACGAGTGATGTAAAATAAGTTAGAAACATATTACCTGAGTTTATAAATCTGGAAAAGTAGGTTTATTAAAGATTTGATGGCGATACGCAAAGAAACTTAGTATTGAAACTGGAAATTAATAAGGGTAAAACGCATCTACAATAGATGCTAAACCCTAAATATTTATAAATGTACAACGCCTCCCTTAATGCCTGCATCAAGGAGGATTTAAATATTTTTTGTTGGAATAGTTCCCCAATAGAAAAGCCAACGGAACTACACTGGTATGCGCATGTCGGTGGTTGGCGGCCAAAGCCTGCGTTGCTAAAAGCTCAGGCGCAAACAATTTTTATCAATTTTAAAATTTAAAAAAAATGCAAACAACAAAAATGAGCCTTGCAAATATACAAGGCAAACTCAGCAGGACTGAAATGAAGAATATTATGGCGGGAAGTGGAACAAGTGGTTGCGGAAGTGGCTGCAGTGGCTCCTGCACAATAAAATGTGGCGGAAAAAGCTATGACAATGGCACATGCAGGTCTGGTCCAAGCGGTACATGTAATTGTAGCATAGTTTGCTAAAATTAAATAGTTGATAGATTTATTACTGTAGTGCACTCTAGTGGGTACACTACAGTTCTAAAGGAATCCGATGTTACAAAGTCAAATCGTGAATGCTCAAATTTTTTAAAACAGATAAATTACTCCCAGTAAATATCAAAACATATAAAAGAAAAGTTAAACGAATTCTTACTAAATAAATTAAAAAGTAGGTTAACTCATTAAAAGCGTTCAATAAAGCTATGCGATTAAATTTTCAGTTTCTACTGCTGTTACCTGTAATAGCAATTAATAGCCAGGCACAAAATCAGAATCCTCCTTCACTAAATATTGGAGATCCGGCTCCACCATTGGGTATGCATGTTTGGATAAAAGGCAAACCAGTTAAACAATTTGAAAAAGGTCAGGTATATGTATTGGAGTTTTGGGCAACCTGGTGTAAACCCTGTAAAGCAGCAATGCCCCATCTTTCTGCCTTGGCCAGGCAATACAAGGATAAAGTAACTTTTATTGGTATTGACATCTATGAGCTGAAAACTACTTCCTTTACAAAAGTAAAAGCATTTGTAGATAGCATGGATCAACAGATGGATTATAATGTGGCGACAGACGATAGTAGTTTTATGGTTTTTAACTGGATTGAAGCCTCGGGTACAAAGGACAATGGCATACCGGCTTCTTTTGTTGTTAATGCAGAAGGAAGATTAGCATGGATCGGACATCCTAAAGACCTTGGTGAGGTTTTGTCTAAAATTGTAACCAACACTTGGAATATAAAGGAAGCGTTAGATAAACGTAACTTAAATAAGCATTTAGCATATTTGGATAGAGAAGCAAATTATGACTTGTATCCGTATGCGGATGATCGTTTAAAAGAAGGTGATCTTGGCCAACCTGATTCAGCTCTCGCAATGATTAATGAAATAGTTGGTAAGGAACCGAGACTTAAATATGCACCAATGATTGCTTATTGCACTTTTTCTTCGTTACTAAAATCTAACTTTAAAAAGGCATATGAATATGGAAAAGATGTGATGGTGATGGTGACGCCAACCTACGAAGAACCTGCCTATGGTTCTATTTATAATGTAATCGATACTTATTCCGATAAACTAAACATTCCGCCAGAAATTTACCAGTTAGGTGCTGAAGCTTACCAAGCCGATATTGATCTTATTCCCTATCCGGAAATAGTTAACACGCCTAAACTTTACCACAAAATGGCAGCATTATATTGGCGAGCAAACGAACAACTAAAAGCAATTGACGCGGAACAACAAGCTATTAATATACTCAAATCTAAAAAAGATTTTTCGATGGCAGATTTGTCTGTTTATGAATCGCAGCTTCAACGATATATGAAAATGAAATTTTAAAATGAAGAATTGATCCTGCTACTATAAGCACCTACTTCAAAGACGAATTAAGGGACGACTAAAACATCGAGGGTTTACAATATTTTTTGTTGGAAAAGTTCCCCAATAGAAAAGCCAACGGAACTACATTGGTATGCGCATACCGGTGGTTGGCAGCCAAAGCCTGTGATGCTAAAAACTAAAGGCGTAAATAATTTTTATCATTTTAAAAAATTAAAAATATGCAAACACAAAAAATGAACCTTGCAAATATACAAGGCAAACTCAGCAGGACTGAGATGAAGAATATTATGGCGGGAGTGGAAACGGTTGGTGGACAAGATTGTTTAGATAAATATTCCTACGATTGTTCGATTACGGGAAATACATCAGACAAATGTTGCACAGGATTAAGTTGTGTAATGAATGGTACAGGGACAGGGACAATATGTATGTAATGAGGTACACTCAAAACAAGGTTGCCGAAATGCAGCCTTGTTTTACTAAATTAAACCAAAGTCAATCAACTTTATATGAAAAAACAATTAAATTTTTTTATACTTGTCGGAAAGCTTCAATTTATAATACCTCCATTATTAGTAGCTATATTTCCTCTTATTTGTTCATTACCTTGTAAGTGTCAGGCTGTTCAGGATTCATTTGAAATTAAAGGCACTGCTGCAATCAAAAATATTGATGTAGTTTATCTATCCTATTATTCCAGTATTTTAAAGAAGAGAATTGACGATAGCAGTAATGTAATTGATGGCTATTTCTTTTTAAAGGGGATAGCAGGAGATCCAGCAGTTGCTTTTCTTAAATTCAGCAGGGATAGAGTTATAGATGGTCAAATGACTATTATGTTTATTGAGCCAGCCCAAATGGAGATAAAATTAACAAATCTACCGTTTGAGGTTACCATGATATCTGGATCCAAAACTCATCTCGAATACGATAGTTTATATAAAAAGAAGAAATTGCTGTTTGAAAAATATAAACAAATAATTGAGGATTTAGAAAAGGACTTAGGAGATAAAGATGAGCTTGAAAAAAGCTTAGTTCCATACAATGAAGGAGTGAGGCAACTAGATTTTGATTTTTTTGCAGAACACCCTTACTCCTTTGCTACCGGATACATCTTGCAATCTTATTATAGGAAATTATCACCTGAAGAATTAAAGAAATATTACTATAATATGGATGATAAGTTAAGACAAAGCTTTTATGGAACGAGGCTAAAAGAAATAATACCAAAACTTAAATTAGGTCTGGCGGGAATACGTGCTCCTGATTTCACTTCTATTACTTACACCAAAAAAATCATAAGCTTATCCAATTTCCAGGGGCAATATGTACTGCTTGATTTTTGGGCAGACTGGTGTCTGCCATGCAGGCAAAACTTTCCGCATTTGCTCAATCTTTACGCTAAGTACCATATTAAGGGTTTGGAAATTATTGGAGTAGCTGATAATGATTTTGAGCAAGAGGCCTGGAAGAAAGCAATTGAAAATGACAAAGTAGGAATGTGGCATCATGTATTACGAGGATTACAAAAAAATGAAAAGGGTGAGATTGACCAAACAAAGTCGATAAATGAAAAATACAATATAATGCTTTTACCAACAAAAATTTTGATTGATCCGTCCGGAATAATAATTGGCAGGTATAAAGGAACAGAAGGAGATGGACTATTGGAAGTAAAATTGCAGGAAATTTTTGAATGATTTTAAACTATTTTAATTCTAAAAGTTAACAATTTCTTTGCAGCAACGTGCTCCCGAGTCCTTGTGTTGGCGTGGGAACTTGCGCACTAAAGAGCGATATTAAATAAGCTGGAAAGGCATATAAACTTTTACCAACCTTATTAATCTGGGAAAAAGAGTTTATTAAAAACTTGCTGGCAACATTCAAAGTAAGTTAGTATTCAAAAAAAAATCGTACAAAGCATAAACTATAGAATTTACACTCTAAATACTTGTAAATAGACGACGACTCTCTGGTTCCATTAGCATTGAGGATTTACAATATTTTTTGTTGGAATAGTTCCCCAACAGAAAAGCCAGCGGAACTACATTAGTATGCGCATACCGGTGTTTGGCAGCCAAATCCTATGATACTAAAAGTTCAGACAAAAACAATTTTAAAAAATTTCAAATTTAAAAAACATGCAAACAAATAAAATGAGCCTTGCTAATATACAAGGCAAACTCAGCAGGACTGAGATGAAGAATATTATGGCGGGTAGTGGTGCAACAGGCTGTAAAAAAGGAGATAGCGAATACCATTGTACAGTTGGTACTGGTTACCCCAATGCATACATCTGCCAAAGTCCAGCTTCATCAGGAGGCTGTGGAAGTGCATCGAACTGCAGAAGTTATTGTTCAGGCCCAGGAGGCACATATTGGATATAGCATTGCCGAGGCTGTCTCAAAAGCTGAGACAGCCTTATTTTATTCGGATACCTGATTTAGAAAGTTTTTGTATAGGCGATTCTAAGGTGGTTTGTTTTACTCATAAGACAGCTTGGTTTTTAAAAAATGAATTTTTATGAAAAAAATGTTAACAATTTTACTTATTCTTTCTTTTAAAGCGTTTAGTCAAACAACCGTTATTAAAATCATTGACAAGTGTAAGTATCTTTCGCAGGTTGATTATATAGACCCCGATACAAAGTTTATTTTAAACTTTAAACCGAAGGTTCGTAACATCACTTTTGATGAAAATCGGGTTTGCCTTTTGAGATTTAATATTTTACAAACAACTGAATTGTACTTATTAGGGACTAGTGTACTTATAGAACCAAATGACAGTACAGAAATTAATGTGCTGCCAAATGGGGGTAAGGGCTATCTATTTTTAGTTAATTCCAAGTTTAGGGGTAATTTTTTATGGCGGCAGAAATTAGATATTAACAATCGAAAAGCACTTGAAATAAGTAACAACCTTAAGTATCCTTTAAGTATCTGCAAAGTGAAGCTTTATGAAAATTATTTATCATTAAAAGACTCTCTTGATCTATTCTGCAAAGTGGAAAATGTATCAGAAAAAGCAAAAGAAATATTTGGAAAAGAACTTTTTTACTACTACTTAAAAACTTTATGTGAACGGTTTTATCTAAAAATAAAAATCGATTCTTTTGAAAACTCTTATTTCAAGGAATTTCAATACGCATTATTCAATGATAAAGAGTTATTGAATACAAGCCTTGCTTACAGGAATTGTTTGATGCTCTTTTTCGACGACGTAACCGAACGTTTTTCGACAATAGCAAACTATCTGGATTTAAATATTTACCTGAGGCAAATTGAAAAAATTAAAAATTTCGAATCAGCCTACACGAAGGATTTTCTTTACGCCCAAATGGTGAACTATTACTATATAATGAAGAATGATTTAAACGATGATGTCAGTGGTTTACTAGGTAATAAAGAGAGAATAACAGAATATATAAAAGACCAAAACTTTAAAAATGAAATTTCATTAATTATAAAAAATGACGGTAATAAACACGAGGTTATTTTAAATGATCTGGCACTAAAAAATATCTTTCTTCGGAATGTGAAAAATAAAGAAGTTAGCTTATATGATTTTTTATTAAAAAATTTTGATAAAGTAATAGTACTGGATATATGGGCAACGTGGTGCGTACCTTGCCTAAATGAATTTCGTTATTACCCGGCATTAATAAAAAATGTAAAAAATAGAAAATTAGTAATTGTCACAGTATCGATTGACGAAAACAGAGAAAGATGGCTAAAAAAAATAAAGAATTTATCTATCGGCTTCGACTATCAATTTTCATTAAGAGACACATCGTCAATTACCCTTTTTAGAAATAATTTTAGTATATCTGAAATACCGCGTACTGTAATATATAATGAAGGGAATCAAATATCAAACTTCCACGCAGCTACACCCTCAAGTGGAAACCAACTAGAACATCAAATAAAAGGATTACTAAGGTTAAATAATGAACCAAAAACCCAACCTCTGCCACCTCCACCACCATCACCCGTTGGCCAATAAATAAATCAAAATAAATGCTGAAGGTTATTATTTACTTAAAAGTTGGGAATGAAAGATATAAATAAAAGTATGGTAATTATTGTTTGTTACTTCGGTAAACTACCCTGGTATTTTGAGTATTTCTTAAAGTCATGCAAATTTAATCTAAGCGTTCAGTTTTTAATAATAACAGATAATGACATCATATTAAAGCAAGTCTCTAATATAATTACTATTAAAAAATCATTAGAAGAAGTTAGACAACTAATTTCTCTTCAACTTGGTTATGAGGCAGCCCTTTATCAACCGTATAAATTTTGTGATTTCAGACCAGCACTTGCCTGCATATTTCCAGAATACGTTAAAGGCTACGATTTTTGGGGCTACGGAGATATTGACGTAATCTATGGGAGTATCCGGACTTTTATTACCGATGAACTTATGTCAAATTATGATGTAATTAGCGTAAGACATGATTTTTTACCAGGTGCTTTTTCTCTTTTTAAAAATAACATTAATATCAATGAACTTTTCAAGAGGAGCAAAGACTATATTAAAGTATTTACCGATCCAAAACATTATTGTTTTGATGAAACTAATTTTACTTATAAAGAATTTGCAGAAGGAATACCGGTAGAGAAAATCGAAAGTGAAATTGAAAGTATGACACACCTTATTAAAAGATTGCACGAAGAAAAAGTAATCAACGCTTACTTTGATTTTTTAGTAATAGAAGGGTTGCCAGGGAAAATAAAATGGGATCACGGAGTGTTAACTTATAAAAATATGTTTGAAGCAATCCTTTATCATTTAATAAAATTAAAGACGATTTATACTCCTCAAACTGTTACTAATAAAATTCCTGCCACATTCTACATCAGCCCTACAAGAATTTATACAAAATAATGCTCAAAAATGGTTTCCACCTTTACAAACAATTAGACGCCATGGACTGCGGCCCTACCTGCCTGCGCATGGTAGCTAAATATTATGGCCGTTCTATATCGCTGGATTTATTGCGTAACAAATCGCAGTATGGCAAAGAGGGTGTATCTATGCTTGGGCTGGCAGATGCGGCAGAAAGCATTGGGCTGAAATCGGTAGGTGCCAAACTAACTGTTGAACAACTCATTACCGATGCTCCCCTGCCGTCAATCATCCATTGGGATCAATATCATTTTGTTGTATTGATGCCAGGGTCAACCAAAAGCAAATTTTTAATTGCCGACCCGGCAAAGGGCTTCCTAACATTAAACAGGGCAGAATTTCTACAACACTGGGTGGCTATTCCTCCCACTTCGGGAGAGCAGGAAAAGGCCGGAAAAGGTTTGTCGCTGTTACTGGAAACTACCCCTCTATTTAAACAAATTGATTTTTTAACAGATGATGCCACTCAACAGTCAAAAATTGGATGGTCTTTTTTATTTAGTTATGTAAAAGAACACAAAGCCTATTTTATTCAAATATTAATTGGGTTGCTGATAGGCAGTATGATACAATTGATATTTCCTTATTTAACCCAAAGCATTGTTGATACCGGCATCAATACGCAAAATATCAACTTTATCCAGATAGTGCTGGCGGCCCAGTTAATGTTACTTTTTTCTCAAACGGTGGTAGAGTTTATCCGCAGCCGTATTTTGCTACACATCAGCACCCGGATAAATATTTCGCTGCTATCCGGCTTTTGGGCCAAGCTGTTAAAACTACCCATGCAGTTTTTCGATAGCAAACATCCCGGCGATATTATCCAGCGCATCGGCGATCATCACCGGATAGAAAGTTTTTTAACCGGCACCGCCTTAAATACTTTTTTCTCCATCATCAACCTGGTTATTTTTTCATTTGTGTTGCTTAGTTACAACCTCAGCATCTTCATCATTTTTGCTGTTGGCAGTTTTTTATACCTCGGCTGGATACAGTTTTTTTTACGCTACCGCCGCAAACTCGATTACCA
>Ga0209181_10011211_pt1 | contig 11525 bp, 8 predicted proteins | sample MAT05_FD_187208 | JGI IMG/M metagenome (GOLD analysis project Ga0209181, IMG submission 187208) | Freshwater microbial communities from Lake Fryxell liftoff mats and glacier meltwater in Antarctica - MAT-05 (SPAdes) (version 2) | ecosystem: Environmental > Aquatic > Freshwater > Ice > Liftoff... | reverse complement strand
AGCCAATCTCCATGGGGAGAAGGGTTTGGGGTGAGGGCGATTAGTTGCACATCGCGTGGGTTATACATCGATTGGTTGCACTAAAGAGAATTGTCTCTAAGTTTGAGAAGAAGCACCTGGAAAAAATGACAAAAATGTGACATTTCTATAGTTCCTTGGATAATCTTTAAACTAACGTTTGCACTGAAACACCTCGTACAGGGGGCAAGGGTCAGGCTTCGACGTGAGACGTTCGGCGATCGCCATAAAACTCAAAGATCCTCTCCCCTCCATGACTGCATAGAATAGGATGCAAAGCAGGGTTGCTCTTTTCTAACGCACTGGGAATTATTGAGATTTATGAATTTTGGAGTCTTGCCGCTGCGGGCGATCGCGTTTCAAGGGTTGTTTTTATTGATTGCGATCGCGCTTGAGGCGATCGTTTACTTCAGGCAACTCGGTTTCGACTACAAAACGAGTGTCCGCTATGCCGCATCGGTCAACCTATTTTCTACCTTTATTGGGTGGTTACTCTTCTTTAATTTGCAAGCACTCTTGCCACAGCCTTTGAAAGAACAATTAATTAGCTACTTTTTCTTTGAACGGTTTTTTATCAATCCTTGGGCACCCAGCATTGCGCCACTGCTAGCCCTTTCAGGATTGATTGTTTTTATGGGTATCTTTCTTTTAGAGGTTAAAAGTTTAGACCTTCTCGACCTTTTGTTAGGAAAAATCAAGACAGAAGACGCGGTGCTAAGTAAAGAGGACTTCCGCACATCGCGCCTGCGACAGCAGGGCATAGTATTTAAGTCTAATAGTCGAGCCTATGCCGTTCTCGTTGCGAATGCTTATAGCTTTAGCGCAATACTGATTTTGCTGATTATTCGTTCGGTTGAAAAACTTCGTTAGCGTTTTGCATCAAAATGCTTAATTCATTTAACCAGTTTATCTCTTTATTTCCTCCAGCCCTGATTCCGTTGGTGCTACTGGCGATCGCCCTGCTCTTCATTGCCCCATTAGGATTATTTGCCTTTAATTTTCTGGCAATCAAAACTCTTTATGAAGAGCTTAGAAAAATCTTTCAAGATATTTTCCAGCTTATTATTCCTAATAAGTGGGATTCTGCAAAAACGCTAATCTGGCTGAGTGTTTTCTCTTGGGCAATGTCTCTACTGACAGAATCGTTTATTCAAATCTTTATTGCTTTTTGTGGATGGCTCTTTTTAATTCCAGGTATCCATTGGCTGATGTATGAAGAGAAAAAAATCAAAGAGTTTCTCACTATCGAAAAAGTCTTGATTGCTCCTTGGATTACGGGTGCATTAATTTGCTTTTTCTTATTTGCAACCCCAGAAAATTTGCCCGGCATTATGGTGGTAACTTGGCCCATCATTTCTGCAATCATCGCTGCGCTGCCAAAATTTATTAAACCAGGTCCTACTTATAAAGTGCCCGATCCTCCTGTTCGGCAAGATTTGATCATCATGGTGTTGTTTAATCTATTGCTAAGCTGTTGGCTTCAGCTTTCTTATTCAACCCAGGTTTGGTTGGCAGAGTATCCCAGCTTGAGGGCAGATGATTTAACTAACAGTTCCTTCGTCGTTCAAACTCAATCCAGTGAGACCGCTAATTCTCAAGGCTATGATATTTTGGTGCAGGCTGAAGCCGCGTTGAAAGAATCATTGCAAGGGCAATCTTGGTCGCAGGTTGAGCGGTGGCTGGTCAATTTTGACGATCGCATTCGCGAGTTTAATGGGCAAATCATTCAGCGACTCCCCGCAAAAGCAGAGAATGCCTATTGGCAGATCGAAGGGCGGGTTTTAGCAGGCGAGTATAATGTGCAATTGTTTGCGGTGTGGAAAGGTCCGTCTTCTCATAATGCGGGATATCACTTGGCAAAAACCTGTCAGATTTCGCAAGTGATGCCAGTCGATATAAAAACAACGCCACAAACACCGTCACCCGTGGGGAGTGTTGCTCCAAATACCCAAGTTGGCACCGCAAACGTCTCCTGTGGTGCAGTGACAAAGGCTATTAAGGGACAGCCAGACTATGGCAAAGTGAATTGAACGGGCTGAAATGGTTGCGAGGGGTTTAAGCGGATGAACATTGGCAGAATATTTGTGATTGCATCGAATGTATTTCGGGAAGTGATTCGCGATCGCGTCTTATATCTGATTGGGCTATTCGCTCTATTTTTAGTTGCCTGCTTCCGCTTTCTCCCTGAAGTTGCAGCCGCAACCGAAGACAAAATCATTTTAGATATCGGTTTGGCAGCCATGCACCTACTGGGTTTAGTAGTGGCTGTTTTTGTGGGCACAGGCTTGGTCAATAAAGAGATCGAAAAACGCACTGTGCTAGTGCTAATGGCAAAGCCGATTAGCCGCACCGAATTTATTGTGGGTAAGCATTTGGGTTTAACGGCAGTGTTAGCGTTGCTAGTGGCGGCAATGACGGCAATTTTCATCGCCCTACTGACGTTCAACCGAGTCGATTATCCACTGGTTAGTCTTTTAGTCTCGTCCTTGTTCTTGTGGTTGCAACTCTCGCTGATGACTGCGATCGCGATCGTCTTTGGAGTATTCACTGGCTCCCTTCTCGCCACGCTGCTCACCTTCATGATTTTTCTCATGGGGAGTTTTAGCGCCAACTTAGTCACCTTGGGCGCACAGAGTAAAGATGCCACTGTTACTGCCGTCACCCGAAATCTATATCTAGTGCTGCCTGATCTGTCGCGACTCGACTTAAAAAATCAGGCAGTATATGGTTTGTTACCGCCGATGAATACCTTGCTGCTGAATGCAGGCTACGGGGTGCTCTACATCATTTTGCTATTGGCGATCGCCACCCTGCTTTTTTCCCGCCGCGAGTTTTAAGCAAGCTTTAGGAGATCGGTCACCTTACGCCGCCATATCAAACAGCAATACTTCAGTAGGGGCGATCGCTTGGAGATGCAGTACAGATTCGTGGGCGATCGCCGCCCCATCACCCGTCGTGAGCGCCTGATCATTCAACTGAACTTCACCCCGCGCCACTTGCAGCTAAGCCACCCGCCCCTCTGCCAAAACATGGCTCACTGTTTCGCCTTCCTCCAAAACCGTGGCATACAGATCCACATTTTGATGAATTGTGATCGAGCGATCTCGTCCATCACGAGAGCCAACGAGCCGCAGGTTGCCACGCTTTTCAGCTTCAGCAAAGGTCTTTTGCTCGTAGCTAGGTTCTATGTCCAACTGCCCTGGCAGCATCCAAATTTGCAAGAAGTGAACTGGTTCGGTGCTGGAAGCATTAAACTCACTGTGGCGAATGCCAGTTCCAGCCGACATCCGTTGCACATCCCCCGGTCGAATAATAGACCCCGTACCAATGCTGTCTTTGTGTTCTAGTGCGCCTGCCAGAACGTAGGTAATGATTTCCATGTCGCGGTGTCCGTGGGTTGGAAACCCTTTGCCAGGAATGACTTTATCTTCGTTAATCACTCGCAGGGTTGCAAACCCCATGTGGCTAGGGTCGTAATACTCTCCAAAGGAAAACGTATGCCGACTATCCAGCCAGCCAACATTCACAGCACCCCGCGCTTGAGCCGGACGAATTGTAATCATTTTGCAGACCTGCTAACGAATGGCACAATCAAAATAAACCGTTGTTCTAAGGACTAACGACTGGTGAACGCTCTGGAACGTTTGGCTGGTCTAATTCTTGCTCTACTCTCACTGGGGATGTTTCCATCACGGGAGCCTCTGAAGAGTCGGGGGCTTGAGGGCTGATTGGAGTATCCTGACGAAACCGTTGCCGCAGTTGATTGAATTGAGATGCAAATCCTGATTTCAATTTAGCGATTTTTTCGCTAAAGGGCGATCGCACGTCTTTTTGCCCCACAGCATCATTAGGTGAGATCGGCGATCGCGTTGCCTCGGTCTCATTTAAAGGAGTAGGCTCTTTTTCTTTTAATTTCACAGATGGCTCAGGCGCAACTAAACGAGGTTCAACCGCTTTAACGGGTTCATCAGGGCTAATCAGTTGATCGAAATTTTGATCTGACTTATCTAATTTAGTTGAGTCTTGCAGTGGCTTCTGCTCAGGAAGGGGCGTTGGCTTGACCGTAGGCGCTGGTGAAGGCGTGACTAAAGGCATGGGAGACGGTTTGACTAGCTCTTTTGCAGCTTTGGTTTGAGATGTAGGAGTTTTAATCGGTGCGGTCGGCTTGGCGATTGGGGCTACGGGGTCTGCGATGGGCGATTCCCTCTGGGATCGTGGAACGAATCGCGCAGGTGCAGGGGGTTTGTAGTTTGGGTCTACCAGTCCTTGGGCATCCGCTGCCAAAATCTCACCCCGAACTAGCTTCGACAGCGTATCTTTACCGCCGGGTTCATAAGTAATTACCCTCGCCGTGTTATTAAACGTGTTTTTAACGGGGTCGCCGTTTTCGTCTAAAAATTCTAGCTGCACCCAATTTTTACCGGGTTTAAAACCTTTGAGATAGATAGGCTGCCATTGATCCAAAATGAAGCTACTGCCGTTAATCGTGCAGCGAATTCGCCAGTCGGCAATATCATCTTTTTTGGTTTCGCGGGCAATTAGGTGTAAGGGCGCGTTGGTCAGGTAGAAATCCACCATGATCGGTTCTGCGCCATAGGTGCCTTGAGGACGGCTGTAAGTCAGCAAGGGCAAGTTGGAATTTGGGCTATTGTCCTGAGTTTTGGTGAAAACGTGAAACGTCGTTTGAGCGAAGGCTCCTTCGTTTTTAAAGCTTTCATGCCAAGGACGAGAAGCAAATGCGCGAAGGGTATGAGTTCCGGGTGCAAGATTATCAAAGGTCAGTGGCTTGCTCGTGTCGTAAACCGCTTGATAAGTCTGGTTATCCAGCAGGACGTGTAGATGAGCGCCTAACCCCAAAGCCGCGTCTTTAAAGATGGGCAAATCTTTGACCTGAAACTGAACCAAAACTTTGTCGTCTTCTAAAACTTGATTTTGTTTAGGATTCAAAATAAAAACTTGCGGTTGGTATCCGTCTAAGGCGGGTCTTAGGTTTTGAATGGCTCCAGGAGGAGCTACCTCCGTTAGGTTGCCTGCTGCTTTTTCTGATTGGGTGTCACGTACAAATTTTTTGGTGCGGGCTGCTAATGCACTAGATGGGGCGATCGCAGTCAGCGAAAACAGCAACACCAATATCAAAACAGTTGCAGTCTTAGCAACTCCACCCCAGTTAATTCTGCCCCAGTTAATTTCAAGCACCAGCACTCTACTCCTTGCGGCTTTTCATAAGGAACTATAGCGGAATCCAACACAGACTATTCAATATAGATAATCTGTCATGGGTATGACTTTCGATTCAATTTACCGATCTATCAAAAATTGGTATCACAAGACGGATAAAGAAAGCGATCGCTATTTATTGCTTAATAAGAAGTTTTAAAGTACAAAGTTTACAATTGCCAGACTTTAGATTTGTCACGCATTACGAGTCTAAGTAAACTTTGGTAACGCTAACGGGTTGGTTTTGAAAAATTATTTAGCCGCTTTAAAGTCTTCAGATCGCACTCAATCCCTTATCCATCAGGCACATCAAGCATAGATGGAAAATTCCTATGCTGTGTATAGAGCAAACTCGATTTAATGGATTCTCCCTACTGTAGAAAATCGCTGAGAACCCTTTCTGTAAGAAGCCTTGGCGTTTTTACAGGGCTTTGTTTGCGCAGCATCGCCATAGTAGGGCTTGACTTTCGTGGTCATTCCTGAGTGTGCAACCTAGACTGCATCTGCACTTGAGCGGTTTTTAATTATTGTTAACCGCTCACAATCGGGTAAGCAGCGATCCTATAATGTCACGATGAGAACCCCGATTAGGCTTCTACTCTGCTTTTTGAACTTTTCCCAAGGTTCAGCTAGCAGAAGCCGCTCTGATTCCCTCGAATCTATCGAAGTGATGCTGAGTTGTTCTATTAGAAAAGCCATGCATCCGAGCTTACTCAAGCCTGTCTTTCAGATCTGTATTGCTGAGGTTCATATGTTGGTGAAATTAAGTAGAGAACGGCAGCTTAGCCATCAGAGCAAGCCTATTAAGGGGGGATTCCTCGTTCCTTGTCTAGAGAGAGGAGAGTCTCAATGACAACTACCCAAAAGCGGGAAGCAAAAGTGAGAGTTGTTGTCGATAGAAATCCGGTTCCTACTTCTTTCGAGAAGTGGTCACAACCGGGGCACTTTGACCGCACCCTTGCTAGAGGACCCAAAACCACCACTTGGATTTGGAATCTTCACGCTCTCGCTCACGACTTCGATAGCCATACTTCCGATTTAGAAGACGTATCCCGTAAGATCTTTAGCGCTCACTTTGGTCATTTAGCCGTTGTTTTCATCTGGCTAAGTGGAATGTATTTTCATGGCGCAAAATTTTCAAACTATGAAGCTTGGTTGACCAACCCGACCGTTATTAAACCTAGCGCTCAGGTTGTGTGGCCAATTGTGGGTCAAGAAATTTTGAATGCCGATGTTGGCGGTGGCTTCCACGGAATTCAGATTACTTCTGGATTTTTCTATCTGTGGCGAGCTTCTGGCTTCACAAATAGCTTCCAGCTTTACTGCACCGCGATCGGTGGTCTAGTAATGGCAGGCTTGATGCTGTTTGCAGGGTGGTTTCACTACCACAAAGCAGCACCCAAGTTGGAGTGGTTCCAAAACGTTGAGTCAATGCTCAACCATCATCTAGCAGGTTTGTTTGGTTTGGGATCATTGGGCTGGGCAGGTCACCAGATCCATGTTTCCTTGCCAGTCAACGAGCTATTAGATAGAGGCGTTGCTGCAAAAGATATTCCTCTGCCTCATGAGTTCATCTTGAACTCCAAGCTGATGGCAGATATATATCCGAGCTTTGCTCAAGGGCTAACTCCTTTCTTCACCTTGAATTGGGGTGCTTATTCAGACTTCCTTACCTTTAAAGGTGGTTTGAACCCCGTCACAGGTGGGCTTTGGTTGTCAGATACTGCGCACCATCACCTAGCGATCGCGGTGATGTTCATTGTGGCAGGTCATATGTACCGTACCAATTGGGGTATTGGTCACAGCATCAAAGAAATCTTAGAAGCTCACAAAGATCCCATCATCATTACGGGTGAAGGGCACAAAGGTCTCTATGAAGTTCTGACGACCTCTTGGCACGCACAGTTGGCAATCAACTTGGCAATGGCTGGCTCGGTGACCATCATCGTTGCTCAGCATATGTATGCAATGCCGCCCTATCCCTATATGGCGACAGACTACGCAACTCAGATATCTCTGTTCACGCACCACATGTGGATTGGAGCATTCCTGATTGTTGGCGGAGCCGCTCATGGTGCCATCTTTATGGTGCGTGATTACGACCCTGCTGTAAATCGTGGCAACGTACTGGACAGCATGCTTCGTCACCGAGATGCCATCATCTCTCATCTCAACTGGGTCTGCATTTTCTTGGGTTTCCATAGCTTTGGTCTATACGTTCACAACGACACGATGAGTGCGTTGGGTCGTCCCCAAGATATGTTCTCTGATACTGCAATTCAGTTGCAGCCGATCTTTGCCCAGTGGGTTCAAAATCTTCACACTCTTGCTCCTGGCGCTACTGCCCCCAATGCTCTAGCCCCTGCTAGCTATGCATTTGGCGGCGGTATCGTTGCGGTAGGCGGTAAGATTGCCATGATGCCGATCGCGTTGGGCACAGCAGACTTTATGGTTCACCATATTCACGCCTTCACAATCCACGTCACCGTGTTGATCTTGTTGAAAGGTGTGCTGTTTGCTCGTAGCTCTCGTCTAGTTCCAGATAAGGCAAGCTTGGGCTTCCGTTTCCCTTGCGATGGACCCGGACGCGGCGGCACCTGCCAAGTTTCAGGCTGGGATCACGTTTTCCTCGGTTTGTTCTGGATGTATAACTGCATTTCCGTGGTGATTTTCCACTTCAGTTGGAAGATGCAATCGGATGTGTGGGGAACGCTTAACGCGGATGGCTCCGTAGCTCATATTGCGGGTGGTAATTTTGCCCAAAGCGCGATTACTATCAACGGTTGGCTACGTGACTTCATGTGGGCACAGTCAGCACAGGTGATTACCTCCTATGGGTCTGCCCTGTCTGCTTATGGTCTTCTGTTTTTGGGTGCTCACTTCGTATGGGCATTCAGTTTGATGTTCTTGTTTAGTGGTCGCGGCTACTGGCAAGAATTGATTGAGTCGATTGTTTGGGCGCACAACAAGCTGAAAGTGGCTCCTGCAATTCAACCTCGCGCTCTGAGTATTATTCAGGGTCGGGCGGTTGGAGTTGCTCACTACTTATTAGGCGGAATTGTGACCACCTGGGCATTCTTCCTGGCTCGCACAATTGCACTTGGCTAAGCGAGGAGAAAACATAAAAATGGCAACCAAATTTCCAAAATTTAGCCAAGACCTCGCTCAAGATCCGACAACTCGTCGGATCTGGTACGGAATTGCAACAGCCCATGACTTTGAAAGTCACGACGGTATGACGGAAGAAAATCTTTACCAAAAGATCTTCGCTTCCCACTTTGGTCATATCGCCATCATCTTTCTATGGACTTCTGGCAGTCTGTTCCACGTAGCGTGGCAAGGCAACTTTGAACAGTGGATCAAAGATCCGCTAAACATCCGTCCCATCGCCCATGCGATTTGGGACCCTCAATTTGGCAAGGCTGCAGTTGAAGCATTTTCTCAAGGCGGTGCTTCTTATCCTGTAAACATTGCTTACTCTGGTGTTTACCACTGGTGGTACACCATCGGAATGCGAACCAATGGCGACTTGTACAGTGGCGCGATCTTCCTATTGATCTTGTCCTCTCTGTTCTTGTTTGCTGGCTGGCTACACTTGCAGCCTAAGTTCCGTCCTAGTTTGTCCTGGTTTAAGAATGCTGAGTCTCGCCTCAACCACCACTTGGCTGGTTTGTTTGGGGTTAGCTCTCTGGCTTGGGCAGGTCACCTCGTACACGTAGCCATCCCTGAAGCTCGTGGTCAGCATGTCGGGTGGGATAACTTCCTATCCACATTGCCCCACCCGGCTGGGTTAGCTCCGTTCTTCACGGGTAACTGGGGTGTATATGCCGAAAATCCTGATACGGCTAGCCACTTGTTTGGCACCGCTCAAGGATCTGGAACGGCTATTCTGACGTTCTTAGGTGGCTTTCATCCTCAAACTGAGTCTCTCTGGTTGACGGATATTGCTCACCATCACCTAGCGATCGCTGTTCTATTCATTGTTGCGGGTCATATGTACCGTACCAACTTTGGTATTGGTCACAGCATCAAAGAAATGTTGGATAGCAAAGCTGGCTTGGTGGGTGGTCGTAGTGAAGGTCAGTTCAACTTGCCTCACCAAGGTTTGTACGAAACCTACAACAACTCCTTACACTTCCAGTTGGGCATCCACTTGGCAGCGTTGGGTGTAATTACTTCTCTAGTGGCGCAGCATATGTACGCGCTGCCTCCCTATGCCTTTATGTCAAAGGATTTCACCACTCAAGCAGCGCTTTACACCCATCACCAGTACATTGCTGGATTCTTGATGGTGGGGGCTTTTGCTCACGGTGCCATCTTCTTAGTTCGGGATTACGATCCTGAGCAAAATAAAGGCAATGTGTTGGCACGGATGCTGGATCACAAAGAGGCGATTATCTCCCACTTGAGTTGGGTTTCTCTCTTCCTTGGCTTCCACACCTTGGGTCTGTACGTTCATAACGACGTAGTGGTTGCCTTTGGCACCCCTGAGAAGCAAATCTTGGTTGAGCCTGTGTTTGCACAGTTCATTCAAGCTTCTCACGGCAAACTGCTATACGGCATGAATACGCTGCTGTCGAATCCTGATAGTATTGCGACCACCGCATGGCCCAATTACGGCAACGTATGGCTACCTGGTTGGTTGGATGCGATTAACAGCGGCACCAACTCTTTGTTCCTGAGCATTGGTCCTGGCGATTTCTTGGTTCACCATGCGATCGCATTGGGTCTTCACACCACCACATTGATCTTGGTCAAGGGTGCGTTGGATGCTCGTGGTTCTAAGTTAATGCCTGACAAGAAAGACTTTGGCTACTCCTTCCCTTGCGATGGTCCGGGTCGTGGCGGTACGTGCGATATCTCAGCTTGGGATTCGTTCTACCTTGCGATGTTCTGGATGTTGAACACCTTGGGTTGGGTCACTTTTTACTGGCACTGGAAGCATTTAGCGCTCTGGTCTGGTAATGCTGCGTCTTTCAACGAGGGTTCAACGTATCTAATGGGCTGGCTCCGTGATTATCTATGGCTCTACTCAGGTCCATTAATCAACGGCTACAACCCATACGGCATGAATAACCTGGCGGTCTGGGCATGGATGTTCCTCTTTGGACACCTGGTTTGGGCGACGGGCTTCATGTTCTTGATCTCTTGGAGAGGCTACTGGCAAGAGTTGATCGAAACCTTGGTCTGGGCACACGAGCGCACTCCTCTAGCGAACTTGATTCGTTGGAAGGATAAGCCTGTGGCAATGTCCATTGTTCAAGGTCGTGTAGTGGGTCTAGCTCACTTTACGGTGGGTTACGTCCTAACCTATGCTGCCTTTGTGATTGCCTCAACAGCCGCGAAATTTGGCTAGCGCTGAATTAGCCCTGTAGGCAAGTTATGAAAAAATCCCCTGCCTTTACTGGTGGGGGATTTTTTATGGTTTCAGCTTTATTCCTTTTACAGTCAAATAATTATGTATGTGAGCAAGATCTCTTTTAGTCAGGTTATAGACTGAGATGCGAACAACCTAAAAATGGATAAAAAGGGAAGCGATGTCTAAACTATCAAGTAAATTGTTTGCTGCGTTGGTTGCCGTTGTTGCAGTAGCGCTGGTGTTTTTGCAACCCTTGGGCACCAAGACTGCTTTATCTCAACTGCCAGATGTATCACTCGATCGCCCAACCCTAATCGCAACTGCTGCCGCTGCACCCACGCTCATACCTGCCAGACTGGGAGGCAAACCAGTGTATGTAATGTATGTAACTCGTGCTGAAGATACCGTTTTGGTGCGTTGCTATCCCGGCTATCAGCCCACGATCGCAGTTCGGGCGATGAGTGGAAAAACTGGCGCAGATGCACAAAAGGAAGGCGTAATGACTTGTAAGCAGGGTGCTTAAAGGCATACATCAGGATTAAATTCCTACCATTGACAGTGCAGTATCAAACCCTAAAGTCGCCTGCGCCTTGTTAGAAATTAAGGCTTCGCTATTGGGGAAGTATTTTTTCAAAAAGAGAACCAACGTTTTCAAGGTGGGAAAGTTCCATTGGGCTTTGCAACGAGGACAACCATTGCGATCTATTTCGGAAATTTGAAGCTGGTAGCGACCTTGAGGATGAGTGCTGCCGTGAAACCGAATGGTGTGCCGAAAATGGGAACTCATATCAATCAACTTTTTGTCTAGAGGCTTATATCTTTATTTTCTTAGAGTTCTCTGGCTTTGAAAGTGAGTCTAGGCAGGGTTTCCGGTTGATCTTAAGCTGATTATTGAGTGAGATAAAGGCACCTTTTGATTGATGCAAATCAT
>Ga0209181_10011208_pt1 | contig 11525 bp, 8 predicted proteins | sample MAT05_FD_187208 | JGI IMG/M metagenome (GOLD analysis project Ga0209181, IMG submission 187208) | Freshwater microbial communities from Lake Fryxell liftoff mats and glacier meltwater in Antarctica - MAT-05 (SPAdes) (version 2) | ecosystem: Environmental > Aquatic > Freshwater > Ice > Liftoff... | reverse complement strand
TGCTCAAACTCGCCATGCGGGTCGCCGCAATAGAGGGTCGTCACGTGGGTTCCTCGTTGTGAAGTGGGTGGAGCGATTCGGTCACACGCCGAGTTCGCAAAGATCTGCGGTGGACGCGTACAGCATTAACATGGTTTGCGCTGGTGCAAGCCGACGGACACGCCCGGACTCACGATCGCCAACGTCCTCGTGACTACGGCATCAAATGTCAAATCGTCGAAACGCACTTCAAGGCGATACGGGGCGCGCCGCTGAAATGGCAGGTTGTCGTCATCGAACGCAATCACTTCGTAGTCCATGGGCAGCACGACAGTCACCACGTCCGCCAGGAGGGCGCTGTCAAACGGCTGCGTCCGAACGACAACCAGACGCTTTTCGTCGTCGATGGCGATCTCGAAATAAGCGTCCGGGAGGCGGCTGCCACAGTGTTTTGGACCTGCCCCCAGACCCTGTCCCGCGCTCACGCCGCGCTGATGGCGCAAGCCCAAGCGATTTGCAGACACAGTCCGGGCGCACACTTGCAACAGGGCGGCCTGCAGAGCAGAACATAGGTCGCAGAAAGACCGGTCGGAACACAGCTGTTGCGCCGAGATCCTCGTCATCAAATTTCAGCAAGCGCGTGCACGTTCTTTTCAGGTCGCTCCGCCGCCTTCGCACGCGGCGTCGCCGAAAACGCTGCCACCCGCGCACGCTTCCGCTTCCTTCCCTTTCTGGTGATGATCTTCGCAATGGTGTCGTGACTGCAGCCAAACTCTGCAGCGATCTTGTCGAGCGACAGCCCTTTCGCCCTGCGTCTCAGGACCTTCTTGCGATCGATGACCGTCCGTTGACGATGTTCAACTTCGGCTTCGACCCAGGCACGTTCCCGAAGGAATCCGGCCGCGACCGCAGACTCGATGAGTGGAAAATCGCGGAGGATGGGATGGGCAGAGTCGTGCTTCTTGCCCTCGAGTGCAGGAAAGCTGCGCGGAAATGGGCGACCCGGTGCGCACCAGGCAATCAAGAAACCGCGGAGCGTCAGCAGGGCCTTCGATCGTGCGCGCGCTTCTGTCCTGGTTTCTTCCGCAGTTGTTGTGCGTCCAGCAGGCCGTTGATGGGCCTCAGTTGCCAAGCGCAGCAGGGTTTGGAAGGATTCAGCCGCATCCGCTTCAAGCCTCGCACCGAAGGACGATCGAAGGCGCCTGAGTTGCACCAACAAGATGCACACCTGCCTGATCAGTTCGCCCGGGACGCCTTGTCCGTGCACCTCGGGCTCCACAGCCTGCCACTCGGGTTGCCCAACCGCCAGTGATGCCTGAAAAGCGCTTCGAACTGAAACCTCTCGCGCCATGGCACTGAAGAACTTCACGTAGCCAGGTCGGATGGCTTGGGCCAACCTGGCGTCGCTGTTGACGAAGTCCTGCAGGCGGTGCTCGCCACACCGTTTCTTCGTGGACCGGTGTCGGTAGCAATACTCGCACAGCGGCGACGCCTCAAGACCGCCCAAAGATCTGGTCCAACCTGCCAGAACAAGGAGCGCCCACCTGCTGCGCGAAAGCACAATCCGAGCCTGCTCCGCTGGGTGTCTGCGCGCTCCCCGGATCTCCCATCCCTGCATCCCTCGAAGCGTGCTGGCAAGGTTCTCGTACGCCCTGGCAACCAAGGCGCAGTCTGCGTGCTCGATATCGGTGGGCAGAACCACGGCGACAGGCCCACAGCCGTCGCCGTGGAATTCCATCCAGCGCCCGATGCACCAGCACGTCGTCCACAGTGATTCAGGCACTCGCTTCTTCAGAGCCGCAGTCTGGCGCTGCGCCGTCCGCAATGCAATTCCTGACGCCGACCGCGCGCTGCGCTCCAGCTCACCCAATGTCTGCTTCGCAGCCCTTCCGCGAGTAACGGCCTCACCCACTGGAAGGCCGGGTACGTCATCTTGGGTGGGGCCACCTGGCCAGCCTCCTGACTGAAACAGCGCGTCAAGATGCGCGGACGCATGTCTCCGGGAGGCGTCTTCCTCGACCCGCAGAGCCTGGTCCAACTGCAGTGCCCGGATCTGGATGACCGGGGACTCTGACCTGAGCAGGGAGGTGAGTCGCAGAGCCTCCAGCGGGTTGCCACCGCCGACTTCCGCGAAGGCGCCGACGACCCAGTCTGACGCGTCAGAGCCCTCGCCCGTGACCTCCATGGCGAACTGGACATCTCGGTCCTGGAGAACGTGCAGTGCCCCCATGGCCTCGTGCAGAAGTGTCTCCGCATGCTCATTGATCCGGGCAACCAAGCTGCTGGGCGCTGCAACGATTCCGCTCTGAGAGGTTGCCTGCCCCCTCGCCACCGCGATCAGATCGCGATGAATCTCACGCGCCCGGCCGTGTTCGACATCGGACCCATGTGGATCGAGCCAGCCCTCCACTTCCAGCCGTGCTGGCAGTTCGCGCGCCGCATCGCTCAGGGCAGTCGGAGTGGCTCTTGTCATGGGTCTCAGGAAGTCATAGCAGCATCCGTAACGCGTTGATCTTATGCGGGTTTTAGGGCGCTGATGTAAGAGCAACAGCGGTTGATGACTTGAGCAAAAACGAGGTCGGCAGCACGATGACCCTAGTTGCGCAGAACTCAGTCGACTTCACCCACAGAAAGTGCTCTGCCACGTACCCAAGTACGCCTACGGACCCAGATACACGCAACGCACCAAGGACCGACCATGACAAAGAAGAAATCAAAACCTAAGACCAAGGCCGAGGACGCGGTCGACCTCTCTCAGCTGCTCCCGGGATCACCTGCATGGATCGAAGCCGTGTACTCGTCGGATCCGGCTCGATCGGTCGAAGGACGCAGCAGGCCGACTCAGCGCGACATGTCGGTGAGCGCCCTCAACAAGACCTCGAACGCCGTCGAAGGTCGCCTGGAGAAGATCGCATTGAACCTCCTGGAGTGGCTGCGAAACCTCGGCTTGGTCAAGCGATTCAAGTATCAGCCGTTCACGTTTCATAAACATTTGCACGGCGTACAGGCCACGCCAGATTTCATGTTCGAGGACAGCAACGGCAAGCATCATGTTCTCGAGGTCAAGTCAGTAGCGTTTCTGACTGCAGACGAACAGGAACAGCAGGACAGTGTCAAAAGCGTCTCACAACAGGCCCGTCTGGGCTTCATTTTGTGGACTGACCAGTGGCCACTCTCGCGCTCCGTTTTCAACATCATCAGTCACATGCGCCGCGCGCACAACTTGGGGATCTCGGACCGTGAGATCGAAGAACTGATTCAGGCCATCAGGGACCAGCCGCGAACACTCAAAGAGCTTAGATCGCCGCCGTTCAAGGTGAGCTCCGACTTTGTATTCGCGACGGCCTACCGCGGAAAGGCCTTCTGGAACATCTTTCAAGAAATCGAGGATCACACCTATGTCTACGAACATCCCCAGCGCAACCTCCTCGAACCCCTATTTCAGGGTTGGAGCCGAGCTGATCTGGTTTGGGGCGGTCTGCCGTGTGCATGAGTTGCGCGGCGACGGCGCCGTGCTTGAACGCGACGGCGACGATCAGAGGCGATTTGCCACGTTCAATCAACTGCAAACTGCCCTGCTCATTGGCCAATTGGAACCACGAATTGGCCTCTCTGGTGGCTTTCAGTCACTGAGTCTGCGCTTTGGCGAGACAGTGATCGGCGAGAGCGAATCAGCGATGAAGCGGCTCATTGAACTCACGGACTGGTTGCATGAACTTGAAGCCAGGGGCTTGAACAAGATCAATCCCAATTGCCCAATACACAAGCAACTCGTCAATAGCATACAGTCCACTTCGTCAGCCAAACTTCCCGTTATATCCATCTGGACGCTGTATCGGGCCCAAAAGAAAGTCTTTGATGCCGGTGGAGCGCTGCGCGCGGCACTTCCGAAGTTTAGCTTGCGAGGTCGTTCGACACAGACGGTCCTGAGCCCCGAAACCGGACGCTCTGTCACTGTCTTCAAGCCCAGACTCGATCCAGTCGTTGGCGATCATCTGATCGATCTCTTGGCTGCACAACAAGCGGACGAGGAATCGCAATTCAACCCCGGGACAGTTCATAAGCAGCTGAGAGACAAGCTCGTTCTGGAAAACGCCAGCCGCTCGTCTTTGGACCAACTTCGGCTGCCCGCCAGAGTCACCATTGCCCGATGGATCAACAAGACCATCCCTGCCAAGGAACTGTCCAAGCATCGAAACGGCGCGAAGGAGACGGCAAAGCTGTATCGATCCACTGGAGCTCGTGTTGCTGCAGATCGAATCCTGCAGTTCCTTCAGTTTGACGACATTGATGCTCGCATCTTCCTCGTCGACGAAGACACAGGCTTGCCTTGGGGGACACCAAAGTTCACCTTCGGAGTGGACGAAAAGTCGAAGTACGTGACCGGATTGAACTATGGGCCAGAGGCGCGATGCGCGGAGACAGCAATTTCGACGGTCATACACGCCGTGCGGCGGAAGAACATGAACGATCCGGAGTTCGCACTGTGCAAAGAGTCATGGGTGGGCTGCGGAAAGCCCGGCATCGCGCTCCTGGACAACGCGTCGTACAACACTTCTGTATCTTTCAAGCTGGCCATGATCAGCATGGGCATCGACTACGCGTTTTCCAAGCCAAAGGAGCCAACGAACAAGTCGGCTGTCGAACACTTCAATGGGCTGTTCAAGCGTGAATTCGTTGCAAAGCTTCGCGGTGCGTGCGTGAAAAAGAACCAGCGCGAACGAATTGGTGAGGCGATGAAGAGGGCCAAGCTGACGCTGGCAGAATTCCAGCGGGAGTCGATGAAGTGGATCGTTGACGATTATTCGCACAAGCGCCAGGAAGATGGCTATTCGCCCATCGAGCGCTGGCGGGCGCAGGAGAACGACCTCGATCTGCGAATTCCGCGAATGGACCGACAGGAGTTCTCCGAGTTCATATTACCGGAGAGGCTCAAGTTCCGGGACTCAGGCGGAGTGGAGCGAAATGACTTGCGCTATCAGAACGACCGGCTCAAGGAATTGCGGGCGTTCCTCGGGCGCAGCGCATCGGTGGATCTTCGCGTCAACCCCAAGAACCTCGAGCAGATCTTTGTCTGCGACCGCCGAGCGGAAGAGTGGTTCACAGTGCCTTGCATAGAAGACCCGGCATACGTCCGGGGCCTGACTGACCGTCAACACAAGCTCGCGAGGAGTTTTATCGAGGAGCGGAAGAAGGAGACCGTGCTCTCGGTGGCGAAGTTTCGCACCGCACGCGATGACCTCAGGTCACAGGCGCTCAAGGATTCGACGTCCAAGCAATTGAAAGTCCGACGCAAAGCGTACCTCACAAAGTATGCATTTCGCGGCGTGCCGGCGCCGGCGCCGGCGCCGACAGCTGTCGCGTGCGCAACCCTGCCGGCTCCTCTCTTGCCAAACGGTGCGGCAAGCCATGGTCTGCCTCCGCCAACGCAAACGCCGGCTGCGGTGCAGACGTCAAGTGCATCGTCAAAGCCGACAAAGTTCGAGCTCATGATGGAAGAAGCTCGGGCTGCGCAAGCGCGTGCCAGTACATGACCTACAAACCAAGGTGCTAAGTAATGACTGCGAACCAGCAATCCAACTGTGATTCCCGTGCCAAATGGCGCGGCGTAAGTATCGATGTGCGCTCTCAAGCAATGAAGGATTTGTACATCGCGCATGCCGATCTCCTCGACGCGGAGACCTTGATCAAAAACAAGATTTTTGAGATTGAAGGGTGTCCGGGCCTAGACGAAGATGACTTCGTGTACTTAGGGACTGTTCAGTACGGAACGGGCATCCTCTTGCTCGGCGAATCCGGCACGGGCAAGAGCACTTTTGCCCGCAGGCTCTTGGAACGGCACCCTCCCCGGCGAACTGAAACCGCAACCTACTTGCCTGCTGTCTACATGGACGTTCTCGGGGGCCCTACCGAGCGATCAATGGGGGTAGAACTTCTACGGGCAATGGGCCATCCGGATCTTTCTGGTAACGCTAATGAACTTCGACTGCGGTGCACTCACTTGATGCGAAAGTGCCGCGTTCGAATGCTTCTCATCGACAACTTCCAGGATATCCCCGCATCCAGGAAGTTGGGCATCAAGACATTGGGTAATTGGCTGCGCAACATCATCAATGGTGCGGGTTGCTTGGTGATCGCAATGGGTTCGGAAAGCGCCAAGATCGTGCGTGACTCAAACGAAGAGCTAGAGCGTCGCATGAAGGCGACCGCACGGTTGTTGCCCTTCAGTGTGGAAGGCATCACATCCTCATCGAAGCAGGGAGTGGCCAGTACGTTCAGTCGTTGGTACGTATTGATGTCGCAGATCGACGCCGCGCTGCCGATGGCTGAGAGCTCAAACCTGGTGGACCCCGATATCGCCGTGCGGCTCCTCATGGGATCGAACGCACGGTTCGGCTACTTGAGTGGGATCTTGCATCAGGGCATGAAGCTCGCTGTCCAAGCGGGTTCCGAGAGGATCGAACTGGAACACCTCAGCGGAGGCTTCGTTGCAACACTCGGAGTTGCAGCAGCCAATGGCAATCCCTTCCTCCAGGGCTACGACGGTGAACCGCTGACGAAGCCTGGGCAAGTATTTGATCGACAGAAGGCTGCCTGATCCTTAGCGTTGCACCCACTGCACTCGAACTGAGCACGGCTCACACCTGAAACAGCACTCGTTGCGATATGGCTTACAAGACACTCGACGACTTTCACTTTCGCCCAGTCATGCTTCTGACCGAGTCATGGCCGGCTTACCTTGGCCGCTTTGCAGCCGAAAACGTGCTGAACGGACTTCCTGCCCTGGCCAAGTGCCTCGGGCTCGCGAGCATCGACTTGCTCTGCTCCAGGCCCACTCCGTCGAGCGGAGCGCTGGGCATTCGCCTTATCAAATCGTCGACGACGAAGCGATGGTCACATGCCACCACGTACGGGCGCTCCTGGCACGCCAGGGTGTGCCCCCTGTGCTTTGAGGAACGCGTAAAGTTCGGGCGGGCATTGTGGGATCGGCCCATCCAACTGCGCTGCCCGGAGCACGAGTGTCTGCTCATCGATCGCTGCTCCGCCTGTCAGACCGACATCCGCCACGATCGACGGCAGTTCGACCAGTGTGAGTGCGGCCAAGCCTTCGCGAAGATGCCAGTCGTCGCTGTTCCAGGCTGGGTCATTGCCATGGAGGTGGCGTTCGCGGAAGCTACCAATCCCAGGATGCAGAACCCGGATGAAGGCTCGCTGCTGATCGAACGCAAAGCAGCGCGCGCGCTGTCCTATTTCGCGCGCGTGAAGGAGAACCCGACGCGGTACAGGGACCGCATGAACCGCGACAAGCTGGCGATGATCCTCTCTCCAGAATTCGATCTTTTGAAGCAGTGCTTCCAGGACTCGCGGATCGGCATGCCGATCGAGTTCAGTGGGCAATACGCCAAGAGCGACTATCAGCAGGTTCGAGACGTCAATGACCGCCTCAGTCTCTTGAGCTTCCCGACAGTGCGCGCCGTGGCATCGAAAGTTCGCAACCACGATCCAAGGACCGCATTGAGCACGCAGAAGTTGCCGTTCTCGCGGCAGTTCACCCATCACTGGCTTCACGAGCTGGCAGGAGCCACTCAGTTCACACCGCGCGAGTTGCGCTCGCTGTCAGCGAAAGACCTGATCCATGGGGTCGACCGTGTGCCCTGTTCCAAGACGGGCAAGTCCAAGCACTTGATCAGCGCGCAACGGCTTTCAGAGATCCGGGCTGAGTGCGAGCAATCATCGACCTTCGTCAAGGCAGCGAATCGGTTGAGCGTGTCCACTGCCACGGTCAAGCACCTGGTCGAGCGACGACTCCTCGGCGATCGCACACTTCGGCCAGCCTACCTCCAGCGCCTCATCGACAGCGATGCATTCGTCGACTTAGATGTCTTCCTGGGGACCAAGTCCCAATTTAAGGAAAGCCTCCCTGCGAACGATCGCCTGTACCTGGGGGCTGTGCTTGAGCAGCAGATTTCGAGCAACCCCAGCCAGGGCGCGACACGCATCTTCAAAGCTCTCGAACAGGGCACGCTGTCGCTGTACGCGACGACGCCACAACCTCGAAGTCTTGTGGACTACTACTTCGATCGGCACAAGGTTCAAGCATGGCGTCGAGGCCGTGCTTCTGTGGCGACCTGATCGGGTGGGCGGGTGCCATGCTTCTCATCCGTGGAAGGCCCATGGCCGGCGAGTCGCTGTCGAGCTTCCGCCAGCGGATCTGGATGCGCAATGGGCACACCCTGTTTCCGGTTTACCACCCGGAACTTCGACGCACTGATCCAGACCTTCAGAGGCAGCCTGCGGTGATGGACATCGTCTCCCGTCGCGTTGGCATGGCGGTCGGCGATGTCGAAGCGCTCAGCCTCTGGTCACACCCGCTGCTTCCCGGCTTGGCTGGAGCCACCGATCGGAGGATGCCTCGCTGGGTCGTTCTTCTTCAGTACGCACGTGCGGGTGTGGGGTCAGGTTCGGTGTTCTGCCCGCTCTGCTTGATGGAAGGTCCCGAACCCTATTTCAGAACTGCATGGCGCCTGTCGGCTTCCACGGCCTGTCCTCACCACCGGCTTCAACTGCTCGATCGGTGTCCAACTTGCGCCTTGCCTGCTTGGCCGTACGCCGCGGCCACGGCCAGCGGCTTCTTTCAAAGGCAGTTGGAACTCGACCAGTGCCCTCGATGTCGCTTCCGCCTGCGAGAGAGCGTCTCGGGCGCGGAGACGTCAGCGAACGTCATGGCTTGCGCGAGATCGGTTTCTGATGGCGGTCTGCCGCGCGGCCTGGGACCAGACGCAGTGCCTTCCCTGCGGGAGGGCTTTGACGCGTTGCTTGGAGTCATCAATCTCGCCTTGAGGCGACGATCCAGGAGAAAAGTCGGAGTGCAGGAGCCGTTTCGGCTTGCGGTTGACGCATTGGATGCTGAGGGCGTGGGCAACAGGTCGTTCGACCGGATCAATGTGATTCATCGCAGATTGCTCATCGATGCAGCCTGGCCCTTGATGGCTGAGTGGCCTCATCGGTTTCTGAATTTCGCCAGCAACTGTGGAGTTTCAGCTGTTGACTTCTCCGAGGATCGTCATGGGCTGCCATCGTGGTTCCTGGGCGTGGTGGATGAAGAGCTTGGTCAGCCCGGACGAATGATCACGGCGGCTGATGTTGACAGCGCAGTTGAAGTCTTGGAGTCGGGGGGACTGCCTGTGCATGCGGAAGCAGTCGGACGAATGTTGGGATCGCGCTATGCAGCGACTGTCCGCGAACGGTTCGCCAAGCGCGAGACGGCGACATCAAGCGAGCTTGCAGCATTTGCAGATGGCCTGCTGCGCTACATCGAAGCCGGTCCTGCCAACCGCAGCACGAGCAGGCAGGTGCGTGCACGTGACGTCGCCGCGGTTGCCGCAACGATCTTGACGGCAATGCCTGTCGAGAGCGTCCTTCGAATGGGGCGGTCAGAGATCGAGAGACTGGCGATGCGAGAGCATCGGATTTCGGCGCTCGATCTGTGCATCAAGCCGGTTCTAGCAGCGGCGTTCGAATGCGCGGATCGTCTGTGGCGGGTGCGCTCAGGGGGCGCTGAGACCGAGCCCTTTTTTGTGCCACATCGCGGGATCAGCCCCAATTTGCGCGGCCCTTCGCAGGCGCTGCGCAAGGCCATGGAGGGGCTTGACGATCGACTTCCGAGGCGGCCGTGGGTCTTCTTTGAGGCTGCGGGGTAGTGGGGATGAGCGATGGGGGCATCGAACTTCAAGACGGTCCTTCCCCGCTCAGTCAAGATGGATGTCGCCAATCACCTAGAGTCGTGTTGAGCAGACCGCCGAGTGCCGAGAGTGGCGATCCTACGTCGCTTCCGAATCACTACGCCCGAGCGATTGATCACGGGCGTGCAGTGGTCACGCGCCTCGCAATCCTCGATGTGACCGGTTGCGGTCTCAGGCGCCGCTCAACTGGCGAAGCTGACCGGAAGCAACCAGTCTCAAGCCGTCGCACCCCAACCAACTTCCGCCGGCAGCCCGTTTCCTGGGGGCCATCCAACGGTGCGGTTCCAGGGCTCAACGCCACAGAACCGTAAACTCTTGACCGAGTCGGCAAAATGGCGCGTGGATCTCAAAACGAGCACGTACTACGCCGAGCACGCCGCCGACATCGCCGCGCGCTACGAGTCCGTGGCCAGTCCGGTCGCGATGTACTTTTCGTTGGCTTTCGCACATGGCGCTCGCGTGCTCGACGTCGGCGCTGGATCCGGGCGCGATCTGGCCGCCTTGCTGAAACACGGATTCGAAGGCTTCGGCGTCGAACCCAGCGCAGGCTTCCGGGAGGCGGCCGCTTCAGCGCACCCCGAACTGTCCGGCCGCCTGGCCGATGCTGCGTTGCCGAACCTGGGCGAGCCGTTCGGCGGCGGCTTCGATGGCGTGCTGTGCAGCGCCGTACTAATGCACTTGCCCGAGGCCGACCTGTTTGACTCCGCCTTCGCGTTGCGTCGGGCGCTCAAGCCCCACGGCCGGCTTCTGATTTCGTTGCCGGCCGTCCGACCGGACTTGGGCGCGGACGACCGCGACGTCCATGGACGCCTCTTCAAGCCGTACACGGCGGGCTACATCCAGCTGCTGTTTGAACGGCTGGGGTTCCAACTGATCGGCAACTGGGAAACCGACGACGCCCTTCAACGCGCGAGGACGCGTTGGACGACGTTGCTTTTCGAATTGCGTGCCGGTGGACCACTTCGCGCCGTCGATCAGATCGAAGGCATCCTGAATCGGGACCGCAAGGTTGCCACCTACAAGCTGGCCCTGTTTCGGGCGCTTGCGGAGATCGCCATTCAAGAACCACGGAGCGCCCAGTGGCGGACAACTGGGGAAGTCGCGGTTCCAATCGCACGGATCGCCGAGCGATGGCTGATTTACTTTTGGCCGATTTTCGCCAGCCAGCGGTTTGTGCCGCAATCCCAGTCCGAGGGCGCAGGAGCCGCCAAACCTTTAGCTTTTCGCGCCACGATGTCGGCGTTGATGCAGGCCTTCGCTGGGCAAGGCGAGCACGGCGGGCTTTCGGCATGGCACAGCGCATGGACGACTGGCAGTTTGCCGGTGGAGGTCGTTCAACTGCAGATGGCCGCCTTGCGCCGAATTGCCGATGCCATCCGATATGGCCCGGTGGCGTTTTCGGGCGGCTCGCTCGAAACGGGGGCGGTGTTTGGGTACGACAGTGCCGCGCGCACGGTGTTGATGTCGGGTGAGCTTTGGCGCGAACTGAGCCTGCTTGGCCACTGGATCGTGGATGCAGTCATCGTGCGTTGGGCGTCGTTGACGGAGCGGTTCGCGCACCGCCAAGCGATCGGCGCTGGAGACGTGCTGCCCCTTCTGCTGGCTCGGCCGTCGCCCGACCGCACGACGGCTTTGGCACGTCAAATTTTCATCGCATCGGGGGTCGACCGATGCACCTGGTCGGACCGACCGATCTCGCCCCGGCGCTTCGCCGTCGACCACGTCATCCCGTTTTCGCTCTGGGGGAACAACGACCTGTGGAACCTGGTTCCGGCGGATGCGGGCATCAATGGTCTGAAATCG
>Ga0209181_10011203_pt1 | contig 11529 bp, 10 predicted proteins | sample MAT05_FD_187208 | JGI IMG/M metagenome (GOLD analysis project Ga0209181, IMG submission 187208) | Freshwater microbial communities from Lake Fryxell liftoff mats and glacier meltwater in Antarctica - MAT-05 (SPAdes) (version 2) | ecosystem: Environmental > Aquatic > Freshwater > Ice > Liftoff... | reverse complement strand
TCGCCAGAGGAAGGTTTCAGGGTAGAAGAGATAGCCTACGGTGGCGGCATCGTGAATTAAGAATCCGCGATCGCCCTGGGTTTCTCGATAGGTTAAGGCGGTGGAAATCATAAAGCTGCACAAAGCGTGGATGAACTGGGCGATCGCGCTTTCTGGGTTTGCCTGCTGGATCGTTTGCGCCATTGCTTCTGTAAAGATTAGCGATCGCGTCACATCCAACGGCACCATGACGATATCGCTGCGGCTATTCAGCACTACTTGAGCGGCTTCGGGATGGTAGGCAACATTAAACTCAGCGTGGGCGGTGATGTTGCCCGCACATCCAAATGCACCGCCCATCAGCACAATCTCTTTTGCCTGCCGCAAAATGCCGGAATGCTTAGTTTCCGCCGCTGCCAGGTTAGTGAAGGGGGCGATCGCCAAAATGGTGATTTCTCCTGGATTAGCCAGCAGAGCATCGATTATCATCTGATCGGAATAGGTCGCGGTCTCAAACGAGCGATCGCCGTCAGGCAAGGTCTGAGATAAATTGCCCATGCCATCGCTGCCGTGAATGTTCGCTGCATCGGTGGTTGGGTGATCCACTGCAACGGCGCGCCCTACTTCAACTTGATCCAATCCACCTAACTGCAAAATTTTGCTAGCAGCGGCAAACGTTTGCTCAGCGGCAACATTCCCCTCCGCCGTTGTTACGGCAACCAATTCAGCCAGCCCTTGCTTGACTAAGCTAATCAGCCACAGCAACGCAAAAATATCGTCGCCACCGGGATCAGTATCCAGAATTATTTTTGGGGTTAGTTTTTTCAAAGGTTATACAGCCCCTAGAGCCTTTAGACTTCACCGCCGATAACTTGGGGCTAAATCTGTCACCCGGCAATCAGGCAAGCTTCCTGTTTGGTTAATCGTCTCGCTTTAGATCTCCGACTTCTTGAAGAAGTCGGAGATCTAAACCTTGCCACTCATTAAAAAGTCGTCAATAGCCAGCGGGTAATCGCGCCATCATCCTCAGTTTGAGAACGCTGTAAAGCTTCTTCTACCAGAGAGATCGCCAACCCTGGCAACACTAAAGATTCATCAATCCCCATTGCTCCTGCCGCCGCTAGGGAAACTGCAATCACCCGACTCGCGCTCACATTTACCACCCAGTATTCTTTCACGCCCAAACGCTGGTAAAGTTTTTGCTTCCGATCTAAATCGTCTTCTAGCGAAGAAGCAGCGATTTCAACCACCAGCGTTGGTGGCATTAGCTCATTTAAGTTGACCGGAGAGTTGTTATGGGGCAGGGATTGAAAACCCTCGCCAATGTAGAACGCAATATCTGGCTGTGCTTCTTGAAGCCTAGCTTTGCGGAACGATGTATTGGTCAACTCCTTAATCGGAATCCGTTTGATTGCGGCGTACAAGATAACCGCAGTTGAAACGATCGAGTTGTCGCGCCCGTGGGCAACTCCCAGTGGAGACATTTCAATCCTCATGTGGCTCTGGTCGTAATAAAACCTCCCGCTAACCAAGGTTGGATCATCGGCAAACGTGAGGAAATCTTCCCAGTCGGCTTCTACCCATGTGTCGGTAGGAACAGTAGTAATGACGGGCGGTGGACTGACCATCGTGCAACTCTCTAGGCGATTCTCTTCATAAGAAAGTGCGTTACAACATCCGCACTCTCTCAATTTCAAGCTCTGAGGACTGAATTTTCAGTATGACATACCCCTTTAGCCAGAGCGATCGCAATCCTTTCATTTCCAGCCGATTGATTCACCGACCTACGGGCGTGGCACACACCTTCCAGAAGTCACATTGGGGGGAACCATTCGCTACTCCGCATTCCTAACTCCGTACTTTGTCATATCTTGCCCTAAAACCGTTGTCCAAAGCCAAATTGAAAGCGCGTATCCCCTTGCCCGCTGAAGCCAAAATCTGCCCGAATAATGCCAAGCGGTGAATTGACCCTAACCCCTAACCCATAGCCAATTCCTGTACCGGGGGTGCCGCGAACCACTCCTGGCTCACCCAGCACGTCTTTATTGCTACCCAAGTCAGAAGCAAAATCTACAAAAGCGGTGCCGCCAATGAATTTGTAAATCGGGAAGCGGTATTCAGCGGTGGCTTGAATATAGCTGCGAGGAGTGGCGATCGCGCCTGTATCCCAACCGCGCACTGAGTTTACACCCCCTAAAATAAAGGCATTGTAGGGCGGCAGATCGCCCACGTTCGTTCCTCCTTGCACATTTAGCGCCACTACTTCAGGCTGACGTTGGGTAGGAGGAGCATCCTTTTGGTTTGCCGTAATCAACTTCACCGGAAAATATACCGCGTGTTCCGCCTGGAGCTTGGTGCCAAACACCTGCCCACGTCCAATCGGGAGATATTGCTCGGCGTTGAAGCGAGTGACCGAGCCTTTACCAGGGTTTAAGGGATAATCTCGTAGGTCTTGAATGGCGGTAAATGAAAGACTGAATAGATCATCAATTCCTGTGTTGCTGAGAGTCAGGGGATTGCCTAAACTATCGATGCTTGCGACTTTGCCCTTGTTATCCCGAATGCTGACGTTGTTGTAGTTCAACCCAAGATTGCCATTCCAACCATTGCCAATCGGGCGTTCCAACCCCACGCCAACCCCTTGTCTGCGCTCTCGAACGCGATCGCCATTGGGCAAATTCACCTCGTCGGTAAACACCTGTGAAAACCCCTGTTGCCGATAGATACTGGCGTTATAGCCTGGAATATTCGGTTCCGTGTCGCGGTAAGGGCTAACGAAGCGTCCATCAAACTGCACATCTCTGGTGCCCACCAACACCGTGCCGCCCAGCCGTTGCCCCAATCCACCAAAGTTAATGTCCTGTACGCCAACCGTGGCATAGAGTCCTAAGGAATCGTTAAAGCCACCGCCAAACCGCAAATCGCGGGGCGCACGCTCCGTCACGTTATAAATCACAGTCACTCGTCGCGCATCGCCTTCAAACGCAACGTTGACCGTTTCAAAAATTCCAAGTTGACCTAACCGCTGCAAATCTTCTTGGGCTACATTTGCCCGAAACGGTTGCCCTGGCTGCACTTTAATCTGGCGCTGCAAAAAAGCATCTTGGGTGCGTCCGCGAATGGGTTGCCCCTTTTCGTCCACAGTCTTACCATCCCGATTGAGAAAGCGCACCTTGGTTTCGCCGACTACGCCTTCCGCCACTTCGATCGTGATAATGCCATTGCGATTGGGGCTTAGAGAAATCACCCGCGCCAGAGTATATCCATTTTTGGCATACCAAGCATTGATGTCTTGCGTTGCCTGATTGAGTGCCGTTGGGCTAATAGGATTGCCAAACTGGTTTCTAAAGATCTCGTTTGTTGCGGTGAAGGTGAGCGCTTGGGCACTAGGCAAGGCGATCGCCCGCACAATCGTGGGAGTGGCAAAAAAAGTAACGCTCACGCCTTGAGGATTGGGGCTAGTGGAAACCGTTGCCGATGTAAAAAAGCCTGTATTCAGCAACAGCGCCACATCGTTCTGAAGCTGACTGGAAGTTGCCTGCCCTCCTGGTTTTGTTTGAATTGCCAGCAAACCAAATTCCTGCAAATCTGGGGTAACTCCCGCAATTTGCACATCTGTGACGAATACGGCGAGATCGTTGGGACTTGCCGTATTCGCTGGTGCCACGGGACTCTGACCGGGCGGCGGCGGCGGCTCTAGTTTAGGCACCACAACCGGTTGGGGCGACGTGGACAGCGCCGGAGTGGTCGGCAATATCTGGGGTGCGGTTTGCACGGGAACCGGGGCGGTAACGGGCACAACCGTCGTCGGCATCACCCACACCGGCTCATTTAACGATGTGGGTTGATTGGGCGGCATTGCCGAACTATACGGTGCAGGCTGCACGAGGCTGGGCGGCGGTGGCGGTTGCACCACACTAGAGGGCGGGGGCGGCGGCGCAATTTGCGGTTGAGCTAAGGCAACTTCAGACTGGGCGATCGCTGCCAGAACCCCCACGGCGATTGTGGGTAACCGTTGCTGCCTGAAAAATTTGTAAGCCAAAAAAAGTGCGTTCAATGCGTTTCAAAAACCAAACGTGTGAAGAAGTCGCGATCGCCTAGTTCTGTATAGTTCCGTCTTTGCAGTCAGCTAGAACTATCCAGGTTGCAAGTACATTCTGCACAGGATTTTAAGAATGGCTAAATTCTTTACAAAAAAATGTGTAATGTGTGATGGGTCTGCCGCACCATTAATCATCTGAACCTTTTGGCGGGTGAACGGGTCTAATGAACGTAACTCCAAATTTGATGGAGGAGTGTTTTGCAAGGGTTCGCTGTGTCAACTGCACCTTACGAAAGCCTGCCTGAAGGTGACGATAGTCATCTCGTGCAGCAAAGCCTTCAAGGTGATACCCAAAGCTTCCGGCTTTTATACCGCCGCCATGAAAAGCGGGTCAGAACCATTCTGTATCAGCTATGTGATGTGAGCGTGCTGGATGATTTGGTTCAAGATGTTTTTTTGCGCGCCTGGAGAGGGTTACCCAAATTTCGCCAAACTGCCAAGTTTTCGACCTGGCTGTATCGAATTGCCTGGAATGTAGCCTCAGATTATCGGCAAACCGCAGCAAAAAGGCGAACTCAGCTACAAGAGCTAACGAAGCAGGCTCCCATGCGGCAGGAATCACCCGATGTGATGCATCTCCATTACCAAGATTTGGTTCAGCGCGGATTAAATGAACTGAGCGCTGCCCACTGGACTGTTTTGGTTTTACACGACTTGGAAGAAGTGCCTCAAAAAGATATTGCTGAGATTTTAGAGATTCCAGTGGGGACGGTGAAATCTCGACTATTCCACGCTCGCGCTGCGGTGCGTAAGTTTCTTGACCATGAAGGAGTTCAGCTATGAGTAGATTTTCAGAAGATGACTTAAAACTAACGGAGTTTTTAAAGCGGTATCAGCCCGTGGTGCCTGCGGCAAATCCTGACCTAGAAGAGCAATTGATGTCTGCGATCGCGTCTACACCTCAATCACGATTAACTGTCGTTTCTAACACACCTGTTCAACGACGGATTCTTTGGGCAGTCCCCCCCGCGATCGCAGCAGGGTTACTAGCCATGGTCGTCAATCATCGCACTTTTGCCCCAGTCTCCCAGCCCAGTCCTGCTGAAGTAGCTGAATTGCAAACGTTCATTGAAAGCACTTGGCAGGATTCAAGCACTGAACAAGCGGTTACAGAAAGCGATCTGTTTCCTGTTACTGAGGATTCAACTTTAAATTAGTTTTTGCATTTTATTGTCCTATGTCTCATCCTTCTATTCCTGTCACTATTGCGCTGCTGCTCACCTTGGGAAGCGCGATTCGTGAAACGATCCCTATGGCGATCGCCCAGCCCCTTTCAACACCAGCTCGTATCACCTTGGCTCAGGCTGATACTCAATCGCCACGGCAATTCCCGCGTTTGGCGAGAAAAGAAAACTGGCTCCAAGAATTAAATCTCAGTAAAGAGCAGATTCAAAAAATCCAGCAGATCCGCCGTCAATATCAAGCCCGTCTAACTCGGCAGCGACAGTCTGTAAAGCAAGCACAGCAGTCCTTAAAAGATATGATGGCTTCAGGAAATACATCATCTGAGCAGATTCGGCAGAAATTTAGCCAAGTCCAAACCTTACAGCAAACGCTAGCAGATACTCGGATGGAAAGTATGCTGGCAATCCGCAGTGTGTTGACAATTGAGCAACGGCAAAAGCTGACTGAGTTGATGCGTCAGCCCGGAAAACCCGGACGAGGACGAGGCAGGGGATCGGGTTTGTAAAAACGAAATTCAACTCAGGCGATCAGCGGATTCACCCTAGACACCAAACACTACCCCTTCAAGCAAAAATTATATCTACTAGTCAGCAACGCCCGATTCTGGCAGTTTAGCGTCGATTCAAGCTACAACAGGACAGATATTATTCTCACCTTTTTTCATGGATGACGATCACATCGAAAGTTTACTCGTTAACCGCTATCTGCTGGGTGAAAAAATTGGTCAAGGCGCAATGGGTCAGGTGTATCGCGCCCTAGATACACGGCTGGGAAGCGTTGTTGCGATTAAGTTTTTGGCACAAACCTTGAAAAGTCCAGCTATGTGCGATCGCTTTGCCCTAGAAGCCAAAGCCTGCGCCCAGCTAAACAGCGATTTCATTGTAAACGTGACGGACTACGGGGTGGATGAACAGGGCATTCCCTTTCACGTCATGGAGTATTTAGAGGGGCAAAACCTGAATCATGCCCGAACGCAGATTGGAACTACAGCAATGGGCGATCGCCGCTCAGTCCCAGGTTACGGTGGGATCGCCCCAAGAAAGCAAACGGCGATTAGAGGAAGAATTCCAACGGTTGCAGCCCATGATTGAACAGCAACTTAGAGCCAGAAAGCCCTAGGTTTCTATGCATTGCGTTACTTCTATGTTGGGCTGAATCACATTCACTTTCGTCAAGGGCAAGTTGACGGTAAACGTTGAGCCTTGATCGTTTCCCTTGCTGCGGACACTCACGGTGCCGCCATGGAGTTCTACCAAATGACGGACGATCGCTAATCCTAAACCCAATCCGCTATAGGTGCGTGTACTGGAGCTATCGGCTTGACGAAAGCGATCGAACACAAAGGGCGCAAACTCTGGGTCGATGCCTTTTCCGGTATCAACTATGATCAGCTTGATGTGGGCAGGATATCGTTCTATAGAAATGTCGATCCGCCCATTTTCGGGCGTAAATTTGACCGCATTGGACAATAGATTCCAGACGACCTGTTGTAAGCGATCCGAATCGCCAGAGATTAATCCACTGCTAGGTTCAAATAAAAACTGAATCTGAATGTTTTTTGCTGCGGCTGAGGGCTGCACCGTGGCGATCGCCGCCTGAATTGCGCTAGCTAGATCCATGGACTGCAAATTCAACTGTAGTTTCCCCCGAATGATTTGGGAGACATCTAAGAGATCTTCCACAAGCTGCGCCTGAGTTATCGCACTGCGCTCAATTGTTTCTATCGCCCGTGTTGTGGTTGCCTCACTGAACTTACGAGTGGTGAGTAGGCGAGTCCATCCCAAAATGGCATTAAGCGGCGATCGCAACTCATGGGAAAGAGTCGCTAAAAACTCGTCTTTCATCCGGTTCGCATCTTGGGCTTCTTGATAGAGTTGGGCATTCTCAATTGCCAACGCTGCCCGCATTGTTAAATCTTGAACTAGGTGTAAATCTGCCTGGTTGTAATCTCGACCCGATTCTGCGGTAGCAAATCCGATGATGCCAAACACACGCTGCTGCACTATCAATGGCACAACGACGCAAGAATGTAAGCCTAAATCGCGTAAAAATTGGCGGTGGTCTTCATTATGGATATGGGTTGTTAGCAGTACATCTGCAAGGTTCGTCAGCAAAACGGGTTGTTTCGTTTTCATGACCTGCTCAATGCCAAAATCGCGATCGCTGACCGGATATTGCCGCGCTAGTTTCCACCCTAAATTAACTTTGGCAAGCTCTGCATGGAGGATAATCAGAGGATAAATTGAACCGTCACTCTGAACCCGATGAATCACACACCAATCTGCTAGATAGGGAACGGCTAGATCCGCTAAGGTTCTTAAGATCGTTTCGGGATTGAGCGAATGGGCTAATAGTTTGCTAGCTTCTGCTAAAAACCGCAGCGACTCTTCTGCCTTGCGAATTCGCAACAATGCTTTTACGGTTGCAATCAGTTCAATCGGTTCGACTGGCTGCGCTAAATAGGCATCCGCTCCGCTGTCCAATCCCTGAGCCTTATCTTGCCCTTGGGTAAAATGAGCGGACAGATGCAGAACGGGTATTGCCGCAGTGGCAGGATTTGCTTTGATGGCGCGGCAGACTTCAAACCCACTCATGCCCGGTAGCTGAACGTCCAAGATGATTAAGTCCGGTGGACAGTCTGCTAGAGCTTGAAGCCCTTCTTCTCCAGTTTTCGCTGCTGTCATCTCAAATCCAGCTTTCTTCAAAACACGCGCAACCACATATCGACTGAGTTCATCATCATCAACGTGCAAAACAGTCGGTAGTGATCCCGCCCTATTCTCAAGCATCTCAATCTCACCAAACTGCTTATTAATTAATGACTGGTTCAGTTATCTCCCTATAGGCTAGTAAATTTCGTAGCGATCGCACTCTACCTCTCGACAGGGATTAGGACAATTTCAGACCTTTTATGGGTGCATCCCACTTTTGTAGCCCTCACCCTAAATCCCTCTCCCAGAGCGGGAGAGGGACTTTAATCTGACTCCCCTTCTCTCTTTTTGGGAGAAGGGGTTAGGGGATGAGGGCGAATTTGCATAACTGGATACACTCCCTTTTATCCCTGTTGTAATTTGACTGTATTTGTTCCTACCTAGCTTTGAAAACCTGACCATTAACCTGACCATAAATTAAAGGCACCCACAAGAGGTGCCTCTACAAATCAAAGATCAGAATTTCAAACTATTAGTGTTGTTGCCCACTAGAAAGGCGCGGCCCAGGCGAACGAACATTGGGTTTGCTGCTGCCACTACTGCTATTACGCTTTGCTATCTTGTTGGAAGAAGGTTGAGCAGAGCGAGATTTTGACTGTCCGCCTCTACCCGGTTGCTGCCGATTTTGACGACCGTTCTGAATCGGTTCGGGTTTAGCACGGAGATCGGGTTCAAACCCAGTCACGATCTCTCTAGGTAACTGTTGCTTGATCAGCTTCTCGATCGCCCCTAGCAATTGATGTTCATCGACACACACAAGGGATGAAGCTTCCCCATCAGCACCAGCACGACCGGTGCGTCCGATGCGGTGAATGTAGTCTTCTGGAGAATTGGGTAGTTCGTAATTCACCACGTGGGGCAAATCGGTGATGTCAATCCCACGAGCTGCGATATCCGTGGCAACCAGCACTTGCAAACTGGCATCCTTAAACTTAGCTAGGGCGCGAGTTCGGGCTGCTTGACTTTTGTTGCCATGAATTGCCATAACAGGAATCCGATCTTCGGTGAGTTGCTTGACTAGCCGATCAGCGCCGTGTTTAGTGCGAGTGAACACCAACACTTGAAACCAGTTATGCTGCCGAATCAAATGAGTTAATAACTCGCGTTTCCGTTCGCGATCGACGAGATAAACTTTTTGGGCTACCGTGTCGGCAGTAACATTACGCCGTTCCATTTCAATCAGGGTTGGCTGATTCAACAGGCTAGAGGCAAACGCCTTAATTTCAGGAGAAAACGTGGCAGAAAACAATAGATTTTGTCGCTGTTTGGGCAACAGAGCCAGAATGCGCCGAATATCTCGAATAAAGCCCATGTCCAACATGCGATCGGCTTCATCTAGCACCAAAATTTCAACCCGCGACAAATCCACGGTGCCCTGCTGCACATGATCGAGCAACCGCCCTGGCGTGGCAACCAAAATATCCACCCGGCTTTTTAGTTGCCGCACTTGCGGACTCATGCCAACCCCGCCAAAGATGGTCATTGAATTGAGCTTCAAATATTTGCCATAGGCGCGGACGCTTTCTTCGACTTGAGCGGCAAGTTCACGGGTTGGGGTCAAAATCAGCGATCGAATGGGGGCGCGACCAACAGGGGCATTGCGAATGGGGCTGTTTCTATTGACAACATTTTGGGTGCTGTTTGCCGATAGCAGGTGCAGGATGGGCAAGGTGAAGCCAGCCGTTTTGCCAGTACCGGTTTGGGCACCTGCTAGCAGATCGCCGCCTGCTAATACAGCGGGAATCGCCTGCATTTGAATTGGGGTTGGGGTGGTGTAACCGCGCTCAGTGGTAGCGCGAACAATCTCATCAGACAAACCAAGGGAAGAAAAAGACATAAAACTCCGCGAATAAAACCGCCTACCGCCGTGGGCAGCGTCAGTCTTAGGCGGATAAAAATATGGAAAAACTGGATTGGCAGCGGTGCAAAGACTGGAAGCGATCGCTGTCACACCCACATTTTAGCAGGGTTCCAGTCGATTCAGGATAACAAGGTCAACCTTGTGGGATTTAATTGGCTAGCATCCACCCCAAGCGAGTGGGTTGCTGATAGACGCGCTTCAACGTGTTGAGATCTCGTGCAGAAATCTGGGCAGGATTGCGAACTTGAGAAAAGTAGAGGGCATCAGTTTGCTGGGGGCTATGTCCCCAAATGCCAAGCGCATGTCCCAGTTCATGCCGAGCAGCAGCTTGCAGGTATTCTGCGGCTTGGTCAGGGCGGATGTAGATTGTGACTCGGTGGGACAAAATTCCAGGTTGATCCGATGCTGCCACGGTTGGCTTCTTGGCATAGAGTTCAAAGCGAGTTTCGGCAGACCGAACACGGGGCATGGGAAGTTTGCGATCGCTATTCTGGTTGCTGCGATCGAGCTTCAGTGGTAATGGCAATCGCGCAATCTGAATATCCCCATCGTCGGCTTGATTCACCCGTTGGAGCGGTAAATAACGATTCCATTCCTGCAAAGCTTTCTCCACGGCAGTGACCCATATTTTCGCTCGGTTCGCCGTAAATGGATTTGCCTGTTCAGCAGCAGTGGGTGGTTCCACATAAACCGTCACTGGAAACGTTGACCACACCAGATAGTTAACAACCACCGCTCGAACTTGATCGAAATAATCCCCTGATTCCTGGGAATCGTGCCACTGATCTAAGGTGGGTGGTAAGGGATGAGTTTGGGCGGCGGGAAGAGAACTGAGTGCAGTGGAAGGTTGGGCAGAGATTATCGGTTGAGCGATCGCAACGATCGCCAATGAAAGAACAAAAGCGATCGCCCCACTTAGGAGCGATCGCTTTACCCAAACATTTTTCTTTCGTTTAGAGCCCATATCAGCGAATGCATTATCGAGCCGTTATTTGCCTGGAATCAAATTTGCACTCAAAACCACGGTCAATCCCATAAAAACCACCGTTAAAACCCAGGTGACACGATTCAGGGTCAATTCAGCCGTCTTTGTGCTGTTAAACAACTGTGCCTGTCCACTTAAACCGCCTAAGCCATCTCCTTTAGGACTGTGCAATAACACCACAATCACCAACCCTAAAGCGGCAACAGTCCAGAGCGTTTTTAGGACAAGATACAAAGTCATAGTGAACCCGCGTAAATAATGCTGTTTTCCTAGTCTAAAAGCAAATGCCTCAGAAAATCCAGCATTGTTATAAATCAAGGCTATCAATCAGAGGCATTTGCCAGTAGACAAAATCCTAAATCAAGGCAGATTGCATTCGACAATTTTGCGATTTAGCGAAGGATAGTGTAGGTCGCGCCTGTGACCTGTCCGTTTCTGTTATTAATATTGGTTAGTGTCACGAATTTTTCGCCACTTGCCAGAGAGTAAAAAACGAGCTTCCAAGACGTGCATCAGATAAGGGTTTCAAAAACCGTCTGATTATCCTCCAGTAGATGGCGAAAAATTAAAGACACTAACAAAATTGGATAGAGACAGTGAAACGGTTGTACTGGAATCACCGGGATTGTAAATTAGATTGTGTCAAAGGTCAGAAGTTGAGATCTAATGAACTACTGAACCAGAGACAAAAACATGACGACCTTTC
>Ga0209181_10011202_pt1 | contig 11531 bp, 10 predicted proteins | sample MAT05_FD_187208 | JGI IMG/M metagenome (GOLD analysis project Ga0209181, IMG submission 187208) | Freshwater microbial communities from Lake Fryxell liftoff mats and glacier meltwater in Antarctica - MAT-05 (SPAdes) (version 2) | ecosystem: Environmental > Aquatic > Freshwater > Ice > Liftoff... | reverse complement strand
AGCCACTGATGATGAAAAACAGGTTCACGCCGTAGTGCCCCAAAGGCACGGTGAAGCTGGGCGTGGCGGCGGGTGCATACAGCTCGGCAAAACGGGTGGTGTAGTGAAAAAGCACCACGGCCAGGGCTGCAACGCCGCGCAGCGCGTCGATCTCAGCCAGCCGCCGTGGGCCCTCAGCGCTGTGCGGTTGGCTCATGCACACCTTCAAAGCGCCAGTTGGGCGCATGCCCGCGCAGCCACTGTTCCAGCATCATCAGGATCCACACCATTTCACCGTAGTAGCCGGGGTGTGCGGGCAGCAGCTCGTCCAGCAGTTGCTTGACGAATTCCGGCCGCACCACACCGCGGGCGGCAAACCCGCGCACGGAGTCCGATGCCAAAGCTTTGAGCGCCGGGTGGCGCGTGACCCAAACACCAAAAGGCAGACCGAAGCCCTTCTTCTGCTTCGTGATGATGGCCGCTGGCAAAAAATCGCGCAGCGCTTCCTTGAAGAACCAGCGCAGCTTGAAGCCACGCAGCTTGTAGTGGGTGGGCAGGCGCATGGAAAAGTCCACCAACGCATCGTTCAGCAACGGATACCCCACGTTGATGCCGGCGAGGCGCGTGGTGCCGCGCACCTTGGGCAGATCAGACTCGGCCAGGGTGTAGCGCCAGTCGTAAGCGAGCATGCGGTCGAGGTCATTGTCGGCATCGGCCTGGGCCCACACGTCGCGCTGCTGTTGCAACGGCAGATCGGGTTGCACCGCTGCCAGAAAGTCAGCGCTCAGCACTTCGGCAAAGCCGAGACGCCGCAGCAGGTTGTAGTGCCCCAGCCGGTCGGGCAACGGCACCTTGGCATCGCGCACGTAGTTGCGGCCCTTGCGCAGCACCGACACATGGTGGGCCCCAGGCAGCGCAAGCAGCGGCTCGATGAGCGCACCCCGCAGCATCCCCGGCAGCTGACCGTACAGGCCGTACAAGCGCTGCGTGGCGTAACGTGAATTGCCGCCAAAAAGTTCATCCCCACCGTCACCCGCCAGGATCTTGGTGACACCATCTTCGCGCGCCTTCAACGCGCAGTAGTACGCCGGCAATGCCGAAGAGTTGCCGAAGGGCTGGTCATACGAAATGGCCACATCAGCAATGCTGCGCACCAGATTGTCAGGCGTGACGTAGTACTCGTGGTGTTCGGCGCCGAAGTGGCGCGCGGCCAGGCGCGCGTACTCCATCTCGTCGTAACCCTCGGCGTCGAAACCGATCGAGTAGGTGTGCACACGCCCGGCAACCTGCTTGATGTGGCCAGCTACGGTGGAACTGTCGGTGCCACCGCTGAGGAAGCAAGCCGGCGTGCCGGCGTCGAGTTCAGCTTTCACAGCCCCAGTCATAAGGCTGCGGAACTCGGCCTTCAGGGCTTTGAACGACGGCTTGCGCGGCGACTGAAACTTGAGCCGCGCATAGGGGCGCACTTCAACGCGGCCCTTGTCAAACAGCGCGCAATGCCCTGCAGGCAAACGTTGCACGCCCTTGAAGATGGTTCGCGGAGCCGGCACAACGTGAAAGAACAGGTACTCAAAGACCGACTGTGGGTCAATCTCGCTGCAGCCCAGGCCGTCCGCACGTTCGCCAAAGCTGAACTGCCCGTTGTCAAAGCGCCAGCACATCGTCTGCTGGGCGAAGCGGTCGACAGCCAGAAAGGTGCCCCCGCCCGAAACCCGCAAACCTGCGGCGAAAGCGCCGCGAGCACTCGCGGCCGCCTGCGGGGCGCCCAGCCCCGCGATGGCAGCGGCCCATGTCTGCATGCCATCGGGCCATTGCGGCGCGCCCAGAAAGAGGTCACTCGTCTTGTCGGTCATCGTTGGCGCCACGGCTGAGCCGACGGGCTACCGCCGGCAAGGCAAAACCCGTAGTTTCACCCGGCCGCAGCCGGGCTCGCGGGGGGCGAGGCGCCGGGACGTGGCGGAATGCGCACCACCCGCTCGGCTGTGCCAGCAGCCGCCATTCGTCTATCCCCTGCTGCCCATTGCCTATTGCCCCAGCTTCGGCCCGATGTAGCTTGTGGCCAGCGCCACGCGGTCCAGCCTGTAGTGCATGGTGCTGGGCGCGAGCTCAACGCCGCCATGGTAAACATCGATCCACATGCCCTGCACGCCGAACTCGGCATGCCGACGCCAGCGATAGTTGGTGCGGCTGTAGGCCGGGTAGCCGTTGATCCAAACTTGGTAGACGCCGTCTGCGTTGGCCGTGGCGTAATTGCCCAGCGCGTCTTGGCTGCCGGCCATGGTGTTTTGCTTGACGCGAATGTCAATGCAATACCACTGCTCCTTGCGAATCGCGATCATCGGGAACGAAGCACCCGTAGGAAACGGCCCGCCTTGGTCGAGGTTGTAGTCGTAGATGCCGATGCCGAACCAGCCGATGTACGGGTCGTCATCCAAAGCGGTGGGACTCACACCCGTGAGGAAGCGCACGCTGTGGCCTTCGTACTGGAAGTTTGCGTTGCCGCCGGGGTCGACCTTCAGACCGGTGCCGCGGTAGCCGCCGTTGCCGGTGGTTTGCTGCCAGTAGCCCACCGGGTTCCAGTAGCCAAACTGCACGCCCATCGCGGGAATCTTGATGGCCGTGTCTGCCGTCGTGCCAAAGTCGTTTTCCAGGTACATGTGGTACTGGCCAAAGAGTTCTTCACGCACGACGTTGGGGGTGCCACGCATTCCTGTGCCTTGGCTGGCTTCGAGCCTGGAATTGGCACTGCCCAACTGCCCGACGGAAATTTCACCGCGTGCAAAGGTGGTGCCGGTAGCCGCGTTGAGCGTGCGCGTGGCCACGGGCGTAAAGCCGTTGTCGAAAGGCCCGCCAAGTTCAAAGTCGTCTGCCGCGATCAAGGCTGCGTTGCCGCTGCTCTTGAGGGCATTGAAGTTGGCATACCCGTTGGCCAAGCCGAGCACTGGTGCAGGCACATTTTCCGGGACGATGATGGTCGGCGGATCGCACTCGAACACGTCCACGATGTGGCCTGTGTGGCCGGTGTCAAAGGCCGCGACCTTGAAGCTGAGGGTGGCGCTGGTCACTGTGCCGGTCACTGAGCGCAAGTCGAAGCGCAAGACTGCAGGCTGGGAGTCTGCCACGAGGCGAAAACCGGCCGCACTTCCTACGCCGCGAAAACTTGTGTTGTTCCACGTTGCGTTGGCCGCCGCAGCAAGTGTAAAGGTTCCCGTGCTGGTAACCACCGTCAGCGTGGGTCGGTCAGCGGGGCTGGCACTTCTGCGACCGAATATGTCCAGCGGCCAAGCGCTGTTGCGTGGGTTGAGATAAAAACCGCGGTTGGCGTTGTTGGTCATCCAACGTGCCATCAGTGCGGTGACGCTTGCAGACAGAACTTGCCCTACGGTGCTTGCCGCCCCAGTGCTGGCGTATGGGGTCCTGCCCTCTTGTGTTTGATTCACGTCCAGCCAATTGCCGCGTCCCATCAGCGCGCCACTGGCGTAAATGCGGGCCCAGCGAAAATTCATGCGCTTGTGCCAGAAGTCGCGGGTTGGGGCGCTGAGATTCCCGGTGTCAGCGGCGGTGCCCCCATCACTCGTCAGGAACTGGACGATGTTGCCAGTGGGCGCAGGCGGGGGAGGTGGCGCGGGCGGTGTGGGCGCAACTGGTGGCGGCGCGGGCGGCGTTGGCGCAGGGGGAGCGGGTGGCGTTGGTGCGGGTGGAACTGGCGACGGTGGCGCGGGGGGATTCGGTACTGGTACCGGTGCTGGTGCCGGTCCCGCCACGGGCCCGGCCACTGCTGGGGATTCGCCTTCGGATCCACCACCGCCGCAAGCGGCCATCCAAGGACTCAGCCCCAGGGAAGCCAGCGCGCCGGCAATCATTCGTCGCCGGGTTCTGAGTACGGTGTTCGGTCCAGCTTCGCCAGTCAGCGAACAAGGCGCAGGGCAAGGTGTGGGCCTAAGAGTGTTCTTCATGGAAGTGGAGCAGTCAGAAAGTGAAACGAGCCGCTTGAGCAGCGAATCCCGCAAGAAAATAGAAATCAAACTGTGGCAATCAGCGAGAGTCAAATTCCAACTTCTGACTACGCTCCAGGCACCCACATTGAAACAGGGTGGCTCGTAAAACGCCCCATGAAGAACCAGTCCGATCGTGGAGTTTGTGGCGCTGCCAACGTGTCTGAAAGCAAGAACCGTTTGCAAGAGGTACCGAAGCAGCACCTCTCACACAACCAGCGAAAAAAGCGCTTCACTCTGCGGCATCTAGACTTGCATCGCGCCCGCAGAAAGATTCAAAACCTCGGAGCTTCGATCGGCTTTGCTCAACTGGGTTGCCCAGCGAAAGCGGCACCGGCAAGCCGGGGTTCGAAGCCCCGCGGCTGAAGAACGGGTGAGCGATTGATTGTCTCTCTCGACGAGTTCAGATGTCCTCTATTCAGCGTATCAACATGCAAGTGCTGCAGGGAGTGAGGTTTGGCTCACGTAGCGAGAAGCGCAGCTCACAGGCTCTCTGCAGGCGAGGAAGTTCGTGCGCAAGTGCCGCGAACCCGTTGTCAGCATCGCCGAGCGGATTCCTTTCAGACATGAGCTCGGATAATCGGTCCCCACTGCGTTCCCCCTTCAGCAAAGTGGCGCCAGTGCGGCCGCCCCTATCCTCCGCCTTCAAACGTCGATTTTCATCCCGCGCCACTGCGTGCGCTCTCTATCTGCCCACTGCTCAATGTCCGATCCAGAGCCGCATCCCGTCGCAGACTTGCACACTGTGATGTGGCCTCGACCAAACCTTCAAGCCAGAGCCTTGCTGGCCACCGCTGGGTTGGAGTTGAGCTTCAACGCGCGCGGCGCCTTGCTGACCGCCTTCAACGAATTGCGAGTCAGCGCCCGCACGCCGGGGGCGCCGACGATCCTCGTGCCCGCCTACCACTGTCCGTCTGCCATTACGCCCGCCATCATGGCTGGGCTCGAGCCGGTGTTCTACAGAATCCGGCTCGATCTCAGCATTGACTGGGACGATGTGGCAACCAAGACCACGGTCAGGACGACGGCCATGCTGGTCATCCACTTCTTCGGCGTGGCACCCGATTTGGCGCCAGCAGCTGCCGCACGCACCCAGGGGCTGCGCATCGTCGAAGACTGTTCACATGCGTTCGTGTCAGTCAACCCTCTGCGCTTGGCCGGCGACGGGCAAAGCGACTACCGCATCTTCAGCTTCTGGAAGCTGGCCCCAAGTGGCGTCGGCGGCGGACTAATTCGTGCTGCGTCCAGCGCCGCCCGACCCGTGAAGTCGCGCCCATTGGCGCCGCTGAAAGCCAGCCTTCGCAACTACAAACTTCTGATCGAAGAAGCCCTTCAAAAGGGCAGCGCGAGTAGATTGCGGTCGGGCTACGAAGCATTGGAAAGAGCCCGCCTAGCGCTTCGGCCGCGCGCGCTGCAGACGGTGGCCGCGCCGCCAAGCCTGGAACACGGCGAAACCTACTACCCGGTTCACCCAGCATTGGCTCGTGCCGCCATGCCAAGCCACGTGCGTCGCATCATCGAAGCGAGCGACATGGCCGCAATCGCATTGCGGCGCCGTGCCAACTTCGCGCGCTACCAGGACCGCCTCGGCCTCCTCGCCCCGATGACAGCTTTGATCCCGCAGTTGCCCGAAGACACCTGCCCATGGGTCTACCCGGTCCTGTTGCCCCGGCGCGACGACCTCGATCGCAAGCTGCGCGGAGCGGGCATGGCACTGCATACATTCGGAATCTACTTGCACTCCCGCCTATTCGAGACGGCTGACGCGGCCACTGTTGAAGATGCCCGGTTGCTGGCGCAGCAGACGCTATGCATAGCCATACACCAGGGCATCACACCTGACGATATCGACCGCGGCTGCGCAGCCGCGCAGCGAATCCTGCGTGCCTGCTGAACGCACCAAGCGCTGCCCAACTGCTATGCCCCTGCGCATCGATGTCCTGTCCGACCTGAGCCTGCTGCCCACACTCTGGACCGCATGGGAGTCGTTGACCGTGGAGAGCACCGCGCCACTGGTGGGCCTGGACGCCACCTCTGGCCCACTGTGGTTTGCCACGCTCATACAAGTCTTTGAGCGAGCCCGGGCAGCGCGCATCGTTGTCGCGCGCGAGGGCGAGCACATCGTTGGTCTGCTGCCGGTGTATCTCGAGCCAGGGCGTCACGCCTGCCAGCGGCTGGTTGCGGCGACCGAGCTCTATGGGGGCCGCAATGGTTTCTTGCTGAGCCGGCCCGACCCCGACTTGTTGGGCAGCCTGCTGCGGGGCGCGCGGCAAGCTTTCGGGAGTTGGCAGTCGCTGCGCACGATGCTGGTCGAGGGGAGCGCCAGTGCCCACTTGTTGGAGCAGCTGGTGAACTCATCTGGGTTCAGCTACGTTGCAGAAGCCGGCTGGGAGTCGCCTTACTTCCCACTTCTGGAGGATGCTGCTACCTTCAATGCAGGCATGTCCAAGGGCTTGCGCCAGACCATTCGCACCGCCACAAACAAACTGCGTCCGCTGGGCCATCTGAACTTTGTCGAAATCGGCGGCCCTGAGAACGCTCAGCAAGCCATCGAGGCCATCTTGGCGGTCGAGCGGTTGTCGTGGAAGCACATCGCCGGCAGCGCAATTAGCTGCGTTCCCGAACAAGAGGCTTTCTACCGCGCGTTGTTACCGCCGGCGCTGGCGGCGGGCCTGATCTACGGTCAGGTGCTCACACTCGAAGGCCAGGCAATTGCGTTCAACTTCGGCCTCATACGCGCGGGTGTCTATTCATGTCTGAAACACAGCAACACGCAGGAGCATCAAGCTTTGAGCCCGGCACAAGTCTTGAACGCGAACCTGGTGGATCGCTTGCGTGAGCGCGGCGTTCGGGTGTACGACTACATGGGAAGAGCCGAGCCGCACAAGCTGCGATGGTCGAATGAAACTGCCGCCTACGCCCGCCGCCCAGTGTGGATCTATGGTGACACGGCATGCGGTCGAGTTGGCCACGTCAGTCATCGATTCAAGCAGTTGCTGCGAACAAGGCTGGGCCGGGCAGCCTCAAGGCCGCCAACGCAGGAGTCAGATTGACCGCTTGAAAGCGGACTGGTGTTAAGGCGATGCGTGCAGGAGTTTGCACCTACTCGGCGGCAAAGAAGTACGGGTTGTGTCGAGTGCTAGGCACAAGGAAGAACCCCCGCAATTTGGACGAATACCCGAAGCGGCCGAAGAGCCCGCCATCGCTGCCCCCACCTGGCGGTAGCACGGTGTTGGAAGGGCTGACATTGAGCACGCCGCGAACCCAAGGGTGCGTACCGCCGCCAGTGGGCGTCAAGGTACTGATCTGCCCGCGATTGTTGGTGGGGTTTTCGTAGATGCAGAGCTGCCTGATTTCTGGCGCCCAACACGAACCGAACCCCGCCATATTTTCAATCTCCAGGCCCGCGCTGTAGCTTCCGCTCAGGGTCGGAGACAAACCCGTGAAGCTGTCCTGATCGATGTGCCATATCTTCAACGCACCACGATTGATACCTGCCAACACATCCATGCCAGGGATGTAGTGCATGGCATCGCAACTTGCTAAGTGATTGTCCGGAACCCCGCGAACCCGCGCCGTACCCGCCGCAAGATCGATGGCTATCAGCTTGGAAGTAGCGTGCCCGAGGCTCCAGAGCGTACCGCGCGCTCCGCGCGTGGGGTCGTAGGCACATACGCCGTCGTCGGTGCTAATTGCCGGATTGCTCGCGTTCTGGGCTGTGTAGTCACACAGGAGATGGGCCTCTCCAGCGGCGTCAATCCGGTAGGCCGCGCGTTTCGTTGAAGGGTGGCCAGAGTAATAGCAGCCCTGCAGTCGCGATATCACTGGGCCCAAGCCGGGTACGAAAGTCTGGTTGTTGTAGCTGTGCGCGGCGCGCAGCCGCCCGTCGAAGTAAACCCCACTCCTGTCGAGCCCGTCACGCGCAATGCCGATGTTGCCAATGGCACCGCTCGGGCTGCGGACCATCACCCAGGCGGGAGAGTCAACATCCAGCTTGATTCGGTATGGCTCGTTGCCGCCGTAATCGGCATGCCCGCCTCCAAGCGGGATCCAGAAAGTGCCGGAATCGTCGTCCCAGACTCCGCCCGTCCAGGAAAGCAAACCGGCGGTCATGCCCCGTCCAAGGTAGTCCGCATTGGCGGGCGTGATGGCCGGGTTCCTGCCAGGATCGATGTCCGCGAGCGTGTTGCTTGCCGGGAGCATGGCCCAGGTGTGGGATGCCATGGCGCGCCGCCATACGGGCCAGGCACCTCTGTTGGCCGGTACTACAGCGGGCCACGTCGGGTCGCGTGAAACGGGCCCGCTCGGTGCTGGCGCTGGTGCCGGCGCTGGTGCTGGTGCTGGTGCTGGTGCCGGCGCTGGTGCAGGCGCTGGTGCAGGCGCTGGCGCAGGTGCCGGCGCGGCTGGGGGGGTTGGGGGGGTTGGCACAACCGCTGGTGCGCTTGAAGCATTGGCTATGGTTTCGCCTTCATCGGTTTCGCCTCCGCAACCGCTCAGCCAAGTTGAGGTTGAGGCAAGAAGCGCTTGCAGTGCGTCGCGACGAGAAATTTGGTTCATGCCTAGGGGGTCTATGAGTTATCGGACAAAGGGTTTATCGGTGCCAGGACTCGAGGATGAAGCTCCGTCGAGTTGCCACCCAGTCGGGCTTGTTACCGGCTGTCCACCTTTCCACTCCGATCTGCATCTGAATGCGCCACAGACCATGACGCCGCCCAAAGGCGCCCTTCGCGTCATCGTGGTTGCCTTGCTTGATGGCGAGCGCTGCGTTGCTTAGCTAGGCAAGGCGCGGTTTGCTGACCCAGCCGCATGCAGCTTTTGATCAGTCAAATCTCGGACGAATGATGGGGCGGGCGCACAACCCAAACGCCCGGCAACCCAGAAAATTTGAGGACTATTGCCCGATTCTCCGCGGCATCAGTTGGAGCAAAAAATTCGCCTGCGAGCACACCGCAGTAACATCAGTTACGAGTTAGGTTCAGGAGCCCGCGTCACCGCGAAGAAGGTCAGCATTCATTGAGCGCGCCCTCTTCTACTGGACAACCGGCGGAGCAGCGACTTGGCTACCAGTTCGAGCTCGTGCCAAAACGGATGCTCAAAGCCACGCAATGCCAGTAGCCAGGCGACGATGCTGGCGCTGCCGCAGGCGAGGAGGACGAACAGATAGTTGTCATTGGACTGCGTAACCAGCAGGCTTGCCAATCCAGGCGGCAGAGCTGCAGCAAGCGTCACCATCAGACTCGGTTTGCAGGCCTCGCACAGATCGGCAAAGCGCAGGTCAATGATCTCCCGCAACGCGCGCTGCGCCAGCCATGCGCCCACCACCGCGGCCAGGCACAGGCCCAAGCCAGCGCCGATGAGTCCGAACGGGATCACTAAGAAGACGCCAAGCACTCGCAAGCACTGCACTTTGGCCTGCAGGGCATGACTCTGGTCAATGCGGCCAGCCGCAATCATGACTTCGGTGGCCAGCCAGTAAGGCAACTCCAGCACGGCAACGATGCACAGCACCTGCGCCAGTGGCACCGCCAGCATCCACTGGTCGCCATACAGCAGCCGGATGGCCGAGAACGCCAACAGCGCCGTGCATGCGAAGAACGGCCAGCCCACCCCAGTGAGCAATGTGGTTGCTTTCATGTATCCGCCGGCCGCCGTTTTGCCTTCTCGCTCCTCCTTGGCGAAGTAGGGAAGGCAGATATTGATGGCCGCCCGCAGGACACTGCGGTTAAACAATTCGACCAATCCGTTGGCGCGGCTGAAGTAGGCGACCGACGCCACGTCCAGCGCTCGGCCAATGATGGCTTCTGGGGCCCCTTTCCCCAGCTGCCCAAAAAAGTAGATGCCCATCGCGTGCTTGGAAAATGCCACGACCTCACCGATCCCGCGCAGGCCAGGCCAGCGCGGAAAGTGTTTTGGCCGGTAAGCCACCGAAACGGCGACCGTAATGGCCAAACTCAACAGCGATGACCAGGCCAATGCCATGTAGCTCAGGCCCATGAGAGAGCCGCCGACGCCAACAACGAAAGTGGTGCAGCTCGAGGCAATGCCTGCTACGAAGAGCGGACGGTACTCCATCTCGCGGCGGAAATAGGCCATGGTGATGCCGCCAAACGGCACCAGCAGGAAGCTCAGCGCTTGAACCCGCATGACCTGGCCAACCCCGGGTTGGCGGTAGAAGTCCGCAACCGACCAACTGGCACTCAGAAACAGCACGGCCATCGACCAAGACAGCAGCACGTTGACGCCGAAAGCCGCGCGAATCTTCTGGTCGCTGAGGTCTTTCTCCTGGATCAAGTATTCGGCCATGCCGAAGTCGCGAAACTGCATCGCCATAGCGCCAAGCACCGCCGCCACTGAGTAGATTCCGATCTCGTTGGGCGTGAGTAGCCTCGCAATAATCACCGTGGCCACGACCTGCAGCGCGATGCCGATGTAATTGTCGAGCAGCCCCCAAGCCAAGGAACGGCGCACCGATTTCAAGTTGGAGTCTCAGCGTCGCCGGTCAGGGGCGGCTGGGTGCCGCCGAGGCCGCGTCTACCGGCGCTGGGGCAACACTGGGTGCCGAAGCGGCCGCGGCAGAAGGCGCCAGAACTGCGGCGATTGGCTTGACCTTGGCAGGGTCGCCGCCCAGCTTGCGAAACATCTCTTGGAGCACCGTCGCCTGGGGCGCGTGCATGAGCCCTTCTTCGATGAGCTTGCGGGCATCGGCAGTCTTCTTGGCCTTGATCAAGACCTCAGCCCATCCAGAGTAAGCCGGCCAGTAGTCGGGTTTCATCTGGCGGGCCTTGAAGAACGCTTCATAGGCTTCGCCGTAGTTCTCCCGTAGCAGTTCCGCCTCACCCAGCCGCCAAAGCAGTTCGGGTCGCAGGATGAAGTCGGGCGGAGAATTGTTCAGGACGTAGTGATACTCCGAGACGATCTGATGAACCAAGAACTTCCGCGGCTCCCCGGTGAGCGGCGAAGCATGGAGGCGATCCAGAGAAACCAAGCCCCAACAGTAATGGTGCAGTGACCAGAAGCCATAGCCCATCAGCTGCTCCCAGCGCGCAGCTTTAGGTGACTGGCGAGGCGAGTTCTTGGGGCCTGCGAACCACTCGGTATCCAGGCAATAGCCAGGCAGGCGACTGATCTCCAGCGCCGTGGGGTTCTGGGGTGTGGCCGCCCGTGTCGATGCTGGAGTCACCAGAACCGCGGCCACCAGGACGGCAAGCAACGCGGCGCCAGACTGCGAGCGGAGCAGGGCTGGCTTCAGCGGCCGGCAAAAGGCGAGCAGCTTCACCGTGCGCGAGCATCGCAAGGGTCTGATGGCCAAGCCAGAGTCGCTCATGCAGAACTATCCACGCTGGTTATTTTTCATTGCACGGATGATAGGCGCGTTGGCAACAGCACCGCCCGAGCAACCCGGAATCCAGAACTCACAGAGCATCTGAATCCGGTATTCGTTCCGAAGCGCGCCTGAGAGGGTGTAAACGAAATGATTTACGTTGCCAGTCTGGTTGCGAGGATACGCGCCTCGGCCAGCCAGACCCATGCGAGCGGGGCCCAGTTCGATCGGTCGTG
>Ga0209181_10011201_pt1 | contig 11531 bp, 10 predicted proteins | sample MAT05_FD_187208 | JGI IMG/M metagenome (GOLD analysis project Ga0209181, IMG submission 187208) | Freshwater microbial communities from Lake Fryxell liftoff mats and glacier meltwater in Antarctica - MAT-05 (SPAdes) (version 2) | ecosystem: Environmental > Aquatic > Freshwater > Ice > Liftoff... | reverse complement strand
CGACGCGCCACCGCCGCGCACATGGCGCCAGCCGATTTGCCATTCGAAGGGAATGCCCATGCTCATGCCCGGCGTCGTGCTCGGTTCAGCGCTGCAACTGCAGGCTGCGGTCGCAGCGCGCCGCCAGGCTGCTGTCGTGGGTCACCAGCACAAAGGCCGTGCCGTGTTCGGCAGCCAGTTGCAGCATCAGCGCGAACACCGCGTCTGCAGTGTCGCGGTCGAGGTTGCCGGTCGGCTCGTCGGCCAGCACACAGGCCGGTTGGGTGACCAGGGCGCGGGCGATGGCGACCCGTTGGCGCTCGCCTCCGGACAACTGCGAGGGGTGGTGATCGACACGTTCTGCCAGGCCGACCCGGGCCAGCATGGCGCGGGCCTGACCACGTGCCGCTGCCAGCGGCAGGCGGCGGATGCGCAGCGGCATCGCCACGTTGTCCAGCGCCGTGAACTCGGGCAGCAGGTGGTGGAACTGGTAGACGAAGCCCAGGTGCTGGTTGCGCCAGCGGCCCTGCGCGGCAGCGTTCAGGCTGGACAGGTCGGTGCCCATCAGTTCGACGCGGCCGCTGGTCGGCGTGTCGAGGCCGCCCAGCAGGTGCAGCAAGGTGCCCGAAGCGCCGACCACGGCCAGCGTCTCGCCGCGCATCACGGCCAGGCTGACGCCGCGCAGCACCGTCACGTCCAAGGCGTCGGCGCCGCGGCCCTCGACGAAGCGCTTGTGCAGATCGTGGGCTTGCAGGATCAGTTCACTCATAACGCAGGGCTTCGGCCGGGTTGATGCGGCTGGCGCGCCAGCTCGGGTAGAGCGTGGCGAGCAGCGCCAGTGCGAGCGACATCAGCACGATGGGCACGATGTCGCTGGCCAGCGGCTGGCTGGGCATGCGGCTGATGACGTACAGGTTGCTGGGCAGAAAAGCGACCCCCAGCAGGGCTTCGATGGCGGGCACGATGCGGTCGATGTTGAGCGCCACGCCCAGGCCGAGCACAGCACCGGCGGCGGTGCCGATGAGCCCGGCGGTCGCACCCTGGACGATGAAAACCCCCATGATCGACTGCGGGCTGGCGCCCAGCGTGCGCAGGATGGCGATATCGGCCCGTTTGTCGGTCACCGTCATCACCAGCGTGCTGACCAGGTTGAACGCGGCCACCGCCACGATGAGCAGCAGGATGATGCTCATCAGCCGCTTTTCCACCATCACGGCGTCGAACCAGTTGCGGTGGGTGCGGGTCCAGTCGCGCACCTCCACGGCCGCGCCCAGGCGGGCCTGCAGGTCCTGCCCTACCGCGCGTGCCACCTGCACATCGGCCAGCCGCAGTTGCACCCCCGTGGGCCCCTCGACGCGGAACAGGCGTGTCGCGTCGTCGAGATGGATGAAGGCCAGCCCGCTGTCGTACTCGAAGTGCCCGGACTCGAAGACACCGACCAGCGTGAACTGTTTCAAGCGCGGCACCACGCCGGCCGGTGTGACCTGGCCACTGGGCGAGACCAGCATGACCTTGTCGCCCACTCTGGCATTCAGCAGGCGCGCCAGTTCTGCACCGAGCACGACATTCCAGCTGCCTGGCTGCAGGCGCGACAGCAAGGCGCCCTGGGTGCGGCCGAGCTCGGTGACCTCGGCCTCGGCCGCCGGTTCGATGCCGCGCACCACGGCGCCACGCAGTTCGTCGCCCAGGCCCACCAGCGCCTGGATGGCGACGAAAGGCGCTGCGCCCTGCACCCTCGGGTCCTGCCGGGCGGCCTGGGCCGTGCGCTGCCAGTCGGCCAGGGCAGCGCCGTCGGCGGCCAGCACCTCGACATGCGAGATCACGCTGAGCATGCGGTCGCGCACCTCCTTCTGGAAGCCGTTCATGACGCTGAGCACGATGATCAGCGCCGCGACACCCAGGGCGATGCCGAGGATCGAGATGCCGCTGATGAAAGAGATGAAGCCGTTGCGCCGACCGCCGCGGCCGGCGCGCGTGTAGCGCCAGCCGATGTGCCACTCCAGCGGCAGGTTCATGGGCAGGGATGAAGAAACAGTTGCATGACACGGATGCTAGCCGCGAGCGCGGTGCACCGAAGGCGCAGGCGGCGGCGACGTTCCATGGCGCTCCGGACGGACCGGATAATCCCGCTCGTGCAACTGCTGATTCCTTTCGCCGCGCCCCTGTCTGAAGCCGGACGTCAGGCCGCCCTTTCGCTGCAGTTGCCCCATCTGAGGGCACTGATGGCGCTGGCCGATGTGCAGCTCAGCCCGCCGGGCAGCGAGTTGAGCTTGAGTCCACCGCACGAGCGACTGCTGGCCCAGGCCCTGGGCTGGCAGGGAGATGACGGCTGCCTGCCCTGGGCCGCGCGCCAGGCGCGCGCAGACGGCATCCCTTCCGACGCGGGCGCCTGGGGTCTGCTGACACCCTCGCATTGGCATCTGGGGACCGATCAGGTCAGCCTGGGCTACCCGCAACAGCTCGATCTCGACGCAGCGGGTTCGCAAGAATTGCTGGCCGCCGTGCAGGACCTGTTCACTTCCGAGGGCATGGCGGTGTGCTGGGGCGCACCGCTGCGCTGGTATCTGCAGCATCCCAGTCTGGACGGCCTGGCCTGTGCTTCGCTGGACCGCGTGGTGGGCCGCAACATCGACGCCTGGCTGACCACCGCGCCGGCGATGCGCCGCATGCGGCGGCTGCAAAACGAGGTGCAGATGCTGCTTTACACGCACCCGGCCAATGCGCGGCGGGAAGCGCTGGGTTTGTTGCCCGTGAATTCGTTCTGGCTCAGCGGCTGCGGCCCCGCTCAGCCCGATGGCGCCACGCCGCCGCAAGTCGACGAACGCCTGCGCGTGCCCGCGCTGGCCGAGGACTGGGCGGCCTGGGTGAAAGCCTGGGACAGCCTGGACGCCGGGCCGCTGGCCCAGGCGCTGAAGGCAGTGCAGGGCGGTGGCCGCTTGCAGCTGATGTTGTGCGGTGAACGCCAGGCCGTGACCTTGAGCGTGGCGCGCCGTGGTCTGGGTTGGCGTCTGCGGTCGTTTTTCTCCAGGCCTCAGCCTGGCGAGCTTTGGGAGACGCTGTGATCCTGCACACCCGGGAAGTGCCGCCCCGACTCAGCTTCGCGCTGGAACAGGGCGGTGTGCATCCGCTGTTGGCGCGCTTGCTGGCCGCTCGCGGCGTGCGCAGCATCAACGAACTCGACGACAGCCTGGGCAAGCTGCTGCCGCCGTCCGGCCTGAAGGGCAGCGCCGCTGCGGGGGTCTTGCTGGCCGACGCCATCACCCAGGCCAAGCGCATCTGTGTCGTCGCCGACTACGACTGCGATGGCGCGACTGCCTGCGCGGTGGCGCTGCGCGGGCTGGTGCTGCTCGGCGCCGCCAGGGAACATGTGAGTTATGTCGTGCCTGATCGTGCCGTGCACGGTTACGGTCTGACGCCGGCCATCGTCGATCTGGCCATCGCGCAGCGGCCCGACGTGCTGGTGACCGTGGACAACGGCATCGCCAGCCATGCCGGCGTGGCGCATGCGCGGGCGCTGGGACTGCAGGTGCTGGTCACCGACCACCACCTGCCCGCGCTCAGCGACGGTGTCGTCACGCTGCCGCTGGCCGATGTCATCGTCAACCCGAACCAGCCCGATTGCGCCTTCGAGAGCAAGGCCATCGCCGGCGTGGGCGTGATGTTCTATGTGCTGTTGGCGACCCGCGCCGAGCTGCGCGAGCGGGGCCGCTTCGAGGCCGCGCAACAGCCCAAGCTCGACACCTTGCTCGACCTCGTGGCGCTGGGCACGGTGGCCGATGTCGTCAAGCTCGACGCCAACAACCGCCGCCTCGTCGCCCAGGGGCTCAAGCGGGTGCGCGCCGGTCGCATGCAGGCCGGTGTGGCGGCCCTGTTCCACGCCGCCGGGCGCCATGCCGAGAAGGCGGCGGGCTTCGACTTCGGTTTTGCGCTGGGTCCGCGCATCAATGCCGCCGGTCGCCTGGCCGACATGACGCTGGGCATCGAGTGTTTGTTGACCGACGACGCCACGCGGGCGGCTGAGTTGGCCGGCCAGCTCGACACCATCAACCGTGAGCGGCGCGTGGTGGAAGCGGGCATGCGCGAACTTGCCGAAGCGACGCTGGCCCGGCTGGCCGCACCCGGCGCCGACAGCCCACCCGCGCTGGTGCTGTTCGACGAGAGTTTTCACGAAGGTGTGGTCGGCATCGTCGCCGGTCGGGTGAAGGACAGCCAGCACCGGCCGACCTTTGTCTTTGCGCGCGGCGCGGACGGACAGCTCAAGGGCTCGGGCCGCAGCATCCCCGGTTTTCACCTGCGCGACGCGCTCGACCTGATGGCCAAGCGGCACCCTGGGCTGTTGCAGCGCTTCGGCGGCCACGCCATGGCCGCCGGCTGCACGCTGCATGCCGACCTGCAAGCCAGCGCCGTGCAGACCTTTGCGCAGGCCCTGCGCCAGGTCGCCAGCGAGTGGCTGGACGCCGCCACCTTGCAGCGCACGCTGCGCACCGACGGTCCCTTGGCTCTGGAGTGGTTCAACGCCCAGACCGTGGCCTTGCTGGAGGCTCAAGTCTGGGGTCAGGGCTTCGAAGCGCCCGTGTTCTGCGACGAGGTCCAGGTGCTGCAACAAAGGCTGGTCGGCGAAAAGCACATGAAGCTGAAGCTGCGCCATGCCGGCCAGGAACGCGACGCCATCTGGTTCGGCCACACCGAGCCCTTGCCCAGCAGCGTGCGCCTGGCCTACCGCATCCAGCTCGACGAGTGGAATGGCAAGCAGCGCGTGCAGATGATGGTCGAAGCGGCGCTCTGAGGCAGGCTTTCGAGCCTGGCCCCGCAACGATCAAGGGCAGCGCCGGGATGGCAACATGCGGTCCATGAACAAACTGCAACTGTTTTTGGCCGCCTCGACGCTGCTCTGTGCCGCTGCCGCCCAGGCACAACCCGATCCCGTGCGCGCCGTGCCCGTGGTCAGTGGCCTGAACGACGCCTGGGCGATGGCCATCTTGCCCGACGGCAGGATGTTGATCACCGAAAAGGCCGGGCAACTGCGCATCGCCGGCACCGACGGCAAGTTGTCGGCGCCGCTGGCCGGTCTGCCCGCCGTTTTCGTCGGTGGCCAATGCGGCCTGCTCGATGTCGTGCTCGACCCCGGCTTCAGCAGCAACCAGCGTCTGTTTTTCACCTTTGCCGAGCCCGGTGAAGGCGGTAACAGCACGGCGGTGGGCAGCGCCCGGCTGGTCAACGACAGCTTGACCGAGGTGAAAACCATCTTCAGTCAGAAGCCGAAGATGAACAGCCGCCACCACTGCGGCAGCCGTATCGTGTTCGATCGCCAGGGGCGGCTTTATGTCGGCCTGGGCGACCGCTTCAGTGGCATGAACGAAGCGCAGAACCCGGCCAACCACATCGGCAAGGTGATCCGCATCGAAGCCAACGGCGCGTCGCCTGCCGACAATCCCTTCGTCGGCCGCGCGGGTGCCGCGCCCGAGGTCTGGAGCCTGGGCCACCGCAACATCCAGGGCGCGGCGCTGCACCCTGGAACGGGCGAACTGTGGGCCAGCGAACACGGCCCGCAAGGCGGCGATGAGCTCAACGTCGTCGAGGTCGGCCGCAACTACGGTTGGCCGCTGGTGACCTATGGCCGCAACTACGGCATCGGCACCCGCATCGGCGAAGAAGGCCCGAAGGCCGGTTTCGAGTCACCGCTGAAGTATTGGGTGCCGACCTCGCTGGCGCCCAGCGGCATGAGCTTTCTGACCAGCGAGCGCTACCCGGGCTGGAAGGGCAGCCTGTTCATGGGCACCTTGCGCGGCCAGGCGCTGTGGCGTTTCACGCTCGATGGGCGCCGGGTCAGCAGCGAACAAAAGCTGCTGGAAGGGCTGAAAAAGCGCATCCGCGATGTGCGCCAGGGCGCCGACGGCTGGCTCTACGTGCTGACCGACGGCAGCGACGGCCAGGTGTTGCGCCTGATGCCCTGAGTTGATGCCTTGGGTTGAAGCCGCGCGTCGATGCCGTGAATCGGGGGTCTGACGGAACTGGGCCGATCAGGCCACGCGCCCGAACCACCACACCGACAGACCGGCCGAAGCCAGTGCCAGCAAGGCCCCCAGACCGGCCAGCAGGCCGCTGATTTCGGTCTCCTTGCGCTCCACCACCATGCGCGACGACAGGCTCTCGTAGACCTTCTTCAGGGTTTCCGCCGTGCCGGCATAGAAGTATTCGCCGTGCGTCAGCACCGAGATGTTCTTCAGCGTCTCCTCGTCCAGCCGCACGCGCATGCTCCAGCCTTCGAAGCCGATGGTTTCACCGGTGGTCGTGCCGATGCCCACGGTATAGACCCGGATGCCCCGTTCGGCGGCCATCTTGGCGGCGTCCAGCGGGTCGGGCCCGGTCGTGCGCTGGCCGTCGGTGAGCATGATGACGGCGGCTGAACTGTAGGACCCCGGCGCCTGCGGCGTGAAGTTCTTGACCGCTGTCTTGCCGTCCTTGCCGGCGATGCTGCCGCCGCTGCCGGCCGTGCCCGGAAAGTTGCGCTGACCGGTGATGTGCTGGATCTCGATGCCCTGCTCGGGGAACAAGGTCGCCAGGCTGAGGATGATGCCGCTGCCGGTGGCCGTGCCGCGCTGCAACTGGAAGCGTTCGATGGCCTTGATGACATCGTCGCGGCTGGTCGTCGGTGCCTGCACGACGGCTGCCGTGCCAGCGAACGAGACCACACCCACCTTGACCTCGCGCGGCAGGTTGCTGACGAAGGCCTTCGCCGCCTCCTGGCTGGCGACCAGCCGGTTGGGCTTGACGTCTTCGGCGCGCATGCTGCCCGAGACATCCATCGCCAGCATGATGGTGCGCTCGGCCAGTGGCAGGGAGATGGTCGCCGTCGGCCGCGATACCGCCAGCACCAGCGCGGTCAAGGCCAGCAGCATCAGCGCCGGTGGCACGTGGCGGCGCCAGCCCGGGCCGCTGCCCAGTGCCAGCTTGGCCACCGCCACGCTGGCCAGCCTGACGGTGGTCTTGCGCTTGCGCCGCAACAGCCAGAAATAGAGCGCCACCACCAGCGGCAGCAGCATCAGCAGCCAGAGCATGCTCGGCCAGATGGTCTTCATGCGGTCTCCGGCAAGGTGGCGCTGGCGCGCTGGAGCTGGGTAGGGAATCGGCGCGGCAGATTGCGCCGGGCGCGCTGCCTTCGCAGGTCGGCGAATCGCATCAAGGTCTGCAGCAGGTCGTCGTCGGTGGCCAGTTCCAGCACGTCGGCGCCGCTGCCGGACAGCCCGGCCAGCACGCTTTCTTCCTGCTGGCGGGCAAACTGTTCGTAGCGCTGGCGGAACTCCGGGTCGCTGGCGTCGATGAACAACTGCTCCCCGGTTTCGGCGTCCTGCACCGTCACCAGGCCGACATCGGGCAAGGCCATCTCCAGCGGGTCCCACAGGCGCACGGCGACCAGTTCATGGCGCTGGCCCAGGCGCGCCAAGGCGTCTTCCCAGCCCGGCTGGCTGATGAAGTCGGAGACCACGAAGACCATCGAGCGCCGTTTCATCACGCCCGCGGCGGCTTGTAACAGGGTGGCGAGCGAGGTGCCCTTGCCGCCTTCCGCCAGGCCGGGCGCGGGCCGAGGCGCCTGCATGCGCTGCAGCAGTTCCAGCACCTGCATGCGTGAGCTGCGGGGCGGCATCACGGCCTCGACCCGGTTGCCGTAAAGCACTGCGCCGATGCGGTTGCCGTGGCGCGTCAGCACCCGCGCCAGGGTCGCCACCAGCGCCGTGGAGACCGCCAGCTTGGTGACATCGGCAGAACCGAAATCGACGCTGCCCGAGAGGTCCAGCACGAACCAGGCGGTGAGATCGCGGTCTTCGATGAACTGGCGCACATAAGGCTGTTGCAGGCGCGCCGTGACATTCCAGTCGATGTGGCGCACGTCGTCATGGTGCTGGTACTCGCGCAGGTCCGCCAGGTCGACACCGGCGCCGCGCCACAGCGTGCGGTAATCGCCTTGCAGCAGGCCGTCCAGGCGGCGGATGACCTGCCACTCGAGGCGGCGCAGCAGTTGATCGTTCGGGATGGCTTGCATCAGACAGTTCGCATCAGACAGCTCGTATCGGACAACTTGGATCAGGCAACTTGGATCAGGCGGCCGACATCAGGACTGCGTGGCGGATTGGCCTGCCGCATGCGCCATGGCCTTGTCGGGTGCAGGCACCGATTTCATGACCTTGGCAACGATGGCCTCGGCGGTGATGCCCTCGGCCAGCGCCTCGTAGCTGAGCACCAGCCGGTGGCGCAGCACGTCACCGACGAGGTCGATCATGTCTTCGGGCAGGGCGTAGCGGCGACCGCGCAACATGGCCAGTGCCTTGGCGCCTTCGATCAAGCCGATGGTGGCGCGTGGGCTGGCGCCGAAGGTGATGTAGGGCGCGAGTTCGGGCAACTGGTACTGCACTGGACGGCGCGTGGCGGCCACCAGGCGCACCGCATATTGCATCAGCGAGGGGTCGCAGTAGACGGCCCGGCACTGGCGCTGCAGGGCGGCCAGTTGGTGTGTGTCGACCACCGGGTTGACATCCACCGGGTCGCCGGTCACGCGCTGGGCGATGACGAATTCTTCGTCCTCGGTGGGGTAATCGACCAGGACCTTCATCATGAAGCGGTCGACCTGGGCTTCGGGCAGCGGGTAGGTGCCTTCGGTCTCGATCGGGTTCTGCGTTGCCATCACCACGAAGGGCTCGGGCACGCGGTGGCTTTCGCCGGCGATGGTGACCTGGCGCTCCTGCATCACTTCCAGCAGCGCGCTCTGCACCTTGGCCGGCGCGCGGTTGATTTCGTCGGCCAGCAGCAGGTTCGCGAACACCGGGCCCAGGGAGGTGCCGAACTCGCCCGTGCGCGGGTTGTAGATGCGTGTGCCCACGAGGTCGGCCGGCACCAGGTCGGGCGTGAACTGGATGCGTTTGAAGCTGCCCCGCGTGGTGCGCGCCAGAGTCTTCACGGTCAGCGTCTTGGCCAGTCCCGGCACGCCTTCGACCAGCAGGTGGCCCTGCGCCAGCATGGCCACCAGCACACGTTCCAGGAAGCGGTCCTGGCCGACCACCACCCGTTTGACCTCGTAGAGGATCTGCTCCATCAAGGTGGCGGTGTCTTGCGATTTTTCCTGCATGGTGGTTTGGCTTGGGAATTCAGAAGGGTGGCATGCCGGCGGCGGCAGCAGCGTTTTCGATCGGCACGGCAAAACCGATGCCGATGAAAGTGCGCTGCTCGGAAGGGTTGAGGATGGCGGTCACGATACCCACCAACTGGCCGTCCATGGTGACCAGCGGGCCACCGCTGTTGCCGGGGTTGGCGGCGGCGTCGAACTGGATCAGGTTGGTCAGCGTCTTTTCGCCCTCAGGTGAGCGGAACTCGCGTTTCAGGCCGGAGACCACACCGTAGCTGACCGAAGGCCCGATGCCGAACGGGTGGCCGACGGCGATCACGTGGTCACCGGGCCGCAGGTCGGCCGTGCTGCGCATGGTGGCGGCTTCGAGGTCGTCGGGCAGGCTCAGCGCCTTCAGCACCGCGAGGTCGTTTTCCGGCTGCGCGCTGATCAGGATCGCTTCGCTTTCGTGTCCGTTGGCGAAGCGCACGCGCACCTTCTTCGCTCCCGCCACCACGTGCAGGTTGGTCAGGATGGTGCCGTTCTCGATGATCACCACGCCGGTGCCCAGGCTGCGCTCCATGGCGCGCTGCTCTTCGTTGTCCTTGCCTTCGTCCTGGTCGTCCATGAGGCCGATGACGCGCACCACCGAGGGCAGGATGGTCTCGTAAGCGGCGGCGGCGGCCGAGGGCAGCGGTTCTTTCTCCAGCGACTCGCGCACGGCGGCGTCGATGTCGCCCTGCGTGACGTTGCGCTGGCCGGGATGCCACATGCCCATCGACCACAGCAGCGCCACCATCAGCAACACCGAGAACGCCGCGCCTGCCAGGGCCCACAGCGGACCCGGATGGCGGCGCAGCCAAAGCCGCCAGCGGCTGGGCAGGGTGAGGGCGGTCGCAGGGCCGTTCCGAGCCTCAGGTGAAGTTGAATCTGCAGCGGAAGTCGGCGCGGCGGCTGTCTGGCGCTGCGCTTCGCGGGCGGGGGAACGGCTGTAGAGCGAGGCTTTTTTCATCGGCGATTACGGCTACCTGAATCACGGTATCACGTTGTCGGCGCGGCCGCATCCCGGCGCGTCGCCGCGCTGGGCTGTTTCAGGGTCATCATCAGGTCATGTGGATCGACAGCCATTGCCATCTCGACGCAACCGAGTTTGCCCTCGACCGGGCTGAGGTGGTGCGTCGTGCCAGAGTGGCCGGCGTGCAGCAGATGGTGCTGCCTGCGGTTGCGGCGGAGCACTTCGAGGCCGTGCGGGCACTGGCGCACGAACATCGGCTGGCCTATGCGCTCGGCATCCATCCGCTGTTCGTGGCCGCCGCCGCCGACGAAGATCTGGATCGGCTGCAAGACGCATTGCAACGCCACCGCGACGACCCGCGCCTGGTGGCCGTGGGCGAGATCGGACTCGACCACTTCGTGCCCGGCCTGGACCGTCAGCGCCAGAACCGTTTTTACCTGGCCCAGCTCAGGCTGGCACGCGATGCCGGCCTGCCGGTGATCCTGCATGTGCGGCGCAGCGCCGACACCTTGATGCACGGCTTGCGGCGGGTTGAGGTCAGCGGCGGCATCGCGCATGCCTTCAACGGCAGCGCGCAGCAGGCCGGGCACTTCGTGGCGCGGGGCCTGCGGCTGGGTTTCGGTGGCGCGCTCACCTTCGAACGCGCCTTGCAGATCCGCGCCCTGGCGTGCAGCTTGCCCGACTCTGCCTTGGTGCTGGAAACCGACGCCCCCGACATTCCGCCGCACTGGCTGTACCGCACCGCATCCGAGCGTCAGGCCGGACTGTCCAGCCGCAACGAACCGGCCGAGCTGCCGCGCATCGGCGCCGAACTGGCCGCGCTGCGGGGCTGGACCCTGGCGCAAACGGCCGCGCAGACCTGCAGCAACACCTGGGCTGCGCTGCCCAGGCTGGCCGCCGTGGACACCGTGGCCCTGCCGACAGATTCCTCGAACACCCCAGCGCGCCCGGGTCCCGTGCACAGCGTTGTGCCGCACTGAGATCGCCATGTCCAGAAAAGTCTCGAACCTGCCGCCCGTCACACTTTCCGAGGAAAAGGGTGTGCGCTACCTGCACCTGGACAGCATCTGGATCCAGGGCGGCATGCGCATCCGCCAGCCTCAGGTGGTCGAGATCGACTACGTGCAACGCATGCTCGCCAGCCTGCTGTGGCTGCCGACGCCCACGCTGGGCCAGGGTCTGGCGGTGCAATTGGGTCTGGGTGCCGGCGCAATCACGCGTTTCACTGCGGTGCAACTGGCCATGGCCACGACGGCGGTCGAGATCAACCCGCAGGTGGTGGACGCCAACATTTCGCACTTTCACCTGCCACACGCCGCCGAGGTGGTGCTGGGCGACGCCGCCGATTGGCTGGCGCAGGCCGCGCCGGCCAGCGTGCGGTTGTTGCACGTCGACCTGTACGACCAGGAAGCGGCCGCGCCCGTGCTCGACAGCGAGGAC
>Ga0209181_10011199_pt1 | contig 11533 bp, 2 predicted proteins | sample MAT05_FD_187208 | JGI IMG/M metagenome (GOLD analysis project Ga0209181, IMG submission 187208) | Freshwater microbial communities from Lake Fryxell liftoff mats and glacier meltwater in Antarctica - MAT-05 (SPAdes) (version 2) | ecosystem: Environmental > Aquatic > Freshwater > Ice > Liftoff... | reverse complement strand
CCAAGCGGCCCAAAGGGATTACTGCTAAAGCCAGTACCCGCCGTAAACACCGAACCAGTATTAAAAACTACACCACTTGCATCTTGAGCTATAATTTTATGAGTACCTGCAGAAAAAGTCATAGCACCACTTACATTTGCTGTAGCCCCGGTAACAATGTTTAGTGTTAAAGCATTGGCAGTATTGATATTAAAAGAAGAACCAGCCTGAACAAAAAAGTCGGTACCCGTTAAATTACCAATGGTTAATGTATTACCTGATGCAACAGCTTGTAGTGTTGTATTTGTAAAAAGTGATGCCCCAATATAGCCAACGGTTTGTGTAGGTACATTGCTTATTACATCGGCCAGTCCGCTTATAAAAAGAAGGCTGTCATTGGTTGCCGGAAACAACCTTGTTGGCAACCAGTTTATCGGTAATTGCCAATCACCATTAAGGCCAATCCATACATAAGGAACAGAATAAGTTGCCAATGTAGCATTGGCTACTCCACCAGGCACCAAATAATTCTCAGCTCCGGAAATGCCAGCATCATTGTAATCATAAATGGCAAAATGATAAGTAGCACCTGCAGTTAAACCGGTAACCAATTGTGTATTACCTGAACCATCATACACCACATAATTACCGGGAACAATCTGTGTGCCGCTGCCAAAATTTGCATTGGCTGTGTAAGTGGTTCCATCAACCGGGTTGCTGTCTACTGCGGTTGCTAATTTCGCCAGTAATATTCTTCTGGTACCATTACCACCACCAAAGTTTACAACAACAGTACTGTTGGTTATAGCACCAATGGTTATGGTGCTTTGCACGGTTGGTTCTGCCGCAAGTACATTACCGGTAAGTGCTACATCTTTTTGAGTGGCTCCTGTGCTGGTATGTGTTATGTTACCTGTGTTTACACCAAGTGAGGATGAATTCATACGCACATAAATGGGCGTGCTGGCAACCGTACCTGTTACGGGTGTTAGATTTATCGGGCTGGTTGGAACAAACGGACCGGTTGAAGGCGAAATTTCAAAACCAGCTGGAGGAGTTATTACAATATCTGCTGTAAGATTGGTGCCATCTACATTATAAGTTTGTTCTGCGGAAGGTACACCTGCGGTTGATAAAAAACCTGAAAGCGAAGTAACAGAAACATTGATGGTGGGAGTGCTGGCTGAAACTACAGTTACTCGGGTATTATCGAAAAAGGCGGTTTGAGTTCCACCAGTTGATCCCTGCCAGTAACCTCCCATAAATCCAAGACTTATTCCGGTAAAGGTATTATCAACTGCCGTACCCTGGGAAACTAAAGTGCCAGTGGCTGGGTCAACAAATGCACTTGCTCCATCATTTCTTAAAAAAAGTTCCCAGGTATCTGTTGAAGGTGTGTAGGTAACTTTAATGCTTAAATATTCTGCCCCGAAATCGGTTAAGCCCACTGTATTTGAAGTAACAATATTGGCAATAGCTCCTCCCTGCATACCATTATTATATTTCAGAAGCCTTACCGGATCTGTAGTTAGAGCTTGCCCCAATGCTACAGCATATCCAGTTGTTCCGGCAGCACCATTTGCACCCGAGCCGGCCAGGATAAATGCAACACCATAGCTACCTGCACCAAAACCTGCAGGATCAGGTCTTATCTGCCGCATATTAAAAGTCCAGGTAACTAACCCTGGATTTAAATTTAAAGTGGTGTTGTATGGTGCAGTAAAGGATGTCGTTGGGGTACTTGTAAAATTCCACCCATTTTGATTAGTCGCTGCCGTAGCATCATTTGTTAATTCTAATTGAGCAACTGTAGTGTGTCTCCTTGCTCCAAAGTCCTGCCCGGCAGTTCCACCAGTAGTAACACTCCATGTGCTGGCACCTATAGCTCCTGTAGTAGTGAAGGTTGCACTTTGGTTGGTACTAAAATCATCTGTAAAAACAGTTGTCTGGCTGAAAACTCCTGCGCTTCCGAAAATCAAAAAAAACAATACGTAAACTTTTTTCATCTCTTACTTTTAATATTGGTTTTAAATAAAAATGCCACTGGTTTTTACAACCAATTGCGGTTATTGTTTTATAAAGGGTGGTAATTTAAAGGGTATGTACGGTCAAAATTAGTGCCGGGATTTTCTGCAAGATACCCCTTTACAGAAAAAAGTTGCTTTAATAAATATTAATAATCCATTAAGATTTCCACATAAAATGCAAAAAGCCCTGCGGGTGCAGGGTTTTTACAAATAAGTGGTTAATAACTATTGTTTTACAAAACGTATTATTTTAGTTTGTTCACCTGCCATGCCGGCTTTAATGGTATAAGTGCCTGCTGGCAGGTTTGCCACATTTACCGGTAAACTATTGAACCCGGCAATAATTGAAAAGCTTTGCCTGTTTACCAAACGGCCCTGCATATCAAAAATAACTATCTCCATCTTACCTGATAATGCACTGGCAACATTCAGTTTAAAATTATCATTTACAACAGGGTTGGGTGCAATGCTGATGATATCAAATCCTTTGGCGGCATTTAACAAAGCAACGGTTGTACTGTATGTTATCTTCCCATCTGCATCCACAATTTTAAGGCGGTAATAGTTCATGCCTTTTAATGGGTTCGCATCGGTATAATCAAAAGGCTGGTTGCAGCGGGCTGCATCGGCAGTAATTGTATTTATTCCCATATAATTGCGGCCATCTGCACTGCGTTCCAACGCCATGGTGGCACGTGGCGATGTGGCACAGGTAACTTTCCAGTTAAGGAGGTGATTGCTGCCCTGTTTGCGGCCGGTGAGGTAGTTTACGGTAATGGGCAGCGGTGCATTGTAGTTATTAGTATGTAGATAAAAACCGCTGAAGCCGGCAACATTAAAAGTTACTTCCCAGTAAGTGCCGTTCCAGAAAACATTGGTAGCTCCAGGGGTAATTAAAATCCTTACACCTGGATAGTTTCCCGGACTTGTTGGAGATCCGGTTCCCACACCATGAAACTGAGTAACTTTTAAATTGTTCCTGTTCGCAATTGTATTTCCTGGTCCATTAGTTGGCAAAGGTGGCTGCACAGGGTTATTGCTGTTATACAGAGCAAACTCAGCATCGGTAAAATACAAAGTGATGGTTGCCGATGTGCTGCTTTGATTGCTGGTAACTGGTTCAACATCAAAATGTCTTTGTACATAAGGCTCGCCATTAAAAGTTTGTTGTGTTGCATCCAATGTAACACAAACATTCACTTTGCCTGCAACCGGATCGGCTCCTGATGGTAAAACCCTTGCAATAAGTTCGCAGGCATTGTTGGTATAAGTAGTACCGGTTAGTGCTATGGTTCTGTCTTCGCAAACGGGCGTGGCTGCCACACCGGCAAGGGTTGTGCTGGTGGTTGCTGTAAATTCATCGGCGCCAATATCAGGTGTGGTTGCATTGCGTGCAGCAAGGTCAATATCATTGGTTACCGTTCCAATGGGCGTTCCCCTTCCATCTATACGGCAATTAGCAGCAGTTAGATGCAAGTCAGTTACCGAAACAAAATTTGGCATTGTACTAATTGAGTTGGCATCTCTTGTAATTACCCTGGCCTGGTATGCAGTTAATGTTTGATCGCTGTTGGTACCATCATAAAATATTAGTCTTGTTGCAGATGGCGTACCGGCATAAAATAAATTATAATCGGAACCTGCAATAAAATTATTGAGTGCAATGGAAGAACGGCGGTAGGCCGCTATCCTGCCGCTTCCCCTGGGAGTTGATGTATTTACAACAATATTATCAATCATATTTAAAGCCGCTGTACTTGCTGTTGCACTGGCCGTATGATAAATGCCGGATGTACCAAAATTTGTTCCCGCAGATGCTGCATTTATATAAATTGAATTGTAATACAAATTATAAACACTGTTTGTTACTGTTGATGTAATGTTTATACCACATATTGCATCATTAACATTGGCATTGGTTGCTTTAAGATCGGCCACAAAATTATTATAGATTGTGGCTGTTGATCCGCCGGTTAATGTAATACCGGCAACAGGTGGTGCTGTTGAGCCAACTGCACCGGTTGACAATAAATTGTAAATTTTATTGTTGTACACATTTGTAGTAGTGTTTGCACCCAACCATATACCATTTAAACTGGGAAGACCACTGTTACTTGTGCTAAGATTGCTGATCTCGTTATCATAAATATTTAGGACCGTACCAGAAGCTGCATTGATAGCAGACATGCCATTGAAGCCACCTGATGAAAACCCCATTAAGATATTATTGTAAATATTGCTTACGGTTACATAAGGCGAAGAACCATAAATACCTAAAATACTACCAGCGCTGGAAGTTATAGATGATATAGCATTGGAGTTGATGTTAAGTGTACCGGTTCCAATTGAACTACCATAAAATATGGGTGTGTTGTCACCTGCGCCTGATACATTACTGATGATATTTGAACTGATGTTAACACCCAATCCTCTGTCAACAAAAAAACCGTTAAACTGGCCGGTTTGATAAATGACATTATTTATGGTATTTCCCGAAATATCGCAGGAAGGGGCACTGGTAGTAGATGCTCCTTCTTCATGATTAAACACCCTAATGGCTGTATTACCTGTTACCGTAACATTAGAAAAATTATTGCCGGTTATGGTAACCGCAGTGCCGCCAACCGAAGCTGCATTGGAATAATACATATAAACAGTGCCACCTCCTCTGGTTTTGTTAAATGCTGTAACAACACTGTTATTACTGATAGCAGAGGCAGCACCCGCAATCATCGCACCGCTTTTAGTAATCATAGTTACGTCGCCCGTTGTGTTTACGCTAAGGTTAGTAAAGCTGTTATTGCTTATTGTATTTAAAGCCACTGCTACAGTGTTTGTAATATATTGATGGCTGCAGGAAGATAAAACTGAATGCACAATACCCCTTATATCGTTGAATTGAATGGAAACAGCAGTTGTAGATAATCCTCCTGCATTAAAAATGCCGTAAATTAAATTAGATTGTGCACCGCTGGTTGTTATAAATGCACCAGTTGCAGTTCCCATACTATTATTGTTGATATTAACAGCCACACCCACATTAGCCAGATTTCTTATCGGAAGAAAACTTCCGCAAGCAACTACAGATACACCGTCGATTGTATTATAATTGATGTTTAGGGTAGTTGCTGCCCCGCCGCCCGAATTTAAAATACCATTAATGTTCCCTCCACCCAAACTGCTGTATGTGATCAAATTTCCGGTAGTGGTACCCAGCGCATTATTATTAATATTGATTGTGGCTGCCGCTCCCTGTTGAGAAATAATATGCGTGGTACCATTGCAGGCAACAGCATTTATACGGTCAAAAGTATTGTTGGTAATGTTTACCACAGCAGCGGAACCGGCAGCAACATTTTGAATACCTGTTATGTTGCCGGATGTAGCAACACTAAAGGTAACAGCATTGCCTGTAGCATTACCTATCTGGTTATTGATAATATTTATGCTGTTTACTGGGGATCCTATATTATAGATACCGGTAAAGCTGCCGGTAGTTGCTGTAGTTGTCACCCCTTTTATTATATTACCATTAATATTTAAAGTACCCGGTGAAGAATTATTGTTGATGCCAACGAAACTTGATGAAGAACCTGCACCCGTGATGGCACAATTTAACAAGGCATTGTTGGTAATATTGATTATAGCTGTACTTAACGGATTCATGCCCTGGCTTAATATGCAAGTGAAAACGCCACTGGCCAAACCACTTGTCATGCTGATGGTATTATTGCTGATGGTAGTTGTAAGTGTGCCGACAGGCTGAGAAGCAGTGTAATCTTTTCGTATGCCAACAAATGTTACTGGTGTACCGCTTATTGCTGCACTGGTAATGGTATTGTAAGAAACATTTTCGCTTGTTTGGTTATTTACATAAATGCAATAAGATGTTGGTGAATTTGAAGGATAAACCGCCAAAGGAGCAAGACCACCCCAATTGCTGATTGTATTGCCGGTTGCTGCAGATGTACCGCCAATATCATTGCCAACATCCTGCGCCCCCGCCAAAGCTGTACCAATAAAAGTGATACCAAAATTTACATTGCTTATGCTATTGCCATATATCTTATTCCCAGAATTAGCACCGCCAACACTCGTAATATCATTAACGATAGTAACAGTGGCTGCCGCACTTCTAACATTGCTGTATATGCCATAAGAGTCCTGGTAGGTTTTATTGAGGGTTATGGTATTATTCAGTATCGTATTATTCTGTGCGCCGTTAGTGGGAGTGCCACGCAATAATGCGACACCAAACTCTGTCATATTATTGGAAGCCTGGGGAGCAGTAATGTTGTTGGCAGGGTTTTCCTGCATGTTAAAATTCTGGATGGTAACAAAGTCGGTTCCTATCAATTTAAAAATAGCATCGCCTGTAAATCCTACGGTTAAAGCCGGAGATGCCGTAATGATATTGTTCGTTCCATCTATAATGATATTATTTACAATGGAGGTAGCAGGAGCAAACTGGATGGCATAGCCGCCACCTGCGGGTGCTGTTTGCGGATTACCTGCCGCCAATGTTATTGTTACAGGACCGCTTATGGCGGTGATGGTATTTAATGCGGTAATGGCATTTTCAAGGGAAGTGTAAGTTGCGGCAAGATTGGGTGTGGTGTTTGTGTAGTTAGTAACCGTTATCTGGCTAAAACAACTATTGGTAAATAAACACCCTGCAATAAATAACAAACAAATTTTTTTCATTCCTTTATTTTATGGTCATCGTTATAAAGCCATAAATATATGCGAAATTTTTTCTTCTATTTTTTTTCATCAGTACCCAATGTTTAAGTGAATCAGTTTTGTAACTAACAGTTATAAAGCAAAAATTCCCTGTTTTTAACAGGGAATCTTTTTTTATTATTTCATGAGTACACGTATTCGTTTTATTGCTTTACAAAACGTACTATTTTAGTTTGTTCGTCTGCCATGCCGGCTTTAATGGTATAAGTGCCTGCCGAGAGGTTGGCAACATTAACCGGCAAACTATTGAAACCGGCAATCAGTGAAATGGATTGCCTGTTTACCAAACGGCCCTGCATATCAAAAATAACTATCTCCATCTTACCTGATAATGCATTGGAAACATTCAGTTTAAAATTATCATTTACAACAGGGTTGGGTGCAATGCTGATGATATCGAAACCTTTAGCAGCATTTAGTAAGGCAACGGTTGTGCTGTATGTTATCTTCCCATCTGCATCCACAATTTTAAGGCGGTAATAGTTCATGCCTTTTAATGGATTGGCATCGGTGTAATCAAACGGCTGGTTACAACGCAGTGCATCGGCGGTAATGCTGTATATATCATTAAAATTTCTTGAATCACTGCTTCGCTGCAAGGTAATATTTGCACGTGGCGATGTTGTGCAGGTAACTTTCCAGTTTAATAAATGGTTACTACCCTGCCTGCGGCCGGTAAGGTAATTTACAACGATAGGTAATGGTGTATTGTAGAGGGTACTATGTAAATAAAAACCACTGAAGCCCGTAACCGGGATAGTAACCTGCCAGTAAAAACCGCTCCAGAAAACATCGGTATCTACGGGATTAATCAATACACGGGTACCTGTGTAGTTGCCTGGCGTAGTGGTGGGCAGGCCGCCCGTAGGCGTACCATGAAACTGGGTAACCCTTACATTAGCCCTGGCCGGATCGCCATTGCCCAATATAGCAGTTGGCAGCGGGGGCCATGTTGCTCCATTGATGGTATTATAATCAACAAATTCCTGGTTGGTAAAATACAGGGTAACAGTAGCGGTGGCAGTTGCTGCATTACTGACCGGTTCAATATCATAATGCCGCTGCACATAAGGCTCACCGTTAAAATACTGCTGGGTTGCATTGCGGGTAACACAGGTATTTATTGGCCCGGAAACAGCGGTGCCGCCACCTGCAGGCAGCACCCTTGCAATTAAATCGCAGGCAGCGGTTACATAGGTTGTGCCGGTTACAGACACTGCCTTGTTTTCGCAAACAGCCGCAGCTACAATACCGGCAAGGGTATTGCTGTTTACTGCTGTAAATTCATCGGCACCTATATCGGGAGTGGTTACATCACGGGTTGTTGCATCAATATCGGTTGTTACTGTAAGCGGTGTTGCCTTACCATCTAAACCGCAATTGGCGGTTGTTAAATGAAGATCGGTAGAGGAAACAAAATTGGGCAGTACGTTTAATGAATTAAGGTTGGAACCAAAACCGGTTTGTATATCGCCGAGTGTTGCCCTGACCGTAGCACTTATAAAACCAAGGTTAGGGCCGGTGCTGTAATAATCGTTATTATCAATGTTCGAAAAGATTGTATTGGCATTTACAGAGTAAACAGCATAACGTGCTGTGGCGCCGCCGGTTTGTGTGTTTGCAAAAATATTATTCCGGATATCAAGAGAGGATGCTGTGGTAACCCCATTGATCATCAAGGCAGCCGGAGGTCCCGTCACATTTGTCTGATTGGTATTCATGTTAATGCTGTTATAGTAAATTCTATAACCGCCGCCGGCACTCAGGTAAATACCATAACCATTTCTTGCTATTGTTGATAAACCAAATCCAGCAATGTCGAAAATAAAATTATTGGCTACCGTAATATTGGATGTAGTACTGGTTGATGACAGGCCTATACCATAAGCTCCATAACCTGCACCATTGGTGTTTTTTATGTTGCTGATATTATTTTGCTGGATGGTAATGCCACCTGAAGCTGTGGTCACGTTGATACCAAAAACAGTAGCAGAACCGCTGGATGTAATATTACTGATTGTATTACCCGTGATGGTATTATTGCTCGCTACCAGACCGGTGTTTAAAAAAATTCCATACACTGACTGAGGGGTGGTACCTGTAAACGAGATTGCGGAAATGATGTTACCAGATACAGTTGTATTCTTAGTATTCGGTGCAAGTTGAATTCCATATCTGGGACCTGTAAATGCAGGTTCAAAATTACCCAGATTGTTATTACTTATAACCGCAGCATCTAGGCCTTCAGCATATATCCCAAGTAATCCTATTTGATTTGGAGAATTTGCATTCAGATCATTTCCGGTAATCAGTACATTTGTGCCATTACCTACAGCAGAAACTGCAGCACATAATATGCCTATAGAACTTTTTTGAACATTATTATTTTGTATAGCAATATCATTAAAATAACCTGGATTTCCGCCTACGCTTCCATCTGATAAAACTATACAACTGGTGAGGTTTATGCCATTTATACAAACGGTATTTTTTAAGGTTGAATTGCTTACTGCAACAGTGCTTAATGAACCAAACAGTATAACATTCGGACTGATAATATTTGTATTTCGAAAGGTTAAATTGCGGCTGGCAGTTCCATTATTTGAGCCATCAATGGTTACGTTACTGCTTAAAATCCGTATAATTGGCTCAAAAGATCTGCTGCCGGTTACAATGGGCGATATACCCGCAGCGGGCTTGATTGTTAAGGTAACAGTACCGGATCCACAGCCGGTGTTTACTACCTGGTATAGTGGAAAAGCATTCGATTCCGTAATCAGCGAATCAACAATTTCTACCGTTGTATTGCCCGATAAGCCAACATTATTAATAGCACTAAACAATCCACCAGCAGTGGTAAGCGTACTAAAATCAGCAGAGGAACCAATCTGCAAAAACGTAGGCAAAGCATTTACAATACTGTAAATGGGGATGGCACCACCTGCAGGAAAAGCGGTGGCAGTAAGCACTACAGAAGATGGTGGTGCTGAGAACGTGGTAAGGCCACTGCCTACATTGGGTGTGGCTTCCAGATCCTCGGCTACCACAAAATACTGAATGGTTTGTCCGGATGTTACGCCGCCATTTAAAAGGGAATAATCAATCACAAAATTAAACGGGCTGCTGGTATTAGTCGCCTCCGCATATTTCCATCCAAGCGTAACATTAGTATTATTAATCAAAATATTTCCATCACCAACCCGTTGATAATATACCCTTGGCCTGGTACCTAAGGTTGTATTTACACCATCTATATCTGTTATAGTAGCCGTAAAGTTGCGGCTGGTTACGCAACTCGACTGGGCAAGCGGTGTAAAGCTGATTGCAGGGCCAATCAAATCAAAATTACGTAATGCGCTATTTGCTGCCGTTACGGAATCGGCGGCAAAAATATTTGCTGAAAACAAAAAAGCAGCGGCAAGTGATAAAATTTTTCTCATCATTTTAAAATATAAAATACCGGCAGCATAACACTGTGTAATTTAATCAGCTACTTTATAAAAACCGGTTTTATAAATTGAGGTAAGCCTTTTTTTTGAATATGCTTTTGTACGAAATCGCAACAGCGACCTTCAAAAAAAATGCAACTTAAAGCTAAGTTTTAATATTTCAATAAAATAACAGCATTTTTACCCGTTTAAACCCAAAAAGTTCATTGGAATCCTATTCTCTAATGACGGTCATTAGGGATTAATTGTCTGAAAGGCTTATTGGCCTTGATTTCTATTTTCATACTGGTTTGTTAAAAAATACGATTTTAGCGGTAAGAAAATCTTACAAAAATGGAGACCTTAAAATTGAGTTTACGGACAAAGAAATTACTCCCTGGGGAGGAATTGCTATTTTACAAAAGATGATGGACAAAATGTATTTTACTGAATTTTTGAATAGCACACCATTGCCACAACAAGGCTCAAATCGTGGGTATAATCCAGTTCAAATTATTCTTCAATTCATTATTTCTATTTGGTGTGGTGCCAGTCGATATGTTCATTTAGAAGTAACCCGTTTTGATGGTGTAATACAAAAATTATTTGGCTGGGAAAAGATGGCTGGCCACAGAGCATTTATCCGCTATTTTAAAAAATTTACAATGGAAACGAACACTATCGTTTTCAGCAATTTTTATCAATGGTTCTTCAATAATTTAGCTTTCGACAATTTTACACTTGATTTTGATTCATCCGTAGTAACCCGATATGGAGAACAAGATGGTGCAGCTGTTGGTTATAATGCTAAAAAGAAAGGCAGAAAATCGCATCACCCACTGATGGCTTTTGTAGCTGATGTAGAAATGGTTGATAACTTTTGGCTTCGCAGTGGCGATGCTGGGAGTGCTAATAATTTTGAAGCTTTTTTGTTTCAGACTTTATCCCATTTACAAAATAAAAAGATTGGTTTACTTAGGGCAGATAGTGGATTTTATTCTCAAAAAACATTTAAACTTCTTGAAACACAGGCTACTCCTATATCCTATATAATCGGTTGTCCCATGTATGTGACTATCCAGCGAAAAATTCAAACTCAAAAAGTATGGTTAAAAATTGATGCTGGTATTGAAATTTGTGAAACAATGTATCAGTCGCCAACATGGGATGCTCCCCGCAGATTGATAATTGTAAGACAAAAAATAAGCGACCGCCCCAAAGCTGTTGGTAAAATTTTAAGATTGTTTGAAGATGATGAAATTATTGCTGGGTACCGGCATAGCTGTTATATTACAAATCTTACGTTACCCCCTACAGAAATATGGAGATTATATAGAAACAGAGCAAATTGCAAAA
>Ga0209181_10011197_pt1 | contig 11533 bp, 2 predicted proteins | sample MAT05_FD_187208 | JGI IMG/M metagenome (GOLD analysis project Ga0209181, IMG submission 187208) | Freshwater microbial communities from Lake Fryxell liftoff mats and glacier meltwater in Antarctica - MAT-05 (SPAdes) (version 2) | ecosystem: Environmental > Aquatic > Freshwater > Ice > Liftoff... | reverse complement strand
GATCGCCGAAGACAATATCGTCAACCAACGCGTTGCCGCGCTCCAACTCCAACGGCTCGGCCACAAAGTCGAAATCGCCGCCAACGGCCTCGAAGTCCTCAAGGCGCTGGAAAGCCGTCGCTTTGATGTCATCCTCATGGATTGCCAAATGCCCGAGCTCGACGGCTACGAAGCCACCCGCCGCATCCGCCAAAATCCCGCGCATGCCAACTTAAGTATCATCGCCATGACCGCCAATGCCATGCAGGGCGACCGCGACCGCTGTCTCGCCGCCGGCATGGATGACTACGTCAGCAAACCCACCCGCCCCATCGACATCCAAGCCGCCCTCGATCGCTGCAAAATCGCCCGACACGCCTAAATTTTACTCGCCTCGTCGCTCGTAAGCGTCCCGTCCGAGCTCAGGTCCAGTGAGATGCCGCTCAAGCGCACCTTCTGCTGAACCGTTAGAGAAGAAGCCCCGGAGAACACCTGTTTTATTTCTTCATGCCCATTTTCCTGCGCGCGTCAGCCCGGTTTCGGCTAGGCTGGCGACGACTCATCTTGTTGATTGTCTGCTTCGGCTGCGCGTTCGCCCACGCCGTCGATCCAGCCGTCGAACCTGCGGCTGAAAACACGACAACTGAGTTCAAAACAATCACCGATCTAAAAGAACTCGGCGAAATTCAAGGACCTGAGCGAGATCAGCCTCACCCGGTGCGCTTAATCCTAGACGTGGATCTTAGCGACCCGACATGGAAACTGGTGGTCGGACGCAATGAGGGAATGACCTATGCGTTTAACGGCGACACTCCGGCCCCCGTGCAAGCCGATCAACGTTATCTCCTCGAAGGGATGATAAAGCCTTCCGAACGCCGCACACTGGCTCATCTCCGTCTGACCAAGTTGCCCTCCACGCCGCCGTTGCCAACGATTGATCTGGTGGGCAAGCCCTTCAACTTAAACGAATACGAAGGCCAGCGCCCCCGCGTGCGCATCGAGGGTTATGTGGATTACCAATACGTTCTTGATCCCACCCACATGTGCCTAGTGATCTTGCATGACAGATTTTTTTTTCACTGCGCCATAGCGGCGACAAAAGACGATTTTCCTGACTTACGTAACAAGCTCATCCGCTTTGAGGGACTCCTCACCGTTCGGAAGAAACAAGGTAATCGAACACCCAAGCTCGACATTTACGGACAAAACTCACCGCACTATCTGGTGTTGGGCGACATTCAGGATGCCCCCTTGTTCAAAGTGAAGCGCACCCCGATCGAGCAACTGCCCAAGTTTCTCGACACCAAGCTGGTTAAAATCACGGGTACGCTCTGCCCTAGCGAGTTAGGGACTTACGCTTTGCTCCGCGACGACACGGGTCTGGTGAAAGTACTGACCAGCCAAGTTCAAAACAGGAGGCTTGGCGAACGCATCGATGCGATCGGCACCCCCCGCCGGATCGACGGTGAAATCACGCTGTGCGACGGACTGATCCGCAGCAGTGATCTTTCGAGCGTCCCCGGCGAAACAACCTCCACCACGCTGCGCATCGCCGATCTCGTGCTCAATCTTCCCCCGAAAGCGGCGGCTCAAGGTCAGCCGGTCAAAATCACCGGCGTCGTCACTTGGTCAGACCCCGTCAGCAACTACCTCTATGTGCAAGACGCCAGTGTCGGCATCCGCGTCCAGCTCGGTCCGGGAATACAGGCCTCCGACTACCGCTTTCTGCGGTTTATCGAAATCGACGGCATCACCACGATGGGGAAATTCACCCCGGAAATCATCGCCACTAAAATCAAAATCCTCGATTGGAGCCGGACCCCCACGACACGCTCCGTCACCTATCAACAAGTCTTGGGCGGAGCCGAGGCCGGACAATGGGTTGAGATGCAAGGCTACATTCGAGATGTCACCCATACCGAAAAGGAAACACTCCTGACCATCGCCACCAGCGCAGGTGAATTCGTCACCCGCATGCCCCTCTTCAAACACCTCACCTCCATCGTGGGGGCCCACATTGTTTTACGTGGGGTCTGTGAGGTCGAAGCCAACGACCGCGGTGAATTTAAGCGCTTTTCCATGCTGGTCTCTGCGGATGAATTCCTCCTCTTTCGCGAGGCTGCGCCACCCGATCCTTTCGACGCCACCGAACGCGACCTACAAAGCCTGCGGAAATTCAACCCGCTGCAATCACTCATCCGCCGCATTCGCGTCACCGGACAGGTCGTGCATCAAGTGCCCGGCCGCTACCTCTACGTCCAAGACCGCACCTCCGGCTTGCTCGCACTCACCCGCGGCACCGAACCACTCAACCCTGGCGATCACGTCGAACTCGTCGGCATCTTCGGACGCGAGGGCAACCGCCCCATCCTGCGCGATACGATTTTCCGACGGACTGGCAAAAACGACCCCATCGCCCCCACCCTCCTGACGCCCGCCGAGGTCACTGCCGAATACCTCGACGGCGGTCTGGTGCAGACGACCGGCCAGCTGCTTGAATCCAACCGCCGCGGCGAGGGCGTTCATCTGCTTATTCAGGCCGCATATGGCTCCTTCGAAGCCATCTTAGAAAAAGAAACCCAAAAGACCTTCCCCGTTGGCGTCAAACTCCGCCTCACCGGCGTCTATCAAATCGAGTACGACGAATACCGCCAACCCCGCGGCTTCCACCTGCTTCTGCGCTCCCCCGACGATCTCGTGGTGCTCGCCGCGCCCAATTGGTGGACCGCCGGCCGCGCCCTCTCCGCCGCTGGACTACTCTTTGCCGGCATCCTCCTTGTTATGGGCTGGGTCACCATCCTGCGCCGCCGCGTCCGCCAACAAACCGCGCAAATCCGCGACCAATTAAGAAAAGAAGCGCTGCTCCAAGTTCGCTACCGCGCCATCATCGACAACGCCAGCGACTTCATCTTCACCCTCGACGACCAAGGCCTCATCTCCTCCTTCAACCCCGCTGGTGAACGCCTGACCGGCCTCGCCCAAGCCCGGGCGCTCGGCCAACCCTTTTCCGCGCTCCTCAGCCCCGAAGCCGCGCAGGATACCCTGCCGTTCTTGGCCCTACAGTCCGAAAACGAACCAGCCCTCACCTGTCAAACCCGGCTAAAAACCGCCGACAACCGCGTCACCTGGATCGAAATCTGCGCCCGCGCCTATCGCGAATCAGAACAACACTGCGGCATCCTCGCCGTCGCCCGCGACATCTCCGACCGCAAACACATCGAAGAGGAACTCCGCCGCGCTCGCGACGCCGCCGAAGCCAACACCCGCGCCAAGTCCGCCTTCTTGGCCAACATGAGCCACGAGATCCGCACCCCCATGAACGGCGTCATCGGCATGACCAACCTTCTCCTCGATACACCGCTCGCCACCGAGCAGCGCGACTTCGCCGAGACCATCCGCAACTCCGCCGAATCTCTTCTCACCGTCCTCAACGACATCCTCGACTTCTCCAAAATCGAAGCCGGCAAACTTCAGATCGAAGCCATCGACTTCGACCTCCACGAGACCGTCGAGACCACGCTCGAACTCCTCGCCGCCCGCGCCTCAGAAAAACGCCTAGAGCTCGCCTCCTACCTCCAGCCCGCCATCCCCGACTGGGTACGCGGCGATCCCGGTCGCCTCCGCCAAGTCCTGCTCAACCTCATCGGCAACGCCCTCAAATTCACCGAAAAAGGCGAAGTCATCATCAACGCCTCGCTTGAAAGCGAAACCGACCACGACCTCCAACTGCGCGTTGAAGTCTCCGACACCGGCCTCGGCCTCGACGAAGAAACCCAAGCCCGACTCTTCCAGCCCTTCAGTCAGGCCGATGGTTCGACTACGCGCAAATTCGGCGGCACCGGCCTCGGCCTCGCCATCAGCAAACAGATCGTCCACCTCATGGGCGGCCAGATCGGCGTGCGCAGCACCCTCGGCCACGGCGCGACCTTCTGGTTCACCGTCCGCCTCGAAAAACAACCCGCCGGCACGAAACACGAAGCAGCGCCAAAAATCGCTTCCCTCAAAGGCCTGCGCACCTTGATCGTCGACGACAATTCCACCAACCGCAAAATCCTCGAGCACTACTGCGCCGCCTGGGGCCTGCACAGCGAATCCGTCACCAACGCCGCCGACGCCCTCGCCGCCCTGCGCACAGCCGCCGACCAAGGCACCCCGTTCCACAGCGTGCTCACCGATTATCAAATGCCCGAGATGGACGGCCTCACGCTCTCGCGGGAGATCCTCGGCGACAAAAAAATCTCCTCCTCCCGCGTTGTCTTACTCACCTCATGGGACCGCCGCTTCAGCCGCGAAGAACTCAGTGCCTGCGGCATTGTGCGTATGTTGGTGAAACCTCTTCGCCAGCAAGACGTGCTCGGCGCGCTGCTGCGCTGCGTGCGCAACGGCACCGGCGCCCGCGATGGCAGCAGCAGCATGCCCCTCGGCACCTTGCCGATCAGCGAAGAGTCGAGCACGCCGCAAGCGCTCCCGCGCAACGTCTCCCTGCGCGTGCTTGTTGCCGAGGACAATATCGTCAACCAACGTGTCGCCAACATTCAGCTCAAGAACCTCGGCCACTCCGTCGACATCGCCGCCAACGGCCTCGAAGTCCTCTCCGCCCTCGAAACCAAAACCTACGACGTCATCTTCATGGACGGCCAGATGCCCGAGCTCGACGGCTACGAAACCACCCGCCGCATCCGCCAAAACCCCGCCTATGCTAACTTGAGTATCATCGCCATGACCGCCAATGCCATGCAGGGCGACCGCGAACGCTGCCTCGCCGTCGGCATGGATGACTACGTCAGTAAACCCACCCGCCCCGCCGACCTCCAAGCCGCCCTCGATCGCTGCAAAATCGCCCGACGCGCCTAAGCACCCGGTTCGATGCGAGAACGACCGAACCGGCCAAGATCGTTCCCATCATTTTTTTAACAAAAAAACCGTTTAGGCACGAACCGAAACCTGCTTTTTTCAATTTCAAGCAGATACCGTTGCTGGTCGTTAACTAAAAACAACAAAGCGTTAGCTGCCTGCTTTTGTCTTCATCCATGTCACTTCTCCTGCACTCGGCCTCCCTGGCGAGGCTGCACTGGTTGCGCTTCGCCCTCGCAACCGCTTGCCTGTGCAGTCTGCAGCCGTCCGCTACGGCCACGCCCCCTTCCGAACCTGCATCCCAAAACCCCTCTCCAGCCGAACAGCCCATCACCGAGCTGAGGGAAATCGCCCTGATTAAGGGCGAGGCCAGCGACCGCCCGCACCCGCTCCACGCCCTTTTTGATGTCGATTTCCTGGATCCAATCTGGCGCGTCATCGTCGGCAGAAACGAAGGCCATGCCTTCACCTTCTTCGGCAACCCACCGATTCCGCTGCAAGTCGGGAAGCGCTACCTCGTCGAGGGCACCATGACCCCCTCCGCCCGATACACCATGGACGGCATCAAAATGACCCTACTGAGCTCGTCACCACCGCTAGCGGTGATCGATTTGAGCAAACAGCAGTTTAACCTAAAGGATTACGAAAACAAACGCCCACGCCTGCGCGTCGAGGGCTACGTCGACACCCAATACCCGATCGACGCAGCCCACTCAGGCTTTGTCATCATCCATGATAAAACCCTCTTCCACTGCGTGCTGATGACCAAGGCGGAAGACCAGCCAAATCTAGTCGGCAAGCGCGTCCGCTTTGAAGGCCTACTGACCGTCCGCAAACAGCGCGGCAACCAACCCGCCTCAATCGATCTCTACGGCCAATGCGCCCCGCCCTACCAAGTACTCGGCGACGTCCAAAAAGACTCCCGCTTTAACATCCCGCGCACACCGATCGACCAACTCGCCAAAGCCAAAAACAGCGAATTCGTAAAAATTTCCGGCGTACTCCACTCCTGCGAGCCCGGCTCGCACATGACCATCCGCGACGAAACCGGACTGGTGAGGGTCTTCACGCCGCAGATGCGCAGCCTGCGCATCGGCGAAAACATCGACGCCATCGGCTTGCCCTCGCTCAGCGACTATCAATTGGCCCTGCGCGAAGGCATGGTGCGGATCGGCAGCGAGCCGGTGAAAGAACTCACCGCGAGCCCCCTCCTGCGCCTAGCCGATCTCGTGCTCAACCTCAGCATGCAAAAAGCCGCGCAGGGGCTGCCCGTCAAAATCACCGGCATCGTGACTTGGTCGAACCGCCGACAAAACACTTTATACATGCAGGACGCCAGCGGCGGCATCCGCGTGCAGCTACGCTCGGAACTATGGAACGAGGAGATTTCACAACACCGCTTAATAGAACTCGAAGGCATCACCGCAAAAGGGAAATTTACACCCGAAATCATCGCCACCCGCATCACGCCCATCGATACGAGCCAGTTGCCCACACCGCGCACCCTCAGTTATGAACAAGCCACCTCCGGTGCCGAAGCCGGACAATGGGTCGAGCTGCGCGGCTACGTGCGCGACATGAACCACACCCAGACCGAGACGATATTACGCATAGCAACCGGTTCCGGTGAATTCAACGCCAGACTGCCGCTCCTAAAAAACCCACCCGACATCGTCGGTGCCGAAGTTGCCCTCGCCGGAGTTTGCACGGTCGATGCCAATGAGCGCGGCGAATACCAAGGCTTCTCCCTGCTCGTGGCCTCCGATCAACGCATGAGGATTCTAGACCCCCCGCCACCCGATGCCTTCACGGCGCCCGAACGCACCATCCCGAGCCTGCGAAAATTCAACCCGCCGCAATCGCTCACCCGCCGCATCCGCCTGACCGGCCAAGTTATTCACCACGTACCCGGCCGCTTCCTTTACGTGCAGGACGAGGGCTCCGGCCTGCTTGCCCTCAGCCGCGGAACCGAACCACTCCACCCCGGTGATCGGGTGGAGCTCGCCGGCCTCTTCGGCCGCGAGGGCAACCGCCCCATCCTGCGCGAAACCACCTACCGCCGCCTCGGCGACGGCTCGCCACTTATGCCCAAGGCGTTCGATGCGAGCCCGGGCGTTTCTGAAAATCTCGACGGCTGCCTCGCGCAAACCACCGGACGCCTCTTGGAGTACAGCTTGCGTGACGATGGCATGCATTTTCTCGTGCGCGCCGAACACGGCTCCTTTGACGCCGTCCTCCAAAAAAGCCCGATCGACATCCCTCCCATTGGCTCGAAGATCGATCTCACCGGTGTCTATCAGGTCGAGTATGACGAATACCGGCAACCCCGTGGCATCTGCCTGCTCCTGCGTTCACCCGCCGATTTAGTGGTGCTCGCTACACCCTCGTGGTGGACGACAGGCCGCGCTCTCTCCGTTGCCGGACTGCTTTTCGCCTGTATCATGCTCATCATTGGCTGGGTCGCGATCCTCCGCCGCCGCGTCGCCCATCAGACAGTCCTCATCCGCGATGAACTGGAGAAAAAAGCGCTCCTCGAAGCCTCCTACCGCACCATCATCGACAGCGCCAGCGACTTCATCTTCACCCTCGACCAACTCGGCCGCATCACCTCCTTCAACCCAGCGGGCGAACGCCTCACCGGCTACACCCGCGAGCAGACGCTCGGCCGTCCGTTCACCTCCTTACTCGCCCCAGACACCGCCGAAGACGTGCAAGCACTGCTCGACCTGCGCTCCGAAAACGAACCCTCGATCACCCGACAGACACGCTTCAAAAACACCGACGGCCGCCTCATCTGGGTCGAAATCTGCGCCCGCGCCCACCGCCAACCCGGCCTACCGAGCGGCATCCTCGCCGTCGCCCGCGACATCTCCGACCGCAAACTGATCGAGGACGAACTGCTCCGCGCCCGTGACGCTGCCGAAGCCAACACCCGCGCCAAATCCGCGTTCCTCGCCAACATGAGCCACGAGATCCGCACCCCCATGAACGGCGTCATCGGCATGAGCAACCTCCTCCTCCACGACCCGCGCCTCATGGGCGAACACCGCGACTACGCCGAGACGATCCGCAACTCCGCCGAATCCCTCCTCACCGTCCTCAACGACATCCTCGACTTCTCTAAAATCGAAGCCGGCAAACTCCAGATCGAAACCATCGATTTCAACCTCCACGAGGCCATCGAATCCACCCTCGAAATGCTCGCCGCCCGCGCCTTGGAAAAACAATTGGAGTTCACCTCCTTCTTGTCCACAGACCTGCCCTGCACGGTTCGCGGAGACCCGGGTCGACTACGCCAAATCCTGATCAACCTCCTCGGCAACGCCCTTAAATTCACCGAACGCGGCGAAGTCGTACTCAACGCCAGCCTCGTCTGCGAATCCGAACACGAGCAACTCCTGCGCTTTGAAGTGGCCGACACCGGTCCCGGCCTCGACATCAAAACCCAAAACCGCCTCTTCCTGCCCTTCATCCAAGCCGATGACTCCACCACCCGTAAACACGGCGGCACCGGCCTAGGCCTCGCCATCAGCAGGCAAATCGTCCACCTCATGCAGGGCGAAATCGGCGTCCACAGCACGCCCGGCCAAGGCGCCACCTTCTGGTTCACCGTTCACCTCGGCAAACCCACCGCGACTACACCGCGCGAAAAACCAGCCGACCTCCAAGGCCGACACGCCCTCCTCATCGACGAAAACACCACCCGTCGTAAAATCCTCCAACACTACTGCACCGACTGGAACCTCCGCACCACCTCCACCGCCAGCACCGCCGAGGCGCTCACCCTCTTGCAGACCGGCGCAGCCCAGTCCTTTCAAGTTGTCATCGCTAATCACCCCCAACGCGCTGAAAATGGCCTCAGTCTCGCCAACCAAATACACCTCACCCCCGGCTTCAGCAAAACCCCGATCCTCCTGCTGACCGCTTGGGACCAACGCCTCCCCGAACGAGAACTCGCGGATAACGGCATCACCCGCCTGCTCGTCAAACCCGTCAGACGACAAGACCTACTCACCGCACTGCAACACTGCCTCGCACCCAACCCCGACCTCCCAGCGGCCACCCGCGCCGCCTCACCCCCCACCGCCGCCACCGAACCTAATGCCAAATCGCTGCGCATCCTCGTCGCCGAAGACAATATCGTTAACCAACGCGTCGCCGCACTCCAACTCCAGCGCCTCGGACACACCGTGGAAATTGCCGCCAACGGCCACGAAGTCCTGAAAGCCCTCGAAGCCCGCTCCTTTGATGTCATCATGATGGATTGCCAGATGCCCGAGATGGATGGCTACGAAGCCACCCGCCGCATCCGCCAAATCCCTGCCCTCGCCCAATTACACATCATCGCCATGACCGCGAACGCCATGCAGGGCGACCGCGAACGCTGCCTCGCCGCCGGTATGGATGACTACGTCAGCAAACCCACCCGCTCCGCCGACCTTCAAGCCGCTCTCCTGCGTGGCCAAAAACTTGCCAAACAAGGCTAAAGCCCTCACCAGTCATCGCTCTTCCCCACTCCGCAGCAGCTCACCTAGAGTTTCCCTCCTAAAGTGTGCCTCATCGGGAGCCGTTAGTGAATAATATGTCCGTTCGGCCAGCGCATCTTTCGCAACCGATTAATTTTTTCATGCCTGTTCCTCCACCGTTGATTGACCGCTGGATGTGTGGGTGGCTGCGTCATGTGCTGATCGCAGTAGCCTTTGCGTGTACCCTCGCGGCTGCACCGGCGCAGGAGCCAAAGCCCCCCGCCCAAGCAGAAACCTCACCTACCGCCACTTCGACCCCAGAGAAAATCACCCGCATCAAACAGCTTGAGCTCATCGCCGGTCCAGCGCGCGACGTACCCCATCCGGTCCGACTCGAACTTGAGTTGGCTTTTTTTGATCCCGAGTGGGGGTCCACCGTCGTCCGCGACCAAGATCAAGGCGCTTTCATCAGCCAGAGCAGCAAGAGCAGCAAGAGCACGTCATTGAAGGTCGGCGAGCGTTACCTCACCGAGGGCGAAATGACGCCTTCCAGCAAAAACCTCTTCGAAAAAGTCAGCTTTACGCCGCTCCCTCGGTTGCCCCTTAAGCCCTCGCTCACCCCGAAGGATTTCATCGCCGATCCTGCGCAATTTTCTGGTCAGACCGTACAAGTCGAAGGCTATGTACAGCATCAATACAAAGCCGGGGACCGCCATTTATACATCGTTATCCATAATCGCGCTCACAACGCCCTTTTTTATTGTCGTTTCTATAAAGCTGAGGGAATTGATACCCCCGACTTAATGGACAAGCTCGTCCGTTTTGACGGCATTTTAGTATTAAAAAACTCTGCAAAGGATCAAACGCCAAGAAACGAAATCTGGGGACACGGCCCTGAAGCATTGCAGGTAATCGGCGAAATAAATAATGACCCGCAGTTCCAAATTGCCAGCACTGAAATCAATCAGCTCTCTTCCGCTCAGAAGTACGGTGTCATTAAAGTATCAGGTCGTGTTCACGCGGTGGAACTAGGCAAACAGGTCTCGATTCGCGACAATACAGATTTAATAAAAATCTCCACAAAACAACTGCGTTATATAAAAACCAACGACTCCATCGAAGCCGTGGGAACTCCGATTTTTAATGGCACCGAATGGACGCTGACCGATGGCATCTATCGCTTAAAACCATCAACATCAGACAAAGGCGACTCCGCCCCTACACAGGCAACCGCACCGGCAGTCACGCCACAAGCCGAAGAAAGCGCCAAGCCCGTAGAACCCTCCAAGCCATTCAAGCAGAACACGATTCACGAGACCATCACCGACCTCAAGCAGCTCGAATCCATCACCGGTCTCGCGCGCGAAGAGACCTATCCCCTACGCGTGGAAGTGGAAGTCGTTTTTTTAGATCCCGACTATGGCTCTTTGATCGTTCACGATCATGGAAAACCTTATAGAACTAATATCAATAATAAAATCGCCCGACTAAAGGTCGGTGCCCGCTATCTCGCTGAAGGCCAAATAAGGCCGGCAAGTAAATCCTTTTCCGACAAACTACGCTTCACGCAACTGCCCGATCTCCCGGCAAAAGCACCGCTCCAAACCAAAGATTTCATCTCAAACCCCGCCCAAGCGGAGGGGCAAATCGTGCAAATCGAAGGCTACGTCCAATATCAATATAAAGGCGATGCCCGACATCCTTATATAGCATTATATACCGATAATACTGTTTTTGATTGCCGCTTTTATAAACCAGATGGTATTGATGTCCCCGACTTAAGAGATAAGCTCGTTCGCTTCACCGGCGTTTTATCCATGGGCAATCGACAGCCCGGACAAGTGGTCAAAATCTTTATCCTAGGCAACGGGCCCGACTCGATGCAGGTGATCGGTGAGCTCAGTGATGAGCTTCGATTTAATGAGAAGAACAGCACGCCGATTGAGCAGCTACCACGTCTCACCGGTGGTGGTCCGGTTAAAATTTCAGGCATTGTTCATGCCGTAGATCCGACGAAATCGATCACGATCCGCGATAACACCGGCATGATCAAAGCGTTCACCCCCCAACGCCGTGTCGTAAAACCCGGCGACTCCGTCGACGTCATCGGCCTGCCCGTGATCAACGGCGCCGAGTGGACCTTACTCAACGGTTTTTATCGCACGAGCACCCCTTCAAACGAAAAACTCGAATCTACAGCCCTGCGTCTCGCGGAACGCGTGCTGTTACTCCGA
>Ga0209181_10011195_pt1 | contig 11535 bp, 9 predicted proteins | sample MAT05_FD_187208 | JGI IMG/M metagenome (GOLD analysis project Ga0209181, IMG submission 187208) | Freshwater microbial communities from Lake Fryxell liftoff mats and glacier meltwater in Antarctica - MAT-05 (SPAdes) (version 2) | ecosystem: Environmental > Aquatic > Freshwater > Ice > Liftoff... | reverse complement strand
TAGAGCGTTATCGCCAAGCCTTGACTGCTCGCAAAGCATTTTTATTCCCCGATTCGCAATTAGAGATCCCGTTAGCAAGGTTTTTATTTAGAGAATGCGGTATGGAGCTGGTTGAAGTCGGTACTCTCTATATTGATCGCCTATTGATGGATAGCGAAATCAATCTATTGCCAGCAGGTATGGCTCGCCATGCGATCAACTTCGTCGTCATCAATGATTAGAACTCGTAACAGATCCTTCGTTTACAACATCTCACACAACGACCAATATTTATTTACGGTTGCCATCATATCGACAAATGCAGCGAATGGTAGGGATTTGAGAATATAACCTGCTACGTTCAGATTATAGGCATTAAAGCGATCGCCCTCTTCGTTAGATGTTGTTAACATTACAACTGGAATCCTTCTAAGATTGGGGTCATCGCGTAGGGCTTGTAAAAATTCTATTCCGCTCATTTTAGGCAAATGGACATCTAAAAGGATGAGACGCTGCCCTTTAGGAATTACAGATGGTATAGTTGAATTTCCCCGTAACATTTCCAACCCTTCTAAGCCATCACGAGCGACGAACAAGGAACTGGTAATATCACCTTTTTTAAACGCTCTTTGCACGTTCATGACATCTACATCGTCATCTTCTATTAGTAAAATATTTATCATTTGGTATTACTAAAATATTGATCAATATCTTTTTTATAAGTAATTATGCAATTTATGTAAATTACTACCTAAGCTCTAATTTTTACAATATATAAATATATTAAGTAAATGTGTCGAGTAGTTAGAAGCTTTACATAGTTAAAAATCGAATTTATCGTTGAATAATACGGTTAATTTATTACATTTGGCTGGTTCTAAGAATCTCTCAATATGAGTAATTTCTTACTAATCTTTAAACTTAAGATTTCGTGTAGGTTACTGCCAATACCGATCCGCACAAATACTTAGACGGTTTTTGGTAAAAAGATTACCCATTCCGAAGCCCCTAAATCTTTAATTCTGGGGACTTTAATTTTCAGACCCCCCAGAATTAGGAGCAGGGGGCTGGATTGCAAATTTACACCACGTGAAATAAAAGGATGAGCCTTTGCCAAATTCGGATTGCAGGTAAATTTTACCCCCTTCAGTTTCTACAATCTTTTTGACGATCGCCAAGCCAATCCCTGTACTGTCGCTATTATCCCGTTCTAGGGTATGAAAAATATCAAAGATGCGCTTTTGTTGGTTTGGATCAATCCCCTTGCCATCATCGGTTATGACAAATTCATAAAATTCTGGAGATTCGGCATATTCCCTGAATGAGACTGTAATCTTACCATCGGGGCGATCGTGGTGTTTGATGGCATTGCCAATGAGGTTAGATAAGACTTGGCTGAGGAGAATGCGTTTGGTGGAAAAAGTGGGTAGATCCGAAGCAATTTCAATCCTAAACGTGGAGGGTGGATCGAGAGAGTCTAGGATTTCAGATAGTAGCTCTGGCATGGATACTAGGTCTGAGGCAATTTGTTCTCGACCAATTCGAGCATAGTTGAGGAGTCCATTAATTAGACCTTCCATTCGATAAACTCGCAATCGCATTAGTTGCAGTTGTTGTTTGTTTTCGGGCGGAATTGAGTCTTTGAGATCTTCTTCTATCCATTGGGACAGGTTGGAAATCCCCCTAAGCGGAGCTTTGAGATCGTGGGAAACATTGTGGGTAAACTGGTCTAGCTCTTGATTGCGCTCTTGAACTTCTTGCACCAAATTCGCATAGTCCCTTTCCAATTGTTTCTGCTCTTCAATATCCGTACAAGCGATAATCCATCTGATCACTTCATCATTCTCATTTTTACTAGGAATTGCTTGGTGTAGGTGCCAACGATAAACGCCATCATGCCTTCTAATTCGACCTTCTGCCTTCAAGGGAATACCTAAACTTTGACTGCGTTGCCAAGCATCGGTCAAGGACTCATAATCATCGGGATGGGTAAGGGGTTCCAAGCTCAAATTCTTCACTGCTTCAATCGTGGCTAAGCCTGTGTAGTCTAGGAACCTTTGATTCACATCTATCACTTTTCCTTCGGCATCGGCTTTCCAAATCAACTGGGGAATTAGTTCAACTAGGCTGCGATAGCGTTCTTCACTTTGGCGCAAACGGGCTTCGCTTTCTTTAAGGCGACTCACATCCAAAGCAATCCCCGTCCAGCAAATTAGTTCACCCTGATCGTCATAGACGGGATTACCGCGCGCCAAAACGTCATGATACTTCTGATCGGTGCCTAAATAACGTTGTTCACTATCAAACTGGTTTCCCGTACGCACGCATTCCAACCAGTCAGCAACAGAGGTTTCCCGATCATCTGGATGGAGAAGGTGGCTCCAATCTAAACCCGAACATTCTGCTTGGGTAATGCCTAATAGGTCTAGGAAAGACTGACTGGAATAGGTATTATTCCCATCTTTATCACAAATCCAAATGCCGTAGTTAATGGTTTCGCCGATCGCCCGATAGATTCTTTCACTTTCTTTGAGCTTACGTTCGGCATACTTGCGATCGCTAATATCCCAGGTAAAGCCAAATAACTTAACAATTTCACCATCGGCATTTCTTTCAATATTGCCCTGTTCCCATACATCTATCCAGCGTCCATCTTCATGCCTAATTCGATATTCTGATTGATAGCGATTGATTTTGGAGTCAGAAAAACTAGCAAATGTAGCTTCTCTTTGCGGAATATCTTCAGGGTGAATCCGTCCTAACCACCATTGTTTAGTTGGGTCGGCATCTTTAGCCATAACCCCTACTAACTGTAACAGTCCTTCAGAACGATAAACCATGTCACTTTGGACATCCAATTCAAAGATAATGCCATTTACTGACTGCAACACCGTTTCAAAGCGGTGATTTATTTCTCGTAAAGTTAATTGGCTACGGGCGCGTTCGATTCGCAGATAAATTCTTTCGGTTAATTCACTAATTAGTTCTAGTTCGGCTGCGCTCCAAATCGATGTAGTGCGGCGACATCCTGCAATAAAAAATTTCCATTCACTATTTCTTAAATAAGGTACGGTGACTAGCGATCGAATATGATAAGTTGCATAATTATTGATATCACTGATTTTGAGATCGGGATTGGTAGTGACATCAGCAATCGCCACAGTTTGCCCAGTTCTTAGTTGATCGAGATGAACTTCACAAAAATAGTCGAGCAGGTGATGGGTAGTATTGATATAGGGGATATCAGCATCGCGGTTATTGTAGACAGTTGTAGCTGTAGTGCCACCAGCATTGACATTAGAAAAAGTGAGAAGTGAAAAACCAAACCAATTATAAAGTTTAGTTCCTACTACTTCCATAATTTCTTCAGCCGAGGTCAGGTGTATGAGATCGGTTTGAATTTCTGCTAAAAAATTATTATTTAACTCTTGCTGCTTGCGATCGCTAATATCTGTAAATAAAATCCCAAATCTAGAGTTATTAGTACGATCATGAGGCGACTCAATGGGAAAAGCATTAACATCAAACCACTGATGCATGGCAGAGACATAATTCTCAAACCTTACCGATTTCCCAGTTTGGACTACTAAACCGTAATTTTCAAACCAAAAATCCTCCAACGTCGGCATGACTTCTTTAGCTGTTTTACCTATGACATCAGTTAGCCCCGTCATTAATTCATATTTATTGTTGATCGCAAGGAATCGGTAATCTAACGGTGCCCCGTAATCGTCAAAGATCATCTCACACATACAAAAACCCTGATCGATGGAATCTAATAAAGGCGCATACAGGCGATCGGTGATTGCATTGGTAATTTCATTGTATAAAATGCCAAACCGATGTTGTTGAGGGTCGTCAATGGCAAAAGCATTAATTTCATACCATTTATTTACTTGAGCAAAATAATGATCGAAATTAATGAGGTTTCTGGTTGATACCACTCTGCCAAAGGTTTCAGCCCACAGACTTTCTAAATGTGGAAATAGTGTATATGCAGTATTACCAACTAACTGGTCTGGCTCTAACCCTGCCATCTCAGCAAATAAATTATTAACCTCTAAAAATCGATAATCTAACGGCAGCCCGCGATCGTCAAACAGCATCTCACAGATCCCAAAACCGCAATCGATAGAATTAAATAAAATGTTGTAGCGGCGGCGGAATAGATCTTGTAAAGAATCGCTTTCAGGTATTAAGTTTTTAGATAGCAAGTTTTCATATTCTAGGTCTCGGCTCGCATCTTCGCTAAAATCTTGAATTGCATTTTGACTAACTGGCGCGGTATCAAGTCGGTCTAGCTCTGTTACCAAGATCTGTACTGCTACTTTTAAGTCTGACGACCAACTATTGATCGCGCCTAAAGGTGTCTGTGCCCAATCATAACTGCGGATCACTGCCCCAATTTCGCTCGTCTTGCTTGTGTAGATAAGATCTTTCATTACTCTCTATTTCTCAGATTCAAGTAAATAGTATTTATAATTAGCCAGATAGCATATTGGATTGTCGCTATTAGCTAAGTCTTCTCACGTTTGCATTTACACCGAATTGAATATTCAAAGTTTAGGTCTATTAGAAATTAGTATTCAATTTCAACTCTACCCAATAGTAACTGATATTACCAAACGCAATGGGCAACTTAAAATTTCTTCAAAAATTACACAATGTGCAACTACACTCAACCCTCATCCCCAGTCCTGCTCCTGTATAAGTCCTATCTGTCTACGTTTTAAGGTTTCGATCCCCCTAAATCCCCCTTAAAAATCTACCGTATACAGATAAGTCCCCTTTAAGCTGATTCGGGATATTTTTGGTTTTTGAAACCTTTATTTCTCCTTCACTCCTCTCAATAATCTTAAATCCTGAAAGCCCTATATAGCGATAATTTTTTAACTTGACGGTTTTTCAATTACAGGTTCTTTGTTTAGACTAGGTGGCGTTGCTTGGGGAAAAAGCTGTTCGGATGGGCGCGGAGCAGTAAAAATAAGGAAAACAATTATTATTAATAATGGCACCCCCAAGGTAAAGAGATATGGAAGCAAAAGCTTAAATACATATTTTTGATTAAGCTCAGGAAATACTAACTTCTCCCATTTACAGCCCGTGTTTTGACATTGATACCTTTGAACTTCCATAAGTCTTCCTAGAAACTTAGAGAAACCTGTTTTGGGTATTCTTTCTACTTCAGAATTGCAATGAGGACAAATTTTTGTAAGCATAATTAGTAAGTATTAAACTAAGCTCTCCATTCAACGCCATCTTAAACCAAAATAAAGTTTAGAGCTAAAGGCTTAATATCCGTTAATTAAGTGCATGGACGCAACCTTAATATTTTAGAATTGCTTCAATATAAGCTTTGGGTGCAAAAAATTATACCTGCGCCTTCACGGAAAAATAATATATGACTATTGGATATCTTGCCCTCGTTCTGCACGCTCATCTACCCTTTGTGCGGCACCCCGAAAGTGACTATGTTTTAGAAGAAGAGTGGCTCTACGAAGCAATTACGGAGACTTATATTCCTTTGTTAAAGGTTTTTGAAGGTCTGAAACTTGATGGTATTGACTTCAAAATTACCATGAGCATGACCCCACCCCTAATTTCCATGCTCTCTGATCCTCTACTACAGGAACGCTACGATCTACATTTGGCAAAATTGCAACAACTAGTTAAAACAGAGTATGAAGTTAACAATCACGGACATTTACGCTACCTAGCTGATTACTACGTTCAAGAGTTTGCTGAAGTGCGATCGCTCTGGGAAAAATACAAGGGCAATTTAATTACTGCTTTCAAACAATTTGTTGATAGTAATAATCTGGAAATCATTACCTGTGGAGCCACCCACGGCTATCTGCCTCTAATGCAAATGTATCCCCAAGCCGTGTGGGCGCAGCTAAAAGTTGCAGTTGAGCATTATGAATCAGCTTTTGGCAAACCTCCCAATGGCATCTGGCTGCCTGAGTGTGCTTATTTTTCAGGTTTAGAACGCATGATTGCTGATGTCGGTTTACGATATTTCCTCACCGATGGACACGGCATTTTATACGGAAAACCCCGCCCTCGCTATGGCACATACGCTCCAATTTATACAGAGTCAGGAGTGGCAGTATTTGGTCGAGATCATGAATCTTCGCAACAGGTATGGTCATCAGAGGTCGGTTATCCAGGCGATCCTGTGTACCGAGAATTTTATAAAGACCTAGGCTGGGAAGCGGACTACGAATATATTAAGCCCTATATTATGCCTAATGGTCAGCGTAAAAATACTGGAGTTAAATATCATAAAATCACAGGTCGAGGCATGGATTTAAGTGCTAAGCAACTTTACGACCCCTACTGGGCAAAGGAAAAAGCTGCTGATCATGCCAGTAATTTTGCCTTTAACCGTGAACGCCAATTTGAGTACCTACACAAAGTCATGGGACGCAACCCTATAATCGTCTCTCCCTACGATGCCGAATTATTTGGACATTGGTGGTATGAAGGTCCTTGGTTTATTGATTACCTGATCCGCAAGTCGCACTTTGATCAAAATACCTATGCCATGACCCATCTTGCTGACTATTTACGCCAAAATCCTACACAGCAGGTATCGCGTCCCGCCCAGTCCAGTTGGGGGTATAAAGGCTTCCATGAATATTGGTTAAATGAAACTAATGCTTGGATTTATCCCCATTTGCATAAGGCTGCTGAACGTATGATTGCCTTGAGCGATCGCACTCCTGCGGATGAATTAGAATTAAAGGCTCTAAACCAAGCTGCCCGAGAATTATTATTAGCGCAGTCTTCAGATTGGGCATTTATTATGAGAACTGGCACCATGGTTCCCTATGCCGAACGCCGCACTAAATCTCACCTTTCAAGATTTAATCAGCTTTTTGATGATATTAATGCAGGGACAATTGATAGTGCTTGGCTAGAGAATATAGAAGGTATGGATAATATTTTCCCAGAAATTGACTATAAGGTTTACCGTTCCCTTACATAAACCTAGCTAATTTTTTCAGTTGGTTTCTGAAGCCAATATTACTTATCGGTAAAATGTTAAAGTATAAGCAATTAATTACAGTAGATTGATTCTATGGCGCGTCGTCGAACACCTTCAAATGCTTCTTCCTATTCCGCTAGTTCTTCTGGTATGAGTTCTGGGGTGAAACTAGCGATCGCTGCGGCTATTTTTGCCCTAGGGCTGGGTTTAGGAGTAGCCCTATCTACGCTGAACCCTACACCCCAAACTGTGGATGCCATTAGCTTGGATGTTAGCGCTCCTAGTCGTGACTTTTGCAATAATTACGGAGCATCAGCCATGGTCATGACCAGCCATGTCTATGTCACGCTTAATCCATTTAATGTGTTTGTCAGTCAAGCTAAAGCAGTTCCAGGTTGTGTGGTTCTACCGAATAACTGGAATTTATTGTTGCAAAAAAATGCTATCACCGATCAGGATATTCGAGACTGCAAAGATCGGATGAATACCTTTGGCTATACTGGAGATTTGGAAAAAACCCCCAGTGTAGAATGTGTGTATGAAAGTAGAGACGCAAAAAAACAACTAACTGGAAACAATATCGCTCAGTGAGCTTGGTTAACCAAAGCTGAAATAGCTACTACTCCCCAAGAAAATTATTAACTAATCTACTTTGTAACTTACCTGAATCAGAACCATCACCTGTTACTAAAAAGAGTACCAATTTTTTATTGGTTATGCATCTAATGGCAGCCCTATAGTCATCATTTGTACCAAAAGTGGAAATGTCTGGGGCAGTGCCTACAGCTTCGACATTGTTATTAAAACCAGAATCTCTAATGGCGGCATCGGCTTGAGCAACACATTGACTATGGCTTAGTCTGGATTCTCTCCACGTCCATGACATTCCTGGGGCATCGGCTAAGGCTTTAGCTGTTGTTACTGTCATCATGACTAAGGTTATGGGAAGTAAACTTAAAAGCTTTCTCATGTTTAGAATTTAGGTTAATTATTTTATTTCAGTAGGATTTTACTTTATGTTTAAATACTTTTTAAACGATCTAGATCACTCTGGATCACTAAATCGAAGTGTCGAGGGTAAGTAATGCCAATTACTAAACAGAAATTAAGCAAAGTACAGGTTAAGGTATTAGGTGAAACATGAATCGTTCCGATCGCTCTGCTTTAGTTTCCTTAAAAGTATTATTAAAAAATTCCCCAAAGTTAATTACTCCAACTGGTTTGGCAGTCGGCGGGGTGCGTGATCTTTAATTTAGTCTGATTTATCTGGTTCTAAGGCGATCGCGTAAACCAATTGCTGCTTTGAAATTAGGTTTAAGTTTTAAGGTTTTATTTACAGCTATATTTGCGTCAGAGTAACGTTTCATGGCATACAGAGTCACGCTTTTACCAAATAGGGATTCATAAGGTTCAATGCCACCGCGTAAGGATTCACCTGCGATCGCCCGATTAAAAGCGATTAGAGCCTCGGGATAACGGTTCAAGTCATAAAGAATTTTGCCAGAGTTATGCCAAGCTTCAGCAAAATTACTAGCAATGTCTATGGCTTTACGATAGGAACTTAAGGCAGCTTGGGGTTGCTTTAGTCGAGAATAGGCAATTCCCCGTTCAAACCATGAATTGTGGAGATTTGGATCGAATTTTATTGCCTGATCGTAGGAGGCGATCGCTTGCTTATATCGTCCTAAATTAGAAAGGGTATTACCTTTAGCGTGCCAGCCTTCAGCAAAATCTGGTTTAACTTGAGTGGATTTATCAAAAGCGATTAGTGCTTGTTCGTTATTCGCTTCATCTAGAAATTTCACACCTTCATAGTAGAAAGCATAATTCTCTTGATTAGGAATATCTGGTCTAGCTTGGCGGATTTCTTCGGAACGGTTAAAAGCAGCCCTAGCAGCCTTATATCTACCAATACGGGTATAGCCTACGCCCTGCCCTTGCCAAAATAGGAAGTCATCCCCAGCAATCTGTTCTTTATAAAGTAATGAATAGGATAACTCTGGCGCAAAGGCTGTGGCTTTGGTGTAGGCGATCGCCGCATCATTATCTCGCCCTAGCCGTTTCAGATAGACTCCTCGATAAAACCAAGCAGGTCCATAGTTAGCCCTAAGATTAATGGATTTATTTAGAGTTGCAAGAGCTTCTTCAGTTCGACCCAGATCGCCTTGGGCTGTAGCTTTGTTAAACCAAAAAATATAATAATCTTCTGGCAGAATGCGATTACTATTTCCTACCCGATTTACCCGATCTACGGCAACGCCATTCTGAATATTAATTGCATTATTATAGGCAGCGATCGCATCTTCAAACATTCTTAACCTTACCAAAGCCACACCTAGCCCATTCCATACCTCTGGATCTTTATTCGCACGGGGATCCTTCAAAGCTTGTCTAAAGCAATCAAGGGCTTCTTCATTTTTATTTAACCGTAACTGGCTGCTCCCTCTGAGCTTATAGTTAGCGGGCTGGGATGGCAAAGAGCCGATATTACAGGCTACGACCGATTGACTGCGTGCAACTTGAGGTAGGAATAATACCAAACCTGAGCATAAGCTTGAGAAAAATACAGGGGCGATCGCTAGTTTGAAGAGATGAGAAATTATGATTTTTGGGCTATTGAGCTTCAGGGATAGAGAACTTTCCAGAGGCAGGCTCTCTGTTGGGTCGAGGGATAATTTGGGGCTGTGCGGGAGGTTCATATTTAGTCGGAGCAGTGTAGGTATTATTCGGAGTTTCTTCAGTTCTGGGGACTATTCTAGGGAGAATTGGTTTGGGAGCAATGGCGGCGGCGACTTCAGTATTCGCTTGATCTGCTATCCATTTACTCTCTTGTCTCCAGTAAGGAGTTACGATCTTTTTATAGGAATTTAGGGCAGATTTCCAATTTTTAGCTCTATAAGCAGTATTAACTTCGTTAAAAGCTTGTTTATCTTGTTCCCATTGTTTTTTGTAGTTGACTAGTGCCATATCAACTTTGTTCCGCAGGGGGCTAGTTTCGGGTATGGTTGCAGCTAGAGTTTGAATATCCTGAAGCTTATCACCACTTTTAATTCCTGTTAAAACCTGATCTAAAACTTCTCCATGACGGAGGATTAGTTCCGCTTTTTCTTCTTCGGTTTGTTGAGGAATTGATGGTTCGGAAGTTGCAAGTTCAGAAGTTACAGGAACGGAAGTTGAGACGACACTTTTAACCTGAACTATTTGATTAATTGCAATACCACTAATTATGATCAAAGTTGCGATCGCTGTTCCGATTAAAACTTTTGGCAAGAATAAAAATATTTGGGATTCAGGTTTATTAGATGTTGGTTCAATTATGGTTGGCTCTAAGCTATTTAATTCTGGAAGTTTGCGATTGGGAACATTTAATTGAGCAATATCTAATTGAGTAGAGGGAAAAGAAGGAGATAGCTCGATCGCAGTGTCAAGATTTTGATCGGTTAATGGCATTAGATTTGGAGGAATATCCTGTTGAATGCTTTGAGGAAGGATTTCTACGGATTCTAAATCTTTTAATACTGCGGTGGCAGAAGGATAACGTTGGCGAAAATCGTAGCGCACCATTTTATTTATAATCTCGATCAGATCGGCGCTGAAGCATCCCAAATGAGACCACTCAAGTTCTAAAGTATGAGGATTCTTAGGAATAAAATCTGGGTCTAAACCTGTTAATGCTTGAATGCAAATTATCCCGAGAGCATAGATATCACTATTGATCTGTGGGTATCCGTTTGACTGCTCGCTGGGCATATAACCCAAGGTGCCAATGGTAATTGTCGATTTAGCTCGTTTGGAATTTGTGATAACTTGAGTGCACACTTGTTTAACTGCGCCAAAATCAATCAAAATTAGCTTGCCATCTTGTGTCCGTCGCATTAGATTTTCGGGCTTGATGTCTCGATGGATAACTTTTTGTTGATGGACAAATTCAAGGGTTTCTAGTATATCTTGAAGCAAATTGATTACCTGTGCTTCACTCCACTTTTTGCCTAATGTCAATTCTTTGTCTAGCCCATGCCCTTCAATTAATTCCTGAACTAGATAGAATTCTTGATCTTCTTCAAAACTCGCCAGCAGTCGGGGAATGCGATCGTGACTTCCAAGCCGATGTAAAACCTTAGCCTCGCTATCAAATAATCTTCGAGCAATATCTAAAATTTCTTGCTCAATAGCTTTGGGTTTTAGATGCTTAACTACGCAACAGTGATGATCTGGCAACTGCATATCTTCGGCTAGATATGTTTCACCAAATCCACCAACTCCCAAGCGGCTAATGATACTGTAGCGTCCACCTAATGTTGTTTTTAGCATCCCAATTGTACGTTTGGTCAAGCCTAGTTTACTTTATACTCGACTTTTTATGGGATTACTTGTTCCAAGATAGTAGCTGTTTCTAAAGTATTCTAAATCTCTACTACGCTCTAATCTATTTATCGCTCCCCAAATTCTCCCAAATTTTGATCTTGATGATGTTAGAGTTTGATGTTTGGAAAGGCGATCGCGCAGCCAACTTTCTTCTAACTAAAGGTTCTTAGCCAAGAAGAATTCGTCAGATTGGAATCAAC
>Ga0209181_10011186_pt1 | contig 11545 bp, 11 predicted proteins | sample MAT05_FD_187208 | JGI IMG/M metagenome (GOLD analysis project Ga0209181, IMG submission 187208) | Freshwater microbial communities from Lake Fryxell liftoff mats and glacier meltwater in Antarctica - MAT-05 (SPAdes) (version 2) | ecosystem: Environmental > Aquatic > Freshwater > Ice > Liftoff... | reverse complement strand
CGTGTAGATCAAGGTGCCCGCCGCGCCTTCACCACGCGCATCGGTACGGTTGCCATCCAGTGCCACGTTTACCTGCTCAACCAGCCGATACACACCCACCAGACTCGCCATCATGCCCTCTTTGGATAAACAGAAACTCGCGCCACCCGCAAAATAAAAAAGGATGTGGGCGAGTGTCGCCCACATCCTTTTGATGATCCCTCTTTAGCCCGTTGGCGCTTACCCTTCGGGGTTGATTTCGGGGTTCGGGATAACGACTCCTTCGTCGCTATCGCCCATGGGGTCGGGTATGCCGACCAGCTCTAGCACGCGGTCGCGATCCACCGTCTCGGTGGTCAACAACTCGTTCGCCAAGCTATCCAGCTTTCCACGGTTTTTGCGCAACAGATCAATCGCATTGGTGTGCGCCCGTTCCACCAAACGCCGGATTTCGGAGTCGATTTTGGAGGCGGTCTCTTCGCTATAGCTGCGTCCCATCGCCATCGAATAGCCGAGGAACGGTTGGCGATCATCGTCACCGAAGTTGAGCAAGCCAAAGTCTTCGCTCATGCCCCATGCCGAGACCATGCGCCGCGCTGTCGCCGTCACCATTTGCAAGTCGTTCGAGGCACCCGTCGTGATCTCACCAATGGCGATCTCCTCGGCGGCGCGTCCACCCAAGCCGACGACCATCCGGTTGAACAAAAATTCCTTCGAGTACAAACGGCGATCATCATCAGGCTGAAATGCCGTCACGCCGCCCGCCATACCACGAGGCACGATGGTTACTTTGAAGACGGGATCGGCACCGGGCAGCAACGTCGCCACGACGGCATGACCGGCTTCGTGATAAGCGACGATCCGGCGTTCTTTTTCGTTCGACAGCGGCGGCGCTTCGGTACCCAGCGCGATGCGCTCGAAGGCTTCGCTAAAATCGCTGGAATTGATGCGTTTGCGGTTGCGACGCGCGGCGGTCAGGGCGGCTTCGTTCGCCAAGTTAGCTATATCCGCACCGCTGAAGCCGACGGTCACTTTGGCAATCGATTCGAGGTCGATATCATCCGACATCGGTTTGCCGCGCACATGGACTTTCAACATTTCCAAGCGCCCTTTGCGGTCAGGCAAACCGACGGTGACTTGACGGTCAAAACGACCGGGACGCAGCAACGCTGGATCGAGTACGTCGGGGCGGTTGGTCGCCGCCATCACGATCACGCTCTCGGTTTGGTCAAAGCCGTCCATCTCGGCAAGCATCTGATTCAGCGTCTGCTCGCGCTCATCATTGCCGCCGCCCATGCCCGCACCGCGCTGACGCCCGACGGCATCAATTTCATCGATGAAGACGATGGCAGGGGCATTGGTCTTTGCCTTGCCGAACAAGTCGCGGACGCGGCTGGCACCGACACCGACGAACATTTCGACAAATTCCGACGCGGCAATGCTGAAGAAGGGCACGTTTGCTTCGCCAGCGACGGCACGCGCCAGCAAAGTCTTGCCCGTGCCGGGGGGACCGACCAGCAAGACACCGCGCGGGATACGGGCACCGAGAGCGATGTATTTATCCGGCTCTTTCAAGAAATCGACGATTTCGACCAATTCGCGCTTGGCGGCATCTTGCCCCGCGACATCGACAAACGTGATTTTCGGTTTATCGGGGTCATATTGACGGGCTTGGGTGCGCCCAAAGCCGAAGATGCCGCCCATTTGACGTTGCGCGCGGCGGGTCGTCCAAAAGAGGAAGCCGACCAACAACAGCAAAGGTCCGAAATTGAGCAAGAACAATAAGATCGGGTTGGTGTCGCTAGAACGCCCGATGATCGTCACGCCGTTATCGCGCAAAATCTGCGGGAACTGCAAATCCGTGACCGGCAGCAGTGTCGTCGTGAACGAGCGCGATGTCCGTTGGGTCACGCCTTGTTGCAGCAGCGCCGAACCAGTGGGCGGATAGGTGACATCGGAGCGGAAAGTGCCGCGCGCGCTATTGTCTTGCAGCACGACCTCTAGGACATTGGAAGGACTCGCCGTTACTTGTTCGAGAAACACCGAGTAAGGGATGTCTATCGGCTGATTGGGAGAGACGCTGTTGACCATATCGGGCAACCGTAGCAAACTCCACAAGACGAGCAAACCGAGAAACACGAGCCAAATATAGCGCGTCCATTCGGGGCGGGGCGTGTTGTTCTGGGGTGGTTTCCCGTTGGAATTGTTATCATCCGGCGGGCGATTATTCGGTGGAGGGAACATTGAATTTCCTCATACTTGGTCACAAATTGAAAGCGAGCAGGCGGTTTCAGCCCGCATCGAGATAGAGCTATGATAAACCACGCCAGCAAAGGCAACGGTTCTATTATCTCTAAGATGCTACCCTGTCTCTATTAGATGCGCGTAAATATTTCCTTGAGAGCAGGATAGAGAGCTTGATAGGTTTCATAAGCGGCGCGGTAGGCTGGCTCGTGGGCGCTAGGCGCGACCGGATCGCTGGTGTGGATGGTGGCGCGGCACGCTGTCGGGACATCGGCATACACGCCGGCACCGACCGCTGCCAAGAGTGCCGCCCCAAACGCTGCGCCTTCGGTGCTGTTGGTGGTCACGAGCGTGGCACCCAGTACATCCGCCATGATTTGCCGCCAAATCAGGCTTTTTGCGCCGCCGCCGCTGATGCGCACTTCGCGCACGCCGCCGGGTGCCACTTCTTGGATCAGCCGGAAACTATCCTTCAAGCCAAAGGCGACGCCTTCCAGCACGGCGCGGGTCATGTGGGCGCGCGTGTGGCGCGCCGTTAAGCCGACGAACGCACCACGCGCTAACGGGTCGGGATGCGGGGTGCGTTCGCCCGTAAGATAGGGCAAAAAGAGCAAGCCCTCGGCACCGGGGGCGATATCAGCGGCGGGGGCGATCAAATCATCGAACGATTCGCCGTGCGCCAGCGTATCGTGATACCACTGCAAACTGCCCGCCGCGCTCAGCATCACGCCCATGAAGTGCCACATGCCCGGTACGGCATGGCAAAACGCATGGAGCCGCCCTTGCGGTTCAAAAGCATAAGACGACAGCGGTGCGAACACCACGCCCGATGTGCCGACCACCAAGCCGATGATGCCGCTTTCGACCGCGCCCACCCCGACCGCACCCGCTGCTTGATCACCACCACCGCCCACGATGGGGGTGCCCACCTTCAAGCCCGTTTCGGCTGCTGCTGCCGCGCTGACCACGCCCGTCACCTCGGAACCTTCCGCCAAGCGGGGGAGCCATGTTTCGGGGATACCGAGCGCCGCCACCACTTCCGCCGACCAGCGGCGATGGGCGACATCCAACAGCGAGGTGCCCGCCGCGTCGCTCAAGTCCATGACGGTATCGCCGGACAGTTGATAACGGATATAATCTTTGGGCAGCAGCATGTGGGCGGTGCGGGCAAAGGTTTCCGGCTCATTTTCCTGTACCCACAAAATTTTGGGGGCGGTGAAGCCGGTCAAGGCGCGGTTGCCCGTCAGCGCGATCAAGCGTTCAAAACCGATACGCTCGGTGATGGCATCACATTGTTTTTGGGTGCGCTGGTCATTCCATAAGATGGCGGGGCGCAAGACCTTGCCCTGTGCGTCCAATAGCACCAAGCCGTGCATCTGTCCGGTCAAACCGATAGCGGCGAAATCGTTGATCCCCGAGGCGGCGATGACCGCGCGGATCGACAAGACGATCCCCTGCCACCAGTCGGACGGGTTTTGTTCGCTCCACAACGGCTGGGGCTGGCTGATCGGTTGGGGGGTGGTGTGTGTAGCGATGACCGCGCCCGCGTCATTGATGATGAGCGCCTTCGCGCCCGTCGTGCTGATATCGAGTCCGAGTAAGTATGGCATGAAGGATCGTCCTTTATCATCTTGATGTCAGTAATTGCATGAGCGTAACGCAAAGGGGCGCATCGGTAAAGAGAGGCGTTGTCATGCAGTGCCTCGCCGCCTAACACTATTCTTCTTGATCGCGCCCCATGCGCACCCAACCCCGATGCACGACGCGCGCTTCTTCGACGGCGATGAAGGCGTTTTCGTGGGTATCGCGCACGACGGTCAACAACTTGGAGACATCCCTGTTGCTGACCACGCTCCGCAATATCATCACCATGCCGTCTTTGCCTTCGCCACTGGTGACGGTGACGCCAAAGCCCGCCGTCCGCATCGCCCCCGCCAACTTTTGCCCGTGTTCCGAGGCGATCACGTTCACGGTCATGTAACTAGTGATCAGCCGACGCTCCAGCAGGATGCCAATATAATTGCCCGCCGCAAAGCCGCCACAATAGGCGGTCAGGTTGAGGATATTGTTGAGGTCATTGGCGACACTGCCAATCGACAAGGCGAACAACAACGACTCGAAGAACGCCAAGACCGACGCCAAGACTTTTTGTTGCCGTGTCAGGGCGACCAAGCGCACCGTGCCGATGGCGGTATTCAGGATGCGGAGGGCAAAAATAAAGCTCGCAAAGCCGATATTTTGGGGCGAGAGATCAAGCGTCATAGATCGTGAAAGCCCTATCCGAAAAGATCGCTATTGTACACCCGTCCCGCGCCTTACGCCGTCCGCCGCTGCACCACCCGCATGAGCAAATCCTTGCGCACGAACAGCATGATCAGCAAGCCCGCCAGATACCCCATCAAGTGCGCCAAATTGCTGACGCCGCCGTCAAAATCGCCCTGCGTGATCGTTTGCAGCGACGGCAGCAAGTCGCGAATGCCGAAGTAAATGAGCAGTACCCACGCTGGCAACACGACATTGCGCGAAAACGCCGGCTCAATGCCCCGAATTGCCCGCACCGGCACGGACAAGAGTCCGCCCAAAAACCACAAACACTGAATTTGGGTACGTGGAAACAAGACCAAGAATGCCCCCATCAAGCCCGCAATCGCCCCCGACGCCCCCACCGATGGGATGTCGATATTGGCAGGGTTTAGCACCTCCGCGCCGATGTTGGCGACCATGCCCGCGCACAAATAAAAGAGCAAATAGCGCCATGGACCGCACGCATCTTCAATGCGCCGCCCGAACGTCCATAAGAAGATCATGTTGCCGAACAAATGCCACAAATCGCCGTGCATGAACATGCTGGTGAAGGTCGTGAAGGCACCGATGCTTTGCCCTTCGGTCATGAAGATGGCGCGGTAGCCATAAGTCCAAATTTTATCGACATAGAGTTGAAGCAGCGTGAGCGCTTCGCGCTGGTTTGCCAAAACATCAAAGGCGCGATAATAATCGGGCGCTTGCCACACGATAAAGACGAGAGAATTGATGATGATCAAGGCATAGGTCATCAGGGGCATGGTGCGATAGCGCACGGCACCGATATCGCTGATCGGCAGGGGATAAATGAACGACATGTTGATCAAGACCAACACGACGGTTAAGGCAAAAGCGATGAGCAACCCAAAGGCTTCCATGTCGTCCTTATTCCTCGCTCAAGAGTTCGCGAATATCGGGGATATAGTTCGGGAAGACCGGATTCAGCAGCAACTTGATTGAGTCGTTAAAGACCAGATAAAACGCTAAGCTGAGGATCACCAGCGCGAAGATGCCGAACAAGGTGCGCAACCACATGGGCAGGATCGGCAGTTGGGTCGGGTCTTGCAGCGGGCCGGGCGGTAATTGCACATGTTCTTCCCACGGTTTGATCTCGATGGCTTGCTTAAACTTGCCCTCTGGCTCGGCGGGCACGCTGCCCCCCAAAAAGGTGGCGACGCCTCGTTGTTGGGGTGACGACGTAGCGCTGACCAGCAAATAGCCGCCCACCAGCGACAACCCAATACCGAGGAGGTGGCGGGGGGATAAGCGCAATAAATTGAGTCCGGCGTCTTGCCACGCCAACAGCACAAAACCCGCCCCCACGCCGACCGCCTCGCGCAGTGCTAACGGGATACTGCCTCGTTCGACATCGGTGATCACGGGGGTGAAGCCCGACAGCGCGCTATCGGCTGCGCGCCGTCCTTTGCCGCCTTTTAGCCGTGCCGCCCGTTCGTAATAACTGACGGATTGGGTTTTGCGCCCTTGGGCATCCAACATATCGCCCATGCGCATCAGCAGTGCCGCGCTTTTTGGGCGGGCGGCGATGGCTTTTTCGAGCAGTTCGACAGCGCGGGCGGCTTGAATTTCTTCGAGCAGCTTCTCCGTGATCTTGATGATGGCGTCGTCGGGGGTGTCGGGATTGAGGACGATCTGTTCGCGCAGGGTATCGACGGCGGTGTGATCGCCGAGCGCTTTGTACACGTCAATGGTGGTCAAAAAGATGCTGAGCGAGGGGGTGTCCGCGTCGATAGCGCGTTGCAACAGTTCTTTGGCATCCTCGATATATTTCAGTTCGTACAAACGCCGTACCGCCCGTTGCAGCGTCAGCGGGTGATCGATCTGAATCTGCAAGGCGTTCAGCCATTGTTCGAGCGCGCCTTCGTCATCCTCATTGGCGCGGCATTGCTCGGCGGCATCGAGATATGCCTGAATTTGTTTTTCTTCGGCGGGGGTCAAAGCATCCCGTTGCGTTTTGGGGGTGCCGTCAGCCGACTCAAGGGCGGTGGGGGGTGGAGTCGGGACGGGGGTTGCCAGCGCCCCCCGCAATTTTGCGCGCAGTGCCAGCGCTTGTTCGTTGACGGGGTTGATCGCCAGTGCCCGCTCGACACATTGCATTTTGCGCGCTGGGTCGTCGGTGGTGCGCGATAACCACAACCATGCCATCTCGTTGTTGGGGTCAAGCTTTAGTGATTGTGAGAGCAGTTGGCGCGCTTTGACCGGATCGCGCGCTTCTTTTAACGCCAAAACGCCTTCGCGGAAGAGTGCTTGGGCATCCATTATTTCCCCCTTAACTCGTAGGTTGTTCCGTCGCTTCTTAATTATATGATGAAACTGAATCGGTGTATGGGAGAATAAACGGTTGTTCCCAATTGTGTCTGCTATCGGGATTGAGGTATCGTTAAGATAGGACGAACACATAAGGGATGAAGCGATGTCGGTACCAAGATTTTTTGTGCGCGGCGGCGGTTGGATTGTGATGCTGATTGTAGTTGCCCTTGCAGGGTGCAATTTGTCGACGACCGCGCCTATCCCAACGCCGCGCTCGTCATTGTTCACCCCTACCAACACGTTCCCGCCCGGACGCACAGCGCTGCCATCGCTCACCCCCTTTGATTTCTCAAATCCCAACCCGACCCCCCTCCCCGCTGCGTCACAGGTCACGGGTGGCGGCGGCACAGGCACCAACTGTATTTCCCCGGTCGGGTGGGTGGCGTATGCGATTGAGTCGGGGGATACCCTGAATTTGCTGGCAGAAGCCACCGACACGACCGCGCAAGCATTGGCACAGGCGAATTGCATCACCAACCCTGACACGTTGATCGTCGGGCAGATTATTTATTTGCCGATGGAGCCGGTGGTGGGGTAGGCGTCAGATGTCGGGGAACATCCGCTGCGGCATATAGTTAAGAAGGCGGCGCAGGCGGCTCATTCGGACTATTTGCTCTATAATGTAACGAAAGAAGTAGGTTAAGAGGCAATCATGGCATTCCTAGAATTGCGGATACGTATTCCTCAAAAATTAGCGGACGAAGCCCATCAATTTGATCTGCTGCGCGATGAACGCATTGCAGCGTTGATTGAGCGTGAAATTTTACGCGAGGAAGCATGGCTTGAACTCAGTAAAATGGCGGAAATTGTCCGCGAAGGTGCCGATGAGAAATACGGCATGTTGTCTGACGAGGAAGTAATGTTTCTGGTCAATGAGGAAATCAAAATCATGAATGCTGAAGAACGAGCCAAAGACGCACTGCCAAAGCCCGCCCAAACATGATTAGTGTTATCGTTGACAACAACGTATTCGTCTCCGCTTTTTTACGTGGTGGCAAACCACTTGCAGTCTTGGATGCAGTGGGTTTTGGTTATGGAGAACTTCTCTCCACAGACGCCATTATGCAGCAGCTTGAACAGGTACTCAAACGTCCTAAATTCCAACCGGACTTTGCACAGCGCGGAATCGATATATTCCACTTGTTAAATCGTTATCAAAGATTGGCTCGCTACGTGACCCCCACCATCATTCCAGAGATCATTGTGAGGGACGAAGAAGATAAACGGTTCATCGAATGTGCGGTTGGCGGCAAGGCGGATTATCTCATTAGCGGCGGTCAGGATTTGACGACGATAGGAATCTTTCGCGGCATCCCGATCCTACCGCCTGCACAATTTCTCATCATCCTGAATCCTCCCCTTGAACACGATCCAGATGCAACAGTAGACCAGTCTGGAAAAGGGTCGGTCCTACTGGGGCAAATGATTGTTGGCGGCAAACGGGCGAACAGTTCACAAGGGCATCAGCAGCGGCAGCACGATCAGCACGATCAGCAGACTAATGACGATCAGCGGCGCGCCCACGCGGAAATAATCGCTAAAACGGTAATTGCCCGCGCTCATCACTAGAGTATTGACCGGGGACGCCACTGGCGCGCTGAACGCTAGCGATGCCGCTATCGCCGCGCCCATCAGGAAGGTGTGTGGTTGCACACCTAGGCTTTGCGCCGTCGCCAGCGCCAGCGGTGCCACCAGCACCATCGTCACCGTGTTGGACAGCACCTGTGTGAACAGCACCGTCAGCAGGAAGATGCCCGCCATCACCGCCAGTGGACCCAACGTGCCTAGTGTGTTGATGAACCAAGACGATACGCTTTCCACCGCGCCGACCTTGACCAGCGCGGTACTCATCGGCAGCATCCCGGCGATCAGGATCAGGCTTTTCCAGTCGATGGACTCATAGGCTTCATCAGGGGTGACGCAGCCCGCCAACACCAGCACCCCCGCCGCGATCATCGCGCCGAGCGTCAGCGAGACGATATTCAGCACAATCGCCAGCACCATCACCGCCATGATGATTAGAGTCAGCCGGGCACGCCCGACGCGGGCGAACGCGCCCATCTCCGCCGCTTCCGGCTCGCCCATGACGATGAAGTCACGGCGCAGCCGCTTGAGCGCGAAAATGTCTTTCCAACGCCCCTGCACCAACAGCATATCCCCGAACTTGAGCGGAGTCGTCTTGATGTCGAGCGCCCCAGCCTCCATACCATGTCGGTGCAGGTTCAGCACCGTCAGGCGATAGGTCGAGCCGAAGCGCAAATCCAGCAGCGTCTTGTCCAGCAGGGTCGAACGTGGGCGCAGCAGCACCTCGGCGATGCCGACTTCGTTGGTGATCACCTCGCCTTCGCGGATCGGTTCGTTGGCGACAACCGCCAGATTGAACGCGGCTGCCACCCGCCCGACCCTGCTGCTTTCCCCCTGCACGAGTAGCACATCGTCGGCGGCAATCACCTGATCCGGCTCCGGTCGGCGCGAACGGTCAAGACGCACGCCGCTGTTTTTCCCGTTCACCGCGGTGATGCTGAGGATGGTCAGGCTGAAGTCCTGATCGACTTGCAGATCGCTCACCGTTGTCCCCGCCAGCGGCGACTCCGAACGTACCCGCAGCCGGTGCAGGTTGTCGGGCAGGCGGTAGAGGGCGAACAGTTCGGACGGCGTTTCCATCTGCTGTGCGCGCGTTGTGATCTGGCGGTCGGGCTGCAAGCGACGCCCGATCGTGAGCATGTAGACGACGCCCACGACGATTAGCAGCAAGCCGATTGGCGTGAAGCTGAAGAAGTTGAACGGGGTGTAGCCCGCGCTGCGCAGCACATCCGAGGCGATGATGTTGGGCGGCGTGCCGATCAGCGTGGTCGCCCCGCCCAACAGCGCGCTGAATGCAAGAGGCATGAGCAGACGTGAAGCGGGCAGCTTCGCCCGCGCCGCCAAACTGACCACAGCGGGCAGCATCAGCGCCACCACCCCCGTTGAGCTAATGAATGCCGACATGAGCGCGACGGCGACCATCAGCACCACCAGCAGACGGGTTTCGCTCCTGCCCGCAATTTTGAGGATGCGATCCCCGATCATCGCCGCCAGTCCGGTCTGAAAGACCGCGCCGCCCACGACGAACAACGCCGCAATGCTGATCACCGTCGTGCTGGAAAAGCCCGCCAGTGCCTGCTCGATGGTTAGGACGCCGCTTGCCGCCAGCGCCGTGACGACGCCCAATGCCACCACATCCACGCGCAGCCACTCCGTGAAGAACAGCACCATCGCCACCGCTAGGATGAACAACGTCAGCCATAATTCCATATGAAGGCGTATCCTCTGCCGTATAAACCGCTCAGACACAGAATTATAACAGGGCGAGGAGGAGAAAGCGTGACAGCGGGTGAGGTTGTTGGCTGGTGGGGCGGCTGCGGAGCTATTCGCCGTAGAAGCAATCTAAGACGAGATCGCTCTCGTTGGAGGAAATACTCATGATTCGTTCGATTAAGGCTTCTGGCTTTTGAGTCGCATAATCCACCCGTTCGGTATCCCCCCTCCCCGTTCGTCCTTGCGGCGCTTCAGTGAACGGCAACACATAGCGAAAGCCGGTGATACCGCGCACATTCAGGTTAAAATCGCGCTTCGTGGTGCTGGTGCCCGCTGCCGAAACGAACCACGAAGCGCCGCGTGTTGTGCGGATAACTTCTTCTGGGTTAGCGTCTTCGCGCCCGTCGTCTGCCTCATAAGGATAGGGAAAGCGTCTCAAATCAAAGATGCTGCGCGTGATTTCCGAGACATTGCCCAGCAGATCGTGTGCCCCCACCCAAGAGACCCCCTCCGGAAATGAGCTGCCTTCAACCGTACCTTCGCTGTTGCCTTTGTTCGCAAAGGCATTGACATTGATCGTGTCGCCCCATGGATAGGACCAATTGCTCACGCCGCGCGCCGCATACTCCCATTCCACTTCACTGGGTAAACTTCCGCCCAATTGGGCGCAGAAGGCGCTCGCTTCGTCATAGGTCAGGGTTTCGAGCGGGAATTGCGCGCCTTCAAACGAGTTCGCAGCGGCTTTGACGCCCCCAAGTCGTACAAAATCGGCTTGCGTGACGTCGGTTTTGCCGATCCAGAGGGGCGCTTCAAGGCACTGTTCGTGGGGTAGCGCTTGGGGGTCTAACCCATCTGCTCGCCCGTCAGAAAACACCCCACAGGGACAAGCACATACGGAATTCCCTCAAAAACCTGTTCGATGGGCGTCCAAAGGCGATTTTCGGCGACGGGCGTGTTGGCGACATCGGAGGGCGTTGTCGGGGTCAGGGAAATGGGCGTTGGGGGGATCGCGGTCGGCTGGCTAGCGGTGGGTATCCCGTTGACGGCACCCACGATGAACACGATGCTAAAGCACAACAACCAGCGGAACGTAGAAATCGCGATGAACGGCATGAAGATATCCTTTGTGTATTGGGTGTGAATCCGAAGTGCAGGTGTGACTATGAGTCAGTATTGGTGGGCAACTCTCGCCAGTTCTCATGACGGATGGGCAACGCCGCAAAATCATTGTCATTGGTCACGATTACAGCGTCTAAACGATATGCCAATGCCGCAATTTGTAAATCCACATCGGAAAGCTGTTTGCCAGTGGTACGCGCATCCGCCCAAAATTGAGCCGCTTGCCGCCAGTCCGCATCGATTAAGGGAAGTTGCGTTAGTTGTGGAGCGAAACCTT